>Ga0247815_10000854_pt1 | contig 23615 bp, 29 predicted proteins | sample UWRJL194509B1_FD_181014 | JGI IMG/M metagenome (GOLD analysis project Ga0247815, IMG submission 181014) | Plant litter microbial communities from Arlington Agricultural Research Station in Wisconsin, United States - UWRJ-L194-509B-1 | ecosystem: Environmental > Terrestrial > Plant litter >...
CCCAAGGTAGAACATTGGCAAGTTTGCCGCCATCTTCTCGACGGTCATCGTCTTCGGCTGATATGTGCTCAGGGGACGGCGGCACAACGGCTGACCAGACGCAAATTCGATGAAGGGGGTGATGAAGATGAGACTCCATAAGACACGCCTTGCAAGAGACGCCGTACTGGAAGCAGTCACGGCAGTTGTATAGTGCTACGTCGCGCGCGCATGTACACCTTTCACCTGCGCCGGCGATTGTTTCATGGTCATAGGCAATTTGAAGCATTGACAGTGCATGATCCCTGAGGAATGCTTCGTTCAGCTCGGAAGGTTTCTTTTGAACAGTCAGGACCGATTTTGACGGAAGGCAGCAAAAGAACAAGACAAACCTTGTTCGACGACCGCGCGGCAGCAGCGGAGCCGGCTTTTCCTGTGCCAAGCGCTGGGGCGCGACCAGCGGGAACATGTATGCTGTCCAGAGGAGCGCCGGGGTAAGCTGGAAATCGGTATGTACTTGGCGTATGGACGTCCACTCGGTTCACTGGAGCCGGAATAGTCGACGTCGGAGCGAGGCGTTGGTCAGCGCCAAAGCCGTCCATGGTGTTCCAAGAAGTCGAGCGACTAGTTGAAGGATGCAGAGATGAGCTGAGACCGAGACGACGAACGCCCGGAGGAAGAGGTGGTATGGTCGGTGCTGCACGTCGTGACAGAGGTTGTGCCGTGGCTGGCACAGTATTTGAATGTGACGCGGCATGTCCTGCCGCGGGAGTATGCTCCTCAGCCTGCACAAAACGACGGCGAGTAGATGCGCGGCTGCTTGCTTCGGACGCGGCAACGCGTTTGCTCATGGGGACGGGGACAAGGTAGACACTGATGAAATTCTTTTGTTGCAGCCTTTACAAATCGAGTGCGCCGCACGAGTGGACTGTCCTAAGATCCGGCGCTAGCTAAGTCGGCTGCTGAGTCCTGACGCGGACCGCTGGACCGGTCTGCGCACACGAAGTTAGCGAAAGGTGTGATCCCAGGGGCATGAGAGGCACAACACCCAATCGGGGTGTGTCGCATGTCAGGCTCGCCGGTGATTAACAGTCCAAAAGGGGCAGCGGTCACACGCCGGCCAACGATACTCGCGCGAGCGACTCGGGCGCTTGCCCGGGCATCCTCCTGTTTTCCTCCGCGCTCACTCCGAAGACTCACGCCGAACATTTCTACTCGTTTAAAGTTTCTATGGCTGCACCGACCGGCAAAGAAGAGCCCCGTAAAGGTCTTGGGCAGTTCTGGTCTAACAATAAGGCGGAACGCGAGGTCTGGGCAAAGCCACTCGAAAACCACTGGTTCCAGCTGGCGCCGTTCTTCCAACCAGAGCCGGACACCGCTGCGCTGTCTGCGTGGCTGTCGCGCCGCTGGGATGGTGCCAATCCTTTTGCTGCACCCGTGGGCATCAGTCAAGATGATAGGGCACTTGGTCTTGCGTGCGGCATACGAGGCATACCGGAACGCGTTCGCGACCTCATCACTGCGATGGTTGTGCCGCAAGGAACTCTGGCTCGCGACCCTCAAATTCAACGGCTCACGCATAGCATCCAGCTGGAATTGAACGACGACAATCGCCTGGTGGCGGCGTCTCTTCGGCTGGCTGACAATTGGGCCATTCACTCTGCATCCACCAATCTCGGCGAGTTCGAACAAAACCTCGCGGCAATGATATACTTCATTCATCTGCTGCTTGTTCGAAGTCCCCAGTATTTGTGAGTTCTCATTCCTTTCGGTGCCCAACCAAATGTCTCACCGCTCGCAGCGCCACTGGTCGAATTGCGTCTGAAACCCGAACTCCTAGGATGTATGCTCTCGCAGCCGTCCTCGCAACTCCATTGGTCGCCTTTAAAGAGCGCAACTTTCTAGCATCTCGTGGGAATTTTACCTGGTCAACATTGTCTACGGTAGTGGTATATTGCCATTCGTCCTCTCGCATGCTAATTATCGATTCTGTAGTTCTGCCATTGGTTCGAATGCGAGGCACGTGCAAAACTCCCCGACCAGCTTCTCGAGCTGGAGGGGTTCATGTGGCGCAAGATTCGCGATTACATCTGGGCGCAATACAGCGAGCAAGCCATCGACGCACACGCCTTCACGTTCAAACTCATGGCACGCGAGATTCTCACCGCGGCTAGCGCGTGCATGACTCGTCTCAACTACGACCGCTACATCACGTCGCTCTTGCTGGTGCTGCCTCTGCGACCGAGAGCCACCGCGACGAGCAGCGGTCGCCTCATGCCTCAGCAGAGCACAGAAGCCACGCCCGATCCGCGATTCGAGGAGGTGCCTTCGACATCGCAAACAAGTGTTGAGCCGCAGGGGCCAGGCCCTGCGGTTACATCGGCACCTGCAGCTCTGCAACCCGTTCCGACCCACACGGCCGGTCAGGCGGAAGTCGCAAGGGTTAATCGCGAGCTTTTCGACTCTCTACGGCGCCAGTTCGGAACGCAAAATCTGGTCACAAATGCCCCCGGTCTGACACGGAAGCGAGCGAACTCGCTGGACGCGACTGCGAGTCGGGCTGACGACAGCAAGCGCCTTCGCCATTTCGAGACTGTCAATGATCAGAAACGGCTCAATGTCCCCGCTTTCGTGGCTCGCCCGTCGGATCACGAGATCATCATCGTCTCCGATGATGATGGGAGCGATGTCGGTGACGACGGCCCTGCGTGGTTCGATTATGACGAGCCGCAGCAGGAGTCATCCGAGAGCGAAAGCGAGGGCGAACATGACGATGAAGATGAGCCGGACCCCCAACGTGTTTCCGGTCGCCTCCGCGAGAAGAAGGCCCGGACGGCTGCGGCATCGAGCAACGCTACCAAGGGCGTAGTAGCGAGACAGACGCGAGACAGCGATCGCAGCAAGCGGCGCTCAGGTCGCAGTCGTCGCGGGTCAGCACGACAGCGTGGTTCGGAGAAGCCGGCCAAAGCAAAACCGAAAGCAAAACATCCGAAGAGCAAACTGACAGACGACATGGGCGACGCGGACACGAATATGGTGGAGCCATGGCAGGGGCCAATCAATCTCGAGCCCTTCGAGGGTGGGATCGGATTAGCGGACGAGGACCTGCCGGTCGACAAGAAGAGCTTGGACAGAGAAGCTAGGCTGTTCCCAGGCCCAGCGAGACCGACAGATCAGTATTGGAAACGGCGTGTTTGTGTATGTAAGATCTCTATTTGCAGTCCCCACACTGACACAGAACTTTAGGGCGAAGAGTTTATATTCTTTCAGGAGGATGAAGAACCGGTTTCCGCGATTGCCTTCGGAGAGGAGGCACTGAGCGACCTGCGCGAGCTGCAGAAGATCACGCGCAGCGAATGGCGTCCAGGACATGCATCGGAGTCGATCATCGAGGTCGCTCACACTGACAGGACGGACCTCATGTCAAACCTGAGCACTGCGCTCAACTGTCACGCATCGAAGCACAAGGTTCTAGTCGTCCGCAACGCGTTCACCCGCCCTGATGGCACCTTTGAAGAAGTAGTCCGGCCTTTTGTTGGTTCTGCGCCCATGGAGTGTCAAAGTGAGTGCCGGCCGTCCGCGCTGTAGCTCATTATAAATTCTGACGACGCGCTACAGTTCCTGGCATTCTATATCCAGAGGGTCGTAGCGAGCTAGACGCGGAGGATGTTCTGTTCAGTTTAGAACCGACGGAATTCTTTTCTTGCGCGAAGAGGCGTTCTACGGGCGCAGTCAACTGGCTTGCTGGTACGACTGAGGAGGATAGCCCATGGTCTGCGTTTGTTCGGAGGTGCGTGATAATGCAGTTCCGGTTTTTCGCTGTGTTCATGACCTTCTTAGCGCGACGGTCGACTTTCGCGCCGACTGGGACCGCGCATCTGGGTCAGTTGCCCATGGGGTGCAGCCTTTTCCCTCACGACAAGTCAACTTTGCGATTGCCGCAGGACCGGGATCGTACAGCGGAAGGCATATCGACGCTAGCGGCTTTGGGACAGTCGTAGAGGCGCTCGTAGGACACAAGATTTGGTGGATCCTGTTGCCCAAAGCTCAAGAATTTCCGGAAATCTTCAAAAACGCGATCAACGACCCGAGGGATATTGACTTCAAGTACTGGTCGGTACACGCCATTCGCTTGCGCGCAGGCGACTTCCTGTGAGTCTGGCCATAGGTGTGATTATGTCAAACTCACATTGGCATCGACTAGTGTCATGCCCCCCGGCACGGCACACTGCGTTCTTTCTACGGAGTCCTGCTTTGCGAGGGGTGGTCACTATCTTCACGACGATCTGCTAGATCGTACCGCAGCTGTCAGCATGCTGTTTCGCCTGACTCCGCTGCCACCGACAAACGCGTTTCACAACAACGTCCTTCAGCTTTTTGTGTCTCGTAAGGTGCAACTCATCATGCACACCTGGCGTTTGGAGTTGCAGAGGTACTGTCGTCAGCGCGACCGCGTCAGATGGGCGACCGACAATGACCCAATTGCACCGCAATGGCCCGAACACTACCCTGTGGATGAGGATGACATGGGTGGCAGCCCAGAGTGGTTTTCACTTCTCTACATCATTCGCCACATCGCACCCCGCGATCTCGATCAGGAGACCGACCAGCTTCCCTTCGCCAAAGAACAGGTGGACTACACGGTCGAGAAGGCTCAGTTATTCGTCGAATTCTGGACGAAACGCACTCGCTCAACATGCTTTGCCGCGGCAATTGAGACGGTAGCGCTTCGCATGCTCACATTCTGTGGCGGCAAGCGGGATGATGTCAAAGGTTTCCTTCCGTACTGGCAACCTGCGGAAAAGGAAGGCTACCCTCCCTCGCTCTCAACTTGATCGTATCTGTGTGGCCAGTCTCTGTCGTTTCTCCGCCCCTTGGCCCTTGTCATATTTTCGCTGAATGAATTCGAGTTTAAAGTCTTTATAGTGTGATGTGCTGAGCAAAACAATGATACCGATCAGATTAACAGCGTACTATCCGTACGCGTAGAACGAGAGCTTAGCAGACCAGCACGTGCAGCAACACAAATCATATTACTTTACAAATGGGAGTGAATATGTGAACAAACCTGTAACTACAGCGGGAACGGAACTTCGACTGTCGTTCAGCAGCTAGAACCGGTTGCGGCTGGAAATTTTCGTCAGCGTACAAGTTCAACAAGAAAGTCAACTCATACCGATTGCCGCCGACGCCCCGTGAGTTCTTGGCCTTCTGTTGTTCACCCGTTTGCCTGAGGCGCGGCTTCTTCTTGATTGTAGGGCTCGTGTCTAGCAAGTTCGCGGGACGTTTCTTGCCAGTTGGAGCTGTCGCAGCAGTGTCGCTCATCAAGCGGTCAGAGGCTGGGGACTCCTGAGGAATACCGAGCGCGTCGCTCTGTGGAGCGTGCCTGCGGGCCGTCAGTCAGAGTATGCGGCGCTGCCTCAATCACTCACTGTTTGGAGAGCATCTTGAGAACTTCGGTGAAGTCTTCGATAATCAAATCAGGTGTCGCGTCAGAAAGACCGCGACTGCGGGACACTGAAAATGCAGGAGACAGCGACCACGAGAGAGCCCAGAGAATAAGCACGAGGCCATTCGGCTCCACAGAGCGAATGTGTTGATACTCCTGCACAGGCAAATCGCTGGCATGCTTTAGGTTGTTGAATGCAGCGGCCCCGTGCAGAAAGCGTGGGTCAAACCGAGCGACGGGCTGGATGGCGATGTACCAATCGACGAGTTGGGAATGGAACTTTGTCAGCACGGGTGGTGAATCCATCTTGCGACCGCTCTCGATCCACGATTTGACGATGTTAGGAACGGAGTTCATGTTGAGCGAGGCAGGCTGGACAAAAGGCTTCAGGATCAAGTGGGCAACAATCTTGAATGCTTGTACACACCATCCCGCGGGCCTTTTGATACCGGGCAAGTACCCGAGCCGCTTCACGAAGGCAACGTGTCCAATGTTCTTCAACAGAGGCCGAGGATAGAGCGTCAAGCTCGTTGAGTGTCCAGTGATCAAACCCATAGGCGCGCCGCAGGTCGCGGCGCGCTTTGGCGATGGACCTCACACTCGATGCGGACGCGCCACGTTGAAGCATGTCGGTATCCTGCTCTTGGTCGTGCCGGACGATCTGCGGAGGGAGTGGGATCTACATTGATGTAAGAGACACGCCGTCAGCCTGTCAAATGGCGGACCTTTTTCTTGCCTCGCAACAGGAACACCTGCAGAACCGAGGACAAGGCCGAAACAAGCAAGTCAGAACAAATCCAGCATAAACTTTGGCGCAAAGGCACACACCTTCTCGCCATCTGCGTCGACGGGAGTAACGTCTACAGCCTGTTCGCTCAGGTTCCGGTATGTCGCTCTGTCATTCGTGCCGCTCTCTCGGTCATCGAGCTGATGGAAGATAAGTCAGTATGCAAATCGAAGCCATATGTGAACCGCCGTAAGGCAACGCACGTCTTCATGTGTATCCACTTCCATTTGCACAGCCTGTGCATGCCTCTGGTCCGAATGTTGGGTGTCCTCGTCGTGCTCGTTGTACCTATCGTCCGTTCCACTCAAAGCTCCCGCTACCGCCTTCGGCTGCTGCCTGCTAGCCTTTTTGCCCTTTCCCTCCTGTTCCACGCCTCGGCCATCGTGCTCGTCAGCCTCCTTCAGACTGTCTTTGTCATTATCCTCCGTGCGCGACTGGTCCGGCTGGCTACCAGAGCCTCCGTCGCGCTCGTCATTTTCGTCCGACTCTCTCCGCTTGCTATCTTCGTCCGCCTCGTCTGGGTTCACATCGTTCTTGCTCTGTGGAGCCGGACCATCTTGGCTGGACGGATCGTCATCTTGACCTTGTTCCTCATCGCTCGCGTCTTCCCGTTCGGTTGCAGGGCTTCCTGACTGCCGTGTGTCTTCGCGCGGGCTGGCATAAGTAGCACGCGGAGAACCGTGCCGGGCCGCCGTGTGCTCACGAGGCGGTTGTGCACGCATCGGGTTACGGGTCTCCTCACTTCGACGTTTGTCACGCTTGTCCCCGCGAATGGCGCTCATACGATCTGGCCTGCGAGGTTCTTCATTGGGTTCCATCTCAGAATCACTGCCGACAGCGGATGATCGAGGTGCTGTGTCTGTGCTGAGGACCGGGCGTCGACGAAACTCGTATGGCCAGTCATCAGGATCTGGAAAGCCAAAGAGTTGAGACCGTGCATACGACATCTGAAATGTCTGCGCAACACACCGATAAGAGCGTAGTTATAAAACCCAGCTTCTAGAGCCTGCTGAACCGATGGCTCGCTCTGAATGACTGTGCCGCCTTTGCTTTGCAGCCTAAATGAGAGTAAGAATGATGATGACGAGGTAGTGCAAGGGTGAATGAACAAACGTATGGCAGATCAAATCCTCACTATCCTCCATGCGGCCTCCCAAGGCGATGATAGCAGTCAGGCCTGTGAATACTGTGTCAGCCATTGTCGCGAACCAATCACAAGACCGTACCGGTGGTCGATTGGAGGAAGTCAGCAAGTCCTTGGCCAATCCGCCAGAACCGCTCGAGAGCCTGACTAAGTGATAGTCAGCGTTCGTTGGACCGCGAAGAGAATACTCTCTGCACTCACGCGCCAGTGGCATCACCATCCTTCTCCGAACGCGAGGCGTTAACAGCTGCCTCAACCGCATCCATCTCTTCAGTAGTCGCCTTGTCCATCAATTCGTCGACGACCGAGTACCAGATACGATTGTCGCCCGGCTTGACGCTGCCGCCCGAGTCGATAACCTCAATCTTACGAGACTTGCACTTCTTTTTGATTTTCTTCTTGTTTCGCTCGATGAAAACCTCCCGGCGCTGACGAATTCGAGGTCGGATGGGCGGGATGAGGAATCGTAGGTCGGCTTGAATCAATTGCTGTACATCGCCGCGAACCAGTCCAATGTCCACGATGCCGCGCTGCGCTGTCGCGTTGGTGCTTCCACCCGTGGCCCTCAGCTTCTTGAAGTTGGAGAAGATCCCTCGGCAGTACTGCGTGTAAGATCATGTCAGTGTGAATACAAGACGTTGTCTAAGTGACGCGAGTTCAACGCACCGTCAACAACTTGGAGTCATCGTCCTTCCACATGCGGTAGTCATTGGGAAAGCACGCCTTGTAATCGTCGAACATCGAACTACCGCCTAAGCCGGGCGCGACATCTGGGTTTTTGCGACGAAAAATGCGCCACTTTTCGACAAATTCGACGCCACGATAATTGTCTGAGCGGTTGATATGATCGCCGGCAGGTGAGCCGGACGACTTGTACCGCACATGAGTCGGTTCTTCTTCGGTGTCGCTATCATCAGAACCAGTCGGCGGAGGGGAGGGCTGAAGACGTCCGCCAGGTGGATTGGAGCCCAGAGCCGGTGTATGAGAGGACGCCGTCAGCGTAACAGCAGCCCGTCGAACCTCTTGGACCATTTCTGGCGCGGAGGCGAGAGATCGAAGACCAGTCAGGTGCTGCATTGAAGGGCAGAGTGCCTTTATAACCACACGGGCATGAGTGATGCACCTCATCTGCAGAACGCAGTGTACTCACGAGATGTAAGTATCGAACTTGGCGGCATCCAAGGAATGGGGTTCTGAGGCAGCACAAGGGGATTTCGATCGTTGCCCGTTACACGGCCAAAACTCCCTAAGAAACGGTGATGAAACTCCTCGGTTGTGGATTAGCGGGATTATCTGATGAAAACTGTAGGGACTGACCGCAGAAGGAATTGACAGCGGAGCTGTCTCAGTTGGCCGGGAGCTAACCAGAAGAAAACAGGGTAGCGGCAACAAGATCTGACGGAACAAATAGTCGCGTGAGCAGATGCTGAATGAATATCCTCATTCATAATCATGTACCTGAACACAGAAACGGGAAGGTTTGGAACCAATGCAGGAACGCGACGTTTAGAATTGCAAACAGGCACTCCGGTGACGGTCTGATCTGAAACAGACATGCTCGCCGCAGAGATCTGTGAACCGAATAATGTCAGTGGTCTCGATTACGGAACTGAGATACAACAGGTGGAGGAGAAGTGGGACTAATGGTGCCAGTGATCATGGGATGTGTATCCTGGTCCGGTAGGGAACTGTGCACAGACGGATAGGAAATAGAGCAATTTTTGATCATGAAATAAACTCCAAAGATGAGGTTGCTCATACACCAAGAGCAGGAGAAGGCGCAGATATTGTAATTGCTCACCAGTCTCGAGAAACCAGAGTGCTGATCAGGAACACGGAGTGTCGCAAATGAAAATGCGGCCATGGGACTCCGTGCCAGCCGCATGCAACAAGAGCTCATGGATTTGGCAATTGGACCCGTAGGAACAGCCGGGGAGGTACAAGGAACGGCCGAGTAGGTACAGGGAACGCGCAGCGGAGCTGATGTGATGCCGGTTCGTTTTTCTGGGGTTGCCTGCTAGCCGGTGGCGACATGAACTCGGGAAGTCGGTAAGATGACCCGCAGGATCGACAGAGTAGGTACAGGGAGCGCGCAGCGGAGCTGATGTGTTGCCAGGGTGCTGTGCTGGGGTTTCGGTCGAGTTGGCAGCAGCAAGAGCACATGTAGGCGGCCGTCACATTCGCAGAAATGGACGAGCCGCTACAGCGAGCATTTAACGCAGCTAGAGGTATCTCAATACACATCCCACCAACGTGGAGACAGATTTGAGGAGGAAGAGCGTGAGGCACGCGCCAAGTCCGGCACACACAGAGAATCCAAGCCGAATTCGAACCGACGCCGTCAGGGCAGTCCAGGATAATGCCGGGCAACCCCCTTTTTCTCCCACTTGCATCGAGTCGCGCGCCGCAAGTCGATTCGCCTCGTTGCACACGGCAGCACGGACCTGGCTTGGCTCTTGTCTCACACCTTCGAACACAAGCCTCGCACGGCATTATGTCATCGTCGCTATTCAGGAACACGTGCTGTGTTCGATTTCGCGCGGGCCACTCGATCACTCGCTCGGCACGGGCTCTTCGGGCCTTTGTTCCATTTTGCTCGCTTCCTGGATTGTGCGTCAGGTCACCTGTCGTCTGGCTGGCTCGGCCCGGCTCGTTTGCCGTCCTGCAGTGTCTGTCGCAGCGACAGGCGAGCGCGTATTCGTGTTCACAAACCCTGTAGCCCTCAGGAGCAGATTATGCACCCCAAAATACCATGTTCATCTATGTCCTTGTGCAGAAACTCCGGCGGTCCGTGTTCGCGTATGTGTGCCTGCCAGCCGTCTCAATGATCACCGCAACCTGAGGTACTACGTTCGCCGAATCGTTTTGAGTGCTTCACTTCCCTTCCCTCGCACGTGTCCATCTCATCTCCAGTTTCGGCACCTATCACCCAAGGGCCGAAACTTAAATCCCAACCACTTTAAAGGCTGCCTTGAACAAGAGCTGACCGTCACGCGCCTGTCCGTCTTCCTCCCTGCAACTTCGTCATCACACAGTTTCTCTTCAATGGCTCGCGGCACCAAAGTGAGCGCATTTACGCACACATTACCTGTGTTCCACAACCGCTAACCACATGCTTTGCATTCTGGTCACTGTCTTGACTTCACTCACGATTGCGTTCAACCGTCTACACGCGGCTCCGCTCTGTTCATCCTTCCAACATTTGTCAACTCGCATTGCATACTATGAAGGGCAAGAACAAGCCAAAGAAGTCCAAGGGTGGCAGTAGCAGCAAGCGTCGTCGCGTCGGTCTCAGCAATGCCACGCTCAAAGTTCTCAAGAGCCTGCGCGACATCCGGCCGTCGTCACATGGCAACCTTGGCGTTTGCTCCAAGGGCCACAAGATGCATTTCGGCATCCGCAAGCACCCTATGGTCGAGAACGGCAAGCGGCTGTGGGAAGAGGCTGGCATCGGACGAGGAGGTGGTGTCGTACGTCAACCTTGTTGCTCAGTTAGTGTGCGACGGCAGCGCTGACAACATGGACAGTGCGGCATGTGCAAGGAATGGTCGAAGGACCAGAAGACCAACCCGCTTGACGCGGATGAGCTCGCTGTTTATGCTGAGGCGTACATAAAGTTCGTTGACTACTTGTTCTTGTTTTCATTGTACTGACTTTATCATAAAGGAATGAGGGCTCAGTCGTCGACATGAGCGATGAAGATTCTGATTTGAACGATCATGACGGCTTGGACGACTGGACACCTACCGCGACCCCAACAAAGTCGGCTACGCCTACGCGCCTGGCAAACCGATCCGGCTCAGCAGCAGCAGATCTTGCATCATCTCCTCCATTCTTCATCTCATCTTCACAGGCCGCCAACCCATCGTTCTCGAACACCACCACACCGAGCCGCTTCACAGCTGCCAACGATGGAGTCGAGTCTTCACCTGCGGCAGATGTTCTGCTGCAGATGGTCACCAAGCGGGACGCCCGTCGGTACGCTATATCGCCTCGCGCTGATACCATGCTACGGAATCACTTGCAAGCCCTCCGCAACTGGCTCGATTTGCAGCTGCCAGCTATCAAGGCCATCTGCGTGGCGAGAGACAATACTCTTGGCGATATACTCACTGCCCATCTTTCAACAGGTGAGGCTGCCGCCGCCGATGCTCTGCTAGCTGCGCGCAAGGCCGACTTTGAGGAACTCACCAAACTGTGGCCTCTGGTCTGCGACATCAAGGACAACTTCCCGTCTGAGGTTCAACGGATGTACTCTGGGCTGAGCCCAAGCTACTCTGCCGTCTTCAATGCAACCCTCGTCCCACCTGGTTCGATTATGGACACCACAGATGTCATTGAGCTAAGTGAGTGCAGCTCTAATCTTCTTGCTATATCCACACACTGACTCAATTCTTTCACTCCTTCAAGCATCCTCTGACGAAGAGCCAAAGAATAGTGAGCTGCAGATATTATCTACGCCTGAGGCTGTCTACTGATAGGCTCTAAGGTAGTCCATGTGTCCGCAGAACTGGTACGTCCCTCGACCTCTTTGTTAGCAGAATCTGATTACTGTTCCACTGCAGCTACCGTTTCTATTGACAACAAATGTATGTTCATAATTCGCTTAGTCACTTATTTACTAACTCTGTTTCTATTTTGATGTTCTTTTGCAGCCAATCGCGAGGCTAGCACGAGCAAGAAGGTCTCCTCCAAGACCCGTGATGTCTCACCTGAGGCCTGGTACTCGTCATCACCTGGCAAGGCCGCAGGCTCAGCAGCGTTCCATGTTTCGCCATCTGTGGCCGAGGAGCAGGAAATTGACTGAACGGCAGACTGGTAAGTTAAGAATTGAACATTCACTTTTCAACAAATCTTATAATTGTTCTCTTTGCTTTACAAAAGTGTTCACTGGTCTGTCTGACAATCAGCAGTCTCGTCTCTGTGTATTAGCTCTTGAATTCACGATTTTCTTTCTCTCTGAGTGTGATAACTTGTCCAGAACACCTTAATTTGTGTCCAAAATGTATTGAGTACCTGTAACTATGTGCTCTTCCTGTAAGAAAGTACTGAGTACCTCAATCTGAGTACTCTCACTGTAGAGAGTACTGAGTACCTCAATCTGAGTACTCTCACTGTAGAGAGTACTGTGTACTCTCACTGCAAAAATTACTGAGTACTCAGTACTGAGTACCTCAATCTGAGTACTTGTGCTGCTTATCTGTAGTGGAACTGTGTACTCAGACTACAAAAAGTACTGAGTACCTCCAACTGAGTACTCTTAATGGGAGGAAGTACCTGAGTACCTTATCTCGAGTACCTGGAATTGTGTACTGTCACAGTAATCAAGTACTGAGTACCTCAAGCTGGGTACTCTAGGTACATAGCACAGTACCCCAGTTGTGATTTCTACAGAATTCATTTGTTAAATTGCCGTACAGACTGTGTACCTTTGCCCATGTACTTCATCAAATACGGGTACTCACTGGTGAGTACTCTCAGTGAGTACTTCATATTGTGTACGGATGACTTTTGAAAGCCTGCATGCTCAGAGTCCCAGGACCAGGCCAATGCCTATAGGGCTTGCTAACCCCCCTTGAGTACTCCGATGCGCTGAGGTGGTTCCCGGAGTAGTAATTCGGGCAATGGCAGCAAGAAGCTCGCCCTCTGTTGAGACAACGACAGACTTGACGCGGTTGCAACAGCAGGCAATCTTGCCCATAGAGGGTGTGTCAGTTAGCCGTGCAGGCGTACTAGGCTGGTTGACGCAGTGTTGTCACGGATGGAGTCACAGCCGCAGCCAAGTCGACCAATGCTGTCGCCGCAGCAACATCAGCTGGCTTGCTGGCATCTTGTGAGAGTCGAATGCATGTCCTTGTTGCGCTGCTGTTCGCTTTGCTTTGGCTCACGGACAGCCTTTGCAGTCCGGGTAGCTGAGCCAAGCGAGAAACGACCAGGCACATTTGTGGGCTGAACACTAAGAGTCGGGGCTGAAGGGTTGCGGCGATGGTGGTGTGAGTGGAGACCAGCACCGAGCTGATGGGGATGGTTTTACATCATATGTACGGTCAACATTTGAATTCCGTGTAAGAGAGGTCAGACAACAATGAACGAGCGGGATAAGAATCACTCTAGGCGTGACCAGCACATGCGTGGTTGCGCCGGTCTGGATGGAGATGTAAGTCCACTTGAACCTTGGGTCCATCGACAGGCGGTCAAGATAACTAGAAGCATCAAGCGTGCCGACGCGAACGAGGACATGTTGCCCAGTTGTTGAATGCCGTCAGAAGCCCTGATGCGGCAGGTCATGGGAATGAATGGGGACCGGCCGCCACTCGTCGGGTTAGGCCATATGGCCTCCAGCTACTTCCGTGCGCCACCAGGCCTTCGTGCAAAGGTCAGAGGCGGTTTTCGGATGGCAGATGCAGATGCAGCAGCTGCACGCTTATGCTCATCGGTGTGGCAATCGCAGCAGTAGCAGCGAGAAGCTTGTTTTGGCAACAGCGGGGTGTGTCGAGGGCACCGAGTTGATGATTACATGATGTTCTTTGTATGTCCGGTCAACATTGAGCCGTTGACACCTGCTGGGCTCGCACAGAGAATGCCTCCTACAAATGTACATCTATTTTCTAGCTTAGTACATATGCATACGACATCTCCTTCCGTTTCAAACCAAAATGTATCACATACATCAGTCAGGTCCACCTGCAGCTAGTGTCGCACATCGTGAATGAGCAACGTTGAACCAGCTCGTTCCCTTCCCAGCCCACTATTTCTTTACTGACAGTTAGCCTCGTGTTGACCGAATATGTTTAATCCGCTTCCAACATGCATTGATGCCTCATCTTATTTCTGATCCCTCATGCTCCTTCTTCCTTCGCGCATCGTCGTTCTCCACCCACTCACGTCAAACCGGTGCCACAACACTATGCCAGGACCATGTGGCACCGCCTGTGGCGTCAGATCGTGCCCAACACGACCGCACTTAGCAAATCCAGGTATGTGCTCACAATTTTCGCCCTGCCACTTTGCGCACCCTGCTGTTCCCCGTCCACTGCTCGCGTCCCCTTCAACCGATATGTCGTCAAATAGCCCTTGGACAGGGCTATCTAACGGAGGTTTGTTCGCGCCGAACGGACGATGCGTCGTCGAGCTCTTGCGCGATCTTTCACGTGTGCGTCGAGATTGTGCGCAATCTTTGGCGCGCGCGCATCGAATTTTGTGCCCTCCCTCTCCTCACTTTGCTTATTCCCTGCCTTACCTACACTATTCTGAGCTTCTCTTTAGATATTCATGTATATTTCGGTAGTATATACGGCAAAATAGGATGTCCTGCAAACGATTATGACTGGGCGGTTGGGTAGTGTGGTTCTACTGATGGATAAACATGTCATCGGCCCCAGTACGAAGACGAAGAAGTGGCTGCTTGACAACAAGAAAGTGACGAAGACCCAGTGCTGGAGACATGATACAAGTACAATGATAACTGTAGGGGCACGAGGTGAGCTTTGCACCTGTCTAGGCGCGCGAGATACGAACCACTAGAATCCTGGGAGAAGCCGGGGGGTGGTGGTAGGAGGCAAGAAACGACCAGCGTCGGTCATTTACAAGCCGGGCGCGGGCAGCACACGCGTGGCCGGGCCAGTCTGGAAGGAGCTGGAAGCCCACTTGAACCTTGGGTCCATCGAGGGGTGGTCGAGATCGCCGGGCGCGCTGATGTTGGCGGCCGAGTTGAGGGGAGTGAAGGGCACGGACATGCCGCCGAACTGGTGGATGGCGCTGGGGGCCTTGACGCGGCGGGCCATGGGAACCGACGGCGAGCTGCCGGCGCTTTTGCTGTGAGGCATGTGAAGATCATCCTCCATGTCAAAGATTCCGTTGATCGGAACTGACGGCGAGCAACCGTGCCTGTTTGGCGTCGGGTTAGGCGGCGGCGAATACGACGGACCAAAGTTGAAACGAGTGGCTGCCTTGTCAAGCGGAGCGGTGCGAAGGCCAGAGGCAAGCGGAGCAGCGTCGGAGTGGATGTCGATGCTGAGCGGGTTATCTCAGTCTGCAACTGCAAGAGGTGCTGAACGCAAGAGGTGCTTGCTGGTGCCCTTGTTCTTGCTTGCCGGAGTAGTAATTCGGGCAATGGCAGCAAGAAGCTCGCCCTCTGTTGAGACAACGACAGACTTGACGCGGTTGCAACAGCAGGCAATCTTGCCCATAGAGGGTGTGTCAGTTAGCCGTGCAGGCGTACTAGGCTGGTTGACGCAGTGTTGTCACGGATGGAGTCACAGCCGCAGCCAAGTCGACCAATGCTGTCGCCGCAGCAACATCAGCTGGCTTGCTGGCATCTTGTGAGAGTCGAATGCATGTCCTTGTTGCGCTGCTGTTCGCTTTGCTTTGGCTCACGGACAGCCTTTGCAGTCCGGGTAGCTGAGCCAAGCGAGAAACGACCAGGCACATTTGTGGGCTGAACACTAAGAGTCGGGGCTGAAGGGTTGCGGCGATGGTGGTGTGAGTGGAGACCAGCACCGAGCTGATGGGGATGGTTTTACATCATATGTACGGTCAACATTTGAATTCCGTGTAAGAGAGGTCAGACAACAATGAACGAGCGGGATAAGAATCACTCTAGGCGTGACCAGCACATGCGTGGTTGCGCCGGTCTGGATGGAGATGTAAGTCCACTTGAACCTTGGGTCCATCGACAGGCGGTCAAGATAACTAGAAGCATCAAGCGTGCCGACGCGAACGAGGACATGTTGCCCAGTTGTTGAATGCCGTCAGAAGCCCTGATGCGGCAGGTCATGGGAATGAATGGGGACCGGCCGCCACTCGTCGGGTTAGGCCATATGGCCTCCAGCTACTTCCGTGCGCCACCAGGCCTTCGTGCAAAGGTCAGAGGCGGTTTTCGGATGGCAGATGCAGATGCAGCAGCTGCACGCTTATGCTCATCGGTGTGGCAATCGCAGCAGTAGCAGCGAGAAGCTTGTTTTGGCAACAGCGGGGTGTGTCGAGGGCACCGAGTTGATGATTACATGATGTTCTTTGTATGTCCGGTCAACATTGAGCCGTTGACACCTGCTGGGCTCGCACAGAGAATGCCTCCTACAAATGTACATCTATTTTCTAGCTTAGTACATATGCATACGACATCTCCTTCCGTTTCAAACCAAAATGTATCACATACATCAGTCAGGTCCACCTGCAGCTAGTGTCGCACATCGTGAATGAGCAACGTTGAACCAGCTCGTTCCCTTCCCAGCCCACTATTTCTTTACTGACAGTTAGCCTCGTGTTGACCGAATATGTTTAATCCGCTTCCAACATGCATTGATGCCTCATCTTATTTCTGATCCCTCATGCTCCTTCTTCCTTCGCGCATCGTCGTTCTCCACCCACTCACGTCAAACCGGTGCCACAACACTATGCCAGGACCATGTGGCACCGCCTGTGGCGTCAGATCGTGCCCAACACGACCGCACTTAGCAAATCCAGGTATGTGCTCACAATTTTCGCCCTGCCACTTTGCGCACCCTGCTGTTCCCCGTCCACTGCTCGCGTCCCCTTCAACCGATATGTCGTCAAATAGCCCTTGGACAGGGCTATCTAACGGAGGTTTGTTCGCGCCGAACGGACGATGCGTCGTCGAGCTCTTGCGCGATCTTTCACGTGTGCGTCGAGATTGTGCGCAATCTTTGGCGCGCGCGCATCGAATTTTGTGCCCTCCCTCTCCTCACTTTGCTTATTCCCTGCCTTACCTACACTATTCTGAGCTTCTCTTTAGATATTCATGTATATTTCGGTAGTATATACGGCAAAATAGGATGTCCTGCAAACGATTATGACTGGGCGGTTGGGTAGTGTGGTTCTACTGATGGATAAACATGTCATCGGCCCCAGTACGAAGACGAAGAAGTGGCTGCTTGACAACAAGAAAGTGACGAAGACCCAGTGCTGGAGACATGATACAAGTACAATGATAACTGTAGGGGCACGAGGTGAGCTTTGCACCTGTCTAGGCGCGCGAGATACGAACCACTAGAATCCTGGGAGAAGCCGGGGGGTGGTGGTAGGAGGCAAGAAACGACCAGCGTCGGTCATTTACAAGCCGGGCGCGGGCAGCACACGCGTGGCCGGGCCAGTCTGGAAGGAGCTGGAAGCCCACTTGAACCTTGGGTCCATCGAGGGGTGGTCGAGATCGCCGGGCGCGCTGATGTTGACGGCCGAGTTGAAGACCGTGAAGGGCACAGACGCAAGCGAGGACATGTCACCGAATTGGTGAATGGCGCTGGGACCCTGATGTGGCAGGCCATAGGAACAGATGGCAAGCTACCGGCACCCTTGGAGTGAGGCATGTGAAGATCATCCTTCATGTCAAAGGCTCTGTTGATCAGAACCGACGGCGGCTGACCGTGCCTAAATGGTGTTGAGCCAGGTGACAGCGAATACGGCCACCTGGTCAAGCGGAGCAGCGGCGGAGTGGATGTCGATGCTGAACGGAGTGACCCAGCCTGCAACTGCAAGAGGAGTCGAACGCGAGAGGTGCTTGCTGGTGTCCTTGTTATTTCTTGCCGGAATGGTGGTCGGAGCAGTGGCGGCGGGGGGCTCATTCTCTGTCGGGATAACGACAGCTATGACACGATTGCGACGGCAGGCAATCTTGGCTGTAGCAAGTGCAGCAGCTGTCCATGCAGGCGTGGCAACCACTGGTCTGGTCGTCGTAGTGGCGTTCACGGGTGAAGTCATGGCCACAGCCGAGTCGACCGATGCCGTCGCCGCCGCCGCAGCAGCAGCAGCAGCTGGATTGCTGGATATCTTGGAAGATTCCAATGTACATCCTTGTTGTGCTGGTGCTTTCATTGCTTTGGCTCACGGGCAGCCTTGAGGTCTGGGTAGCATTGCGCGAGCCAAGCCAGAAATGACCAGGGACATTTGTGGGCTGAACACTGAAAGTCGATATTGAAGGGTTGTGGCGATGATGGTATGAGTGGAGACCAGCACCGAGCTGATTAGGATGGGGTTGGATCTTGTGTAAGGTCAACATTTGAATTCTGTGTAAGACAGGGTAGTCAAAAGTGGAAGAGCGAGAGAAGAATCACTCTGGCGCGGTTAGCACACGCGTGGCTGTGCCAGTTTGGAAAGAGCTGAAAGTCTAATTGAACCCTGGGTTTATTGACGGGCGGCCGAGATAACTAGGAGCACCAATATTTGCAGCTAAGCTGAGGAGCATCAAGTGTGCCGACATAAACGAGGACATGTTGCCCAGTTTGTTGATGCCGTCAGAAGCCCTGAAGTGGCGGGTCATGGGAATGAATGGGGACCGGCCGCCACTCATCGGGGTAGGCCATGAGGTCTTCAGCCACCTCCGCGCCACCGGGCCTGCATGCGAAGGTCAGAAGAAATTTTTGTACAGCAGATGCAGATGCGGCCCCTGCCCGCTCTTGTTCACCGGTGTGGTGATCGCAGCAGTAGCAGCGAGTGACTTGTTGCAGCGACGGTGGGCACCAAGTTGATGAATTCATGATGTTCTTTGTATGTACGTCCGGCTCGTTTCCTTCCCATCCCGCTGTTGCTTTACTGACAATTAGCCTCATGTTGAACGAATAAGCTTAATCCGCTTCTAACATGCACTGATGCCTCATTTCATTTCCGATCCCTCGCGCCATACTGAGAGCTAGATTCAAAGCGTTTCGTGGCGGGACCCAGACACAGTAGTGTACATGTTGACGGAAACAGAAACAAAACAGTACTGCATTGGCAGTTTCGTCCCTACCTCAGTGACTGAGATCGAAAGAGGTGCGAGCTGTGATGACGCGTCATTGTGGCGTCGGATGGCACCGTCCTTCGATCGTGCTGGCCTTGAATCGCGTTCGAAAGCCTGATCGACATCGCTATCGTCATTGGTAGTCGAGCCAGCGTCCTCTTCAGACGCGTCATTCACGAAGTCATCATCGCTACTGTCGATAGTGAGGTCACTTGCGGCGCGACGCGATCGAGTCCGGCGAGCGCAAACGAGTTTGGTGATAGCGGCGTCAAGACCCTCGACACCTGGCTCATTGCTGACAAGAAACACGGGTCCATTCAAGACGATGCGAGTCGATGGCATTGTGGATACGAGTGTGAGAAGGAAAAACAAGACCAGGAGGTATGGCGGCCAGCCTCAGTCGAGAGTGGCTAATATACGACCATTATGTGGCCGAGCTGCAGGAGGCTGAGGCGCAGGAGGCTGATTAGACTTTTGTACGTACATGTTAGCTTCCATTGGAATCCGGGCCGACTCGTGCAGGTCACGCGGCGCCAAACGGTGACACTGACAGCTGTCGCAACCTGCACAGTGAGTCCCGGACGAGCGCTTACACGGCCAGACCCCGGCTCGGTTGTTCTCTTGCTTTTCTGTACTTGTCCGCCGCGCGCCGCCGCCATCACTACAGCGAGTCTCGAGATGAACACGAAGCTTGCTACCGTCGAGCCTCGACGGGGCCTTGGCCAGTTCTGGTCCAATACCAAGTCCGAACGGGAGATGTGGGTCCAACCAGTCGAAAACCAGTGGTTTCAACTTGCACCCTTCTTTATGGCGAATCCGAATCCGATTGTTTTGTCTAACTGGCTCGAGCATCGCTGGGATGGCATGAACGAATTCTGTCCACCGGGTGACATAAACAAAGAGGAACGCGCACTCGGTCTTGCCTGCGGAATTCGAGGTATCCCGGAGCGCGTGCGCGACCTCATGAGGACCATCACCGTGCCGAATGGGATGATGGCCCGAGACGCTCAGGTCCAGGAGCTTACGCGCGGAATTCATCGCGAAGTTCGGGACAATGAGCAATATGCCGCGGCTTCTGATCGCCTCGCTGACAACTGGGCCGTGACATCCGCCACTACCGATCTCGGGGAGTTCGAACACAATCTCGCAGCGATGGTATATTTCATTCATCTTCTTCTCATACGCAGTCCGCAATACTTGTGAGTTGAACCAGGGTTCGTCCAACACTTGCTCAAACTTTAGCAGTGCGACAGGCCGTATCGACACCGAGACTCGAACCCCCCGTATGTACGCGCTCACCGCAGTACTGGCAACACCTTTGATTGCCTTCAAGGAGCGCAACTTCAGGGCTAGTCGCGGAAACTTCAGTTGGTCGACTCTTTCAACGGTACGCTGTATTACAGACCGGTTTCACACTTACTCATGCTGATAACTACTTACAGTTCTGTCACTGGTTCGAACGCGAAGCACGTCCAAGACTTCCACCTCTATTTCAGGAGCTCGAGAGGTTCATGTGGAACAAGATCCGCGATTACATCTGGGAACAATACACGGACCAGCCACCAGACACCCATGCGCTCGCGTTCAGGATTATGGCCCGTGAGATACTAAGCAAGACCAGCATGCTTATGGCGAGACTCGGCTATGACAGGCATGTGACACCACTGTTGACCGTACGTATGGAGCAGTACGGTCTGCTACGTCAACACTCAGACCCGTGTAGATCTTGCCAATTCGCCGAAGGTTGCCCATGAGTGAGACCGCGAGTGGTCCCAGTATCTCGACGACAGGAGCGCGGCTTGAAGAAGTCCCTAACGTGGTTGTACCAAGCGCCGAGCTCACGACCCTCAGTGTCGCAGGGACAGTAGAGAGAACGGACGCATCACGTGGTACAACCGTGGTTGCAGAACATGAGAGCCAGTCACAGTCAACAACGTCGGCGCCTCAGGATCCCGAGTGCCGTCGGTCTTTCCAACTACGACTCAATGACGCGCGTCATACGTCTGTCACGCCTGCACTCAGTCGTAAACGCGCAAATTCGCTCGACGCTTCATCAAGTCGAATCAGTGGTGGGAAACGGATGCGACCACTTGATACTGCGATGCAGCAGCAGCAGATCGAGCTACCAGAATTTGTGGTCGAAGCAACCGCTCGCGAGATCATCGTTGTACCCGATGATGATGAAACCGAAACCGACGATGACGGGACGTGGTTCGATTACGTTGGACCGACACCTGCATCCAAGGGCAGCGGAGATGGGACACAACCGAAGGACAGTGACCGCTCGTCGGGTCGTTTGCGCGACAAGAAGGGTGGTCGGCCGAATACAGGCTCTGGCGCAGGCGACAAAGTCGTTGTGAAGCCGAAGACGCGTTCGCGTGGCAGCAGAGCTGGCGCGAACAAACCAGGTCAGGGTAGAGGGGGAAGACGTGGGGAGCGCGACCACAATGGGGACAGCGACAAGATTCATGGGTCGCAGAAACCACCAAAGCGGAAACCGAAACGCAAACCGAAGGTGACCGAGTCGAGCGACGAGGAAGACGAAGTTGAGGTGGGCCTGTCAGGCCCCTGGCAAGGGCCTATCAATCTTGAGCCTTTTGATGGCGGACTTGGACTTTCAGATGACGAGTCTCCAGAGAACGAGGAAGCTCAGCGGCGAGAGGCGCGACTATTTCCAGGTCCCATGAGGCCAACAGATCAATTTTGGCAACGACGCGTCCGAGTATGTGAACAGTGGTTTCAAAGTTGTTGGACTGACGCATCGCGCAGGGCGCAGAGTTCTCATTCTTCCAGGATAGCCCCGATCCCATATCGGTGGTCGCTTTTGGCGAAACTGCCCTCGAGGACTTAGAGCTGCTTCAGGCAAAGACTTGCAGAGAGTGGCAAGTCGAAGATGCGCCGGAATCAATAACAGAGATCACGTTCAGCACCCGCGAAGACCTTCTGGACAATGTCCAGAAAGCACTCTCCTGCCGGGCCACCTGCCGGAAGGTTCTTGTAGTCCGTGGTGCAGTGAAGCGCCCGCAAAGCTCATTTGAGGACGCCGTTCGCCTGTTTGCCGGTCATGCGCCAATGGAATGCCAAAGTGTGTCGTTGCCATATTCATTCTGCGAATCGTACATCTGACTATTGATCCCAGTTCCTGGAATCCTCCATCATGAGAGCCGCGATGAGCTCGCCGCGGATGACATGATATTTAACCTCTCGCCAGACGAGTTCTTTGCCTGCACGCAAAGACGTGCATTAGGTGCTGTCAACTGGCTTGCCGGGACTACGGAGGATGACAGCGAGTGGTCAGCAGTTGTGCGCAGGTATGGTCTGTATCGCGGTCTGCGAGACAGTTACTGATCTTCTTCAAGCATGACGGTCGACTTTCGCACCGAATGGGAGCGGATGAACTCTGTTGCGAACGGGAATTACCCATTCCCCGCTCGTCAGGTCAACTTTGCTATTGCTGCGGGACCCGGGGCGTACAGCGGACGACACATCGATGCAGGCGGCTTTGGCACGGTCGTCGAGGAACTGATTGGTCACAAGATCTGGTGGATCCTGTTGCCTGACAAAAGGCAGTACCCTGAGATCTTCACCGGCGCCGTGTTCAATCCGCAGGACATTGACATCAAGTACTGGAAGGTTCACGCAATTCGTCTACGTGCAGGAGACTTCCTGTGAGTTTCTGCATCGACTCCTACGTGCTTTATTGACACTGGCTAGCATGATGCCGCCGGGCACCGCGCACTGCGTGTTGTCAACGGAGCCCTGCATGACCCGGGGCGGCCATTACCTCCACGACAATCTTCTCGATGACACCGTTGCGGTCAGCCTGCTGTTTAGCAGCACTTCTCTGCCGCCAACAAACGCCTTCCATAACACTGTCCTACAGATGTTCGTTGCGCGACGGGTGCAGCGCATCATGGAGCGTTGGGAACAAGAGTTGCGGCGGTATTGTCGGCAACCCAACCAGGTCAAATGGGCGCTCAATACCGAACCTGTCGCACCTGCCTGGCCTGAGCAACATACTGTGACGGAAGACGATATGGGCTTGGCTGTCGACTGGTTTGCCATGCTCTACCTCGTGCGCTACGTTGCTCCGTCCCGGCTTGACCACGAAGTTGACAGGCTGCACTTTGCGGAAGAGCAGGTCGCCAATACCGTCGAAAAAGCGCAGCTTTTCGTCGGATTTTGGACGAAACGCGTACGCTCGACGGATTTTGCTGTTGCAATCGCAGCGACAGCAAGGAACATGATGTTATTGGCCAACGGCAACCTCGAAGATATAGATGAGTTTCCGGACTATTGGCAGCCTGCAGATGGTGCAGAGTACCCGCCGACGTTGTAGATATGTCTTTGTCCCGCTCTCCCCGTCTCGCTCTGATCACCATTTTTGTCTCCACAATCGTTCCATAGTCTCGCCCAACCTACACCCAAACCCCTGTTTTCCATTTCGCAATTTTCTGGTTGTTTTCTCGTAGTAAATTTTGAGCCTTTATCGCTGTTAGGACTCCCATAGATGGGAAGTACA
>Ga0247815_10000855_pt1 | contig 23613 bp, 27 predicted proteins | sample UWRJL194509B1_FD_181014 | JGI IMG/M metagenome (GOLD analysis project Ga0247815, IMG submission 181014) | Plant litter microbial communities from Arlington Agricultural Research Station in Wisconsin, United States - UWRJ-L194-509B-1 | ecosystem: Environmental > Terrestrial > Plant litter >...
ATCAATTGGAAATGAAAAGGTCCCCATTATACAACTATTATATGACCACCGAAAACCGCATGATTAAAAATATTGTTAATGAAAAAATATGTTCAAATTATAAAAGGACATCACAGCGATTGTTTGAAAAGGAAGTCGAAATAATGACCGAGGTAATAAGAAGATTAAATGTTGAGGGAATTAATGTCGGGTACGTTTACGATGCCTTATTCACTACCCAAAAGAATGCTGAGAGAGTAAGGGAAGTAATGAATCTAGTGGCAAGTGACTTTGCAGTTTACACCACTGCGAAGTAATTGAAAGTGGTTTGAAAATAAATTTTAAAAAAGTAGATTATTTGGAATGGTTCCCGGCTAAAAAAGGAAAGATACAATCCATAAAATAATAGGATAATACCTAAAATAAGAGTAAATTTACCTGTAATCAAAAACAAATAATTATGAGTGAATTTACAGATAATGAAGCCATTAAATCTGCATTGTTAAACGAACTTTGCGAAGTGCATAACAAATATCCGGAAATCGAAGTAACTGAAAAGGGATTTACATTTTCATCGTGTTGCAAAGAATTCAATGCTGTACTCACTAAGAAGGCAACCGAAATGACGACCGAACAAATCAGGGTTTCATTAATTAGTACTTTCAAGAATTCCTTTAATCATTAAATATGGCAGATACCACAGTTGAACTTGTTAAAGATATACTTGGGGATTATAAGGAATAAATGTCATGCATTTTATTAGCTTTTTTTAGGTGCTTCTGCTGCAGTACAAATATTTCTAAACTGGTTACTTTCTAGTAAAATTGAGAAGTATAAAAATGAACTATCCAAAAGTGAAATAACGTTTTCAAGACATTCTGAAATGCAAATTGAATGTTTAAAAAAAATGTATGACCTAATTGTTACTCTCCACTTTAGTTATTTAAAGGTCCAATCCAGAGAAGACCACCATGGTTTAAAGAACGCAATAAAGGAAACGCAAACTGATTTTCAGAACGTGCTATTCTTTTCACAACGAAATAAAATATTATTAACTGATGAGATATTAACACAATCAAAAATAGTATTTACAAAAGTGAAAGATTGGAATGCAGTGGCTACAATTGAATTAAATGAAATGAACTATCTTGAAGAAAGAGATTTGACAACAGATACCGAACGAATTTATAGAAGTGCAGAACATGAAATTACAGAAGTACAAAGGGTAATATCTAATCTTAAAAGCAATCCAGAAGTAATGACAATAGAAGCTGATATTAAAAATCTTCGTAAGCTAATAGAAAAATATTTTAGTCAGCTAGTTGGATAAATTAAAAAACGAATAAATAATAAGATGGATATATTTTATAGAATTGATTTTTGGGCATTAATAATATCGGTAGTTGGATTAGGATATTACTTAGTTGATAGAAGTAGCAAAGGTGAGAAAAAGCACATGCTAGAAACCTTTAAGGAAAATCAAAAAATATCTTTAAATATTCAAGACATACTTAATACCTACATGACCACATTTGGCAAAACAAATAGAGTAGCTTTTGCTAATACCGATACTACAATTGGTAATTATTATGATATTTTAGTTGAAGAACACAGGCTTAAACTGTCGGATGAACTTTACGAACATACCAAGAAGGAAAAGATATCAAAGGCAACACTTCATTCAAGAATTGATTCACTAAATAAGCAGAATGAAGCACTAAGATTGATTGAATTGGAAGCAAAGCTTTTCTTAAAAAAAGCAAATGATTCAAGGGATAATTTCTTTGTTATGTAAGTAAGGGTGCAATTTTAGCTTTAGTATCTCGACTTATTCTACTATGTTCCCTAGTATTATTTCGTATAGTTTGTCTATTGTTTCTATTACGTTTAGTATCTCTTTTAGTTTTATTATTACTTATTGCAATATTTTCTATATTTATATATGTACTTTTTGTACATTTGTAGTACTAAAAAAAACACCAGTACCCTTAAAAGGTTCCAGTGCTATAAATATGTATTTTCACGATTCCGAAAATAAGGGATTAATAATTCCAGCCTAAAACCAAAGTCTCGACCCTTTGGTTTTTTTTATGGGTAACCGTAAACTTTTCAATCCTATTACAAATTTATTTCATTTTTAAAGAAAAAAAAACCACCGAAACCGGTGGTTAAAAAGTTTTACTTTTTGCAAGCTAGAACTAATTTTCTAACTTCTTTGATTACGTGTGCTACTGATGACAACATCAATGATACACACATCATAATAAGTAATTTCATGATTCCCAAAATATGGTATTAATAATTCCAGCTTAAACAAAAGTCTCGACCTTTTTGTTATTATGGCTTCAAATGAACTTACTCACCTGCCCTACAAATATACTCCATTCTCGTCGAAGTGAGCAATTTTCTTATTAACATCTATTTGCTCTATTTTCTTTTTCAGATGTAAGTATGTAGAATACCGAAAAGCACAAAAAGCACCAATATAGCCTAGTACAATGGTGTTTATACACATTTATTTCAGTGTGTCAGGAAGGAATGGCAATTAGACATCTTTACTTCTAATGTTGAAAAGTCCGGTATCATTAGCGTTATTTGCGCACCATTCTTTAATAACGTTTGGAAATTTTTGTTAAATTTGGGTAAACGATACTATTATGGAAAGCCACACATTAGTTCTCGCAACGACCAAAACTACTATCCCACCCGACTTATTTATTGAGTTCGTAACCTCGCTAATAAATCGCTCTGTTGCCATGGTAGAATATTTTGGTCCCGAAATTGACAATCCTTGCGACTTCATCGATGATGATATGAAAAACGTCAGCGAAGAAATAACTTATATAGAAATCTTTTTTGATACAGAACTGCCTATTGATTATGATGATTTAGATGAATCACAGGTAGATGAATTAATCTTAATTACAATAGGTGCTTCATCTAAAATTGAAATGAAGTCAGACGGAAAAGACATAGTAGTACACTTGCACCATTAAGATATGAATTACGAAAAAATAAGAGACCAATTTATTGTGGAAGTTGAAGCAATCCTTAAAAACAAACGTGAAGGAATTGAACTCCTGAGGGGACTTGAAAACGCAACTGCAAAAATGAATCACCTTGATAATCATAAACAGTTTTCAAAATTGCTTAATATCAAAATCAACAGGATAGTTGACGAGAATAAGATTGTATTTCAAAGTCAGGCTGAAGGCGATAAATTTACTTCTTTTATGAAACCGACATTTGATAAATTTTTCATGGATTATACTGAAATGGCGAAACCATAACTTAATTATTCAGGTAGTAACTCTTCAAATTCATCATACTCAAATTCATCTTCGCCTGGAAAATCAGGAATAAACACTAGTGGAATATCTAAATCGATTTGCGTAATTATTACTTCTTCTTCGTATTTAGCAATGACTGGCTCTAACAACGGTCTAAGTTCAAAGTGCTTATCCTCAGATTTTATAATCTGAGTTTGATTGTCGAGCCATTTCCCTTCTTCATTTTTGGCATTCTGTACAACTTTTAAAATCTTGTTGTATAAAATTTCAAGACATTTATTCACGTGGAAATCCAAAACCTCAAAACCCTCCTCAAACAGCTGCGTAGGATAACTATAATTTGTCAATTCCATCCTACCGTATAAAAGCTGTGTAAAATATTTTACATAAAGTTGATTATCTATGTGTGCGTAGTAATCTGTAGGATCATCACTCACTGGTCTCTTCATTTTTTCAGCTATCCTATCGAGTACTTCTTGTTGTTCAGGTGTAAATTTGGATTTTTCTTCCATAATTTTATTTTTTTATGCAGCTTCGAAAGCTACAAGTGATTGATTGTAATTTGGATATGCGAACTCCTGAATATTAACTTTCGAGTCAAGCCAGCTTTGCTGATCCGCACGATTGATAATAATAGGCATACGCTTTTTGTGGTTGTGAATGTAACTCATCAGTTCGTTGGCTGCTGTGGTGACCATAGTAAAAGTCCTCATAATTTCGCCATTTGCCGGATTTATCCAATTATCAAACAACCCAGCAAAACCAAAGATTTCATCGTTTTGCGAAAAAATATTATACTTTTCCTTTTCCGTTCCTTTTTCATCCAACCATCGCCATTCCCAATAACTTGTGCATAAAATTAGACAACGATTTGAAGTAATATTTTTATACGATACCTTTTCAGATAGTTCCTCTAATCGTGCGTTAAGCTTGCCTTTTCTCAATTCAAGATCCTTCTCTTTTCCCCATGATGGTTGCAGACCCCAAGTAAGATGTGTCTGTATTAGATCCGGCTGCATATTGGTGATGATCGGCAAGTTTGGATGGCTAAATCCATTTATAAATTCACCGGTAGGAAACTGATCAGCCTTATTGATTCCAACATTGAACATTTCCTTCGCTTCAGCGGCTGTTGTTTTCACGTCAACATAGTAACACATAAAATACATTTAATTACTAAAGTTACGGATTTCCGTAAAACTATGAAATATAAAAATTATTATATTGCGACGGATTAAAATTGAAATGGATGAAAAAATCACTTGATAATCAACTTCACGAAGCCAGAAAGCATACAAAAATGATCATTGAAGAGTACTACAAGGAATCAAAGTTTGAGATTATAATAATTTTGACATTATTCATTTTCGTAATTGTGACGATACTATCTTTATTATTTACTTTTTAACCGTTGCTACTTTTATCTGCTAAAGTCCTTTCTGCCCAGTTGCTGTTCTCTCTCTCTTCCTTGCCAATACTTAACCTTCTATCTCGTTTGGATAAATTATTATCCCTCGGTTGAAATTCCGGAATCAATCCCATAACATTTCTGTAATATTTTTCAATTGCTTCATCAGATACTTTCACTATATCACTTCGAACTTCTACATCTAAACCGATGTGTTGTAGCCAACTGGCATTTTGTACGCAAAAGGATTTCTCATACCAGACGTAAGACCATTCACCCAAAATCAATAGATTTTGAACTGCATGGTAACCTTTTGTTTTTTCATTAAAACCACCGATCTTACTAATGTGTTTGGTAATTTCTTGTTTTTCTTCTATACTAATCATCGTCATTTAAATTATCATCATTAAACTTCATCATAAAAAATGTTATCCGGCTCTTGAGTTTTTGGAACTAAATGCATCACATTCACGTAATAATTAAAGTACGCTTCTTCACTGACTAGGATTTTATTAAAACGCATTGTGCATTCGAATTTTAAAAGCCAAAGTTCTTTTCGTAAAGCTACTGCATCATTATAACCGACTTCTTTAAAAATCAACTCTCCTTCCTTTAGTAACCGTTCAAGCAATTTGTACTTTGGGGTAGCTGGATGATATCCGTACGCTTTTAGTAAGTGTTGTTCTGCTGCATTCTTTTCATTTGTTTTCATCTTCATCATATTTAGAACAGCAAAATTAGTCACAACTTGTAACAAAATAATGAACATATATGTTCCGAATTGGAACAAAATAAAAAAGCCAATCGGATGGATTGGCTTTTGTTATGAAATATACGGTCTAATCGTTGCTCTTCGCTTAGACATTTCAGGGTATTTCCACCAATTGTTATCCCCATTCAATTGTTTTGGTGAATTGATGACGTATTTCTTGCCATCAAGTTCAAATTCACCATACGCTGCCCATTCACACGGGTTAAGACCGAAGTTCGTAAAGGTGCAAGCTGACCTCGCATTATCGTAAAAATTAACTAAATCATCCGTATTTTTTAAAATTACGAAATACTCAATTTGGTCGTGACCGTAATCATTAAAAGTGGCTTTCTTGCCGAAAAATTTCATTGTGTTCATTGTATTTAATTTAATATGCTAGGTATTCCTTGCGCTTAGGATACTTAATTTTCAATTTCTTGAATTCAGCTTTTTCAACTTCTTTACTTTCTTTTTTCAGTTCATCATCACCGATTATTTGATAATCAAATTCATCAATGAAAAAGATTACATCTAATGAATAAGTTCTGACATTTTTCATTTTCATAATTCCGGCTTCCCAAGGCGAATGGAATTCCTGACCCGACGGCATGTTTCCAAACATTTCATAGAGTTCATTTGCTTTAGTAAGTGCTGCAATTCTCATATCGGCTAGAGAACCATCATTGAATTCAAATTCAAAAGGTTGAGAATATTCAAATTTTCCATTCTCATCGAATGATTGTGGTTTTGCGTTTACTACGTATTTGTATTTTATTGTGTTCATATTTTGTTTTTTATTGTTTAAGGATTATGCTGCTAATTCACGATTTGTCATATAATAAAACCAGCGTTCGTGCGAATTACTTACATCATCACGACAAAACTCGTCGTATAACTCAACAGTGAAAGGAAAGCCAAATCTAGCACAGCGCTTCTTTATTATGTTAATAGCATCGCTGTACATTGCAAAATCTTTAAATACATCATAGGATTCCATCGCCTGTAAAAGCTTGCCCATCTCTGAACCCTGTAAATAAAATGGTGTCTTGTTATAGTTTAAAATCCTCGATAGATTTGATAAAAGAAAGATTCTACCTTTACATAAAATGCCAAACTCTTCAATAGCTTTTTTATTCATTTTAATCATATAACCAATGTGGATTAACCCTTTGCCGGTAACTTCTTCATGTTCTTTTATCCTAAAATCAGCGCCCAACGCCTGTAAAAAATCTAAAACATCTTCTGAATGATTGTACCACCTGCCGCCATTCCCTGCTCGCAGCGTGCTTCCCTTACCACCTGTTAAAATTGTTACCAATATTGAATGCAAGTGGCTATTTTTTCTTACTTGCATTTCCTTTAAAAAATCTTCAATCTCTTTTAAATTCATTTTTTATTGTTTTAATTTATTAATTCTATTTTTGATATATTATTTAATTTGAAATCATAGTCATTTTTATAATATCCTTTTCGGTAACCACTGACGCGGGCATCAAATTTTATTACATCTTCGACAGAGAGATTCAAATTATTGATAGTCTTGCCCACTGTGAACCAGATGTGGTCAGTCAGTTCATTCCCTTCCAAATCTTTCACATTACAAAGACAGATGGTGTCTTCAGGAAAGCCGTGATAATTCTTTTTTGTACCAAATCTTCCAACCTTGGCAGTGAAAGACATTCTAGTGGTGTTTAATTTACCTAGTTCTTTTCTCATCATTATTAGGAATTTAATATTTCATTTATTGCATGTGTACGAGGTACTTTTCTTATAAAATCAAGTGCAAGGGGCGCTAACTTATTATATAATAATTCTTTATTTACAAATCTATACTGTCCTGACATACAGTTTGAACGTAGATTATCGTATAATTCATAATCAGTAAAATAATCAATAGAAATATACCTCAAATGTCTGCATAGGTAGCCGATGAAGTCACTCAAACTTATAGTCCAAGAGGGTTTATAATTAAATATTATATCAAACTTCTTATCTTCATAGTCTTTGTACATTGAATGATTTGTTTTTTTCAAATCTGCCATATACTTTTCGAGGACATCGCGGTTTAAATATTCTTTTCCGTTTTTATGTGTGGTAATTAATTGAGTATATTCTCTAATGTGCTGGTCGGCTTTACTGCCTTGTTCTGTCGTCATATTTATTCTAAAATTTTTAAAATTATTTGTTTTCTTCGGTATCCTAAATATTCATACCATCGGTCATGCTTCGCACCTTTATCATTATGGGTGTGGTTCGTATATGCATGCAAATCAAATGGCTGCTTTAAACGCTTTGTTTTTGACTCAATGGCATCAATTATATCTGAATACTCTTTCATGTCTGAGAACGCCTCAGGCTCTTCCATATAGTCTAATACTTTGATGATTTCCTCTTCGAAAACCCATCCTTCTTGTGTAGATAAGGTTTTGTAATTTTTGAAGATTTCCGTCAACGTATCGTTTACATATTGCACTGGGTCAACAACCTTTTCGTTTTCATTCTTAGCGAGAACCAAGTACTTAATTTCGTTAATCAGATAATCAAGCAAGTCAGAATAGTTCTTATCAGTAAATTTATATGACTTACTATTGTCCATCATGTTCTTCCGAAAGGTTGTGTGTGGCATGCTCATCATTGCGGATGCCTTAACGCCGGAAATACCCAATCGGTCAAGCACTTCATCAATTTTTTGCTTAGGTGTTTTCATATTTACTCTATTAAATTCTTTGCAAATATATAAACTTAGAACATACAAAACAAATATTTTAGAACATTTTTGATTTAAAATGTTTAGAACTGTTTTGTTCTATTTAAACAATCATGATGTGACATGGGATGAAAGCACCTTTCTCTGAAGTTCTATATCCACTCTGTTGATCCTTTATCATATTAAGAACCGCATATTTAAATTCAGAATTTCAAAAATTACCTGAGCAAAAAAAAAGCCAATCTAAAAAAGATTGGCTTCGATAAATTATGGCAATGCTACTATACTTACTTGTACAGCCTGCAAACCTAATTTCCTATTGTCATACGTTATTCCCTTACAAGGGTATTGTAATGTTTGGAAAGTAGAACACGATTATAAAATAGTAATAGTTCATTTGTATATTTTTGTATATTTTGGTATGAAATATCAGTCTTTTATATTCCTAAAAAAAAAATATACTATTTTTTATAAAACAATAACTACTTGATTTTAATTACTTTAAAATCAAATATCGCATTTTTTATATAAAAAACACATATTGATACAAAATTAAATACCTTACTATCTTTTCGGTCCACACAAGTACATAAACTAAAAATCCAATTTTAATTAGTCGGCTTTAATCGTTTTTACTAACTTATAATATATGTATCACTTTAATCCATCCTTTACTTCTTCGATCAGAATGTCAAGCCCCTGGTCGTTGAACGAATGATCATCATTCAATAAAAAAAATGGAAGGTATTTAAAAATTATTGGCAAATATTCCGTGTTTTGAACTAACTTATCAATTTGTCTACTAATAGAGTTGCTTGTCCTTGATATTATGGTAACATGTTTGTAAATACACGTGGTATTACCGTTCACAATGGACTCCACACTGTTATCGAAAATCAGGTGCTTGGCCTTTTTTGGTGCGAATTCGAGCGAATTTATGCTTGTATATGAACAATTGAAGGTACCACCAACTTCAACGGGCGCGCCTTTTAAAGTAGTAAGATTCTTCAAAAGGGAGCAGTCAAAATCACCACTTACTATATTAAAATTCAGTGGTAGTTCCTTTAAAAAAGAAGCAAACTCCGGAAAGCTTAGATCGCCTATTACGTTTACAGATTTGTCAGAATTTACCGTGTAATTCATTACCAGCCAGTGCTCACGGATAATTGCTTGAACATCATCATGTGCTGAAAAATCTTCAGGAAAAACAGATTCAAAATTCATTTGCCTAACTATGTTTATTAACGTAATCCTTCTTCAATGTCAAAAACGATATCTTCAAAGTTTGGCTGATTGAAATTGCCATCGGGTGAGTAAATATCAAGATACTTCATATATTTAAAGATAACAGGCAAAAACTTTTGTTTGTCAAGGATTAGTTTAGGCAAAAAACCAACCTTTTTATTGCCTTGTACGTTAATTTCTATCCTCTTAACTACACAATTCTGATTGCCCATGTACAATGATACCCTATCATCTATTGTTAACATATTGCCTACGGTTTTCGGAATACCAACTAAATTTGTTAGTAGATTCCCGGTAATATGTAATGACTGTCCGACGTATCTCGGTCCACATTCCAGTGAAATCAATCGATTTTCAAAAAGCACACAATTCCCTTCAATCACTTCTGGTGCACCTTTAAGTGTAACAAGTTTGTTCAGAAATGCATTGAAATTACCAAAAATGTATTTTGGACATCCCATTAATGACGTTAAATCATTCTCGTGGCAACAAAAATCACCACCTATAATTTTAGGTGATCCTAATAACGATTTTAACTGATTATTGGAACAATTAAAATTGCCAGTTACTGTATGTGGTGCCCCAACTAAATTATGAAGCTTATTGCCATGGCAGAAAAAATTACCATTCACTTTTCCAAACGTAAGGGGTAATTTTCTTAAGGATGTATTAGTGATGTTAACATCCCCTTGAACATCCTCAATTATACCATCTCTATATTTAAAACGACCTAACTTTATATGGTAACGCTCCACTATATGTTCTATTTGCTTTTTTGATATCATAAACAACTGATTCTCAAGCTAAGATATAGCGCGACGTCAACATATGCCAGCATTTGTGAAAGATTTTATTATATTTCTCTTTCAATCAAGTTCAAGAATCTTTTCCTACCGTGTAAAATTATTGGATGGACATTTATAGAGGGGTGTGACATAGTATGCACTTGCGAATATCATTTTTGTCTGAACTATTCGCCCACAGCAGTATAGCCATCACACGGATTTACCTGGGTATCAGACAGCAGGAATTGAATAAAATTTATATCAGCTTATATAATTACCTGTAAGAATAAAATAAAAAAAATCCCGAATTTGCTTCGGGATTTCGATATTCATTTAATATATTTCAGCATTTGTAATTTCAAAATTTTTGCTCGGGTATGGACTATCCGCATTTATCCCTTTAAAGGTTCCTTTCACATCAAAAACGTCGATGAAACCTGATCGATATTCATCAATTGTACCAGGTACCTTATATTCATAATTTAGTACAGGTTCACTCGAGACGTACATTTTCAGCTTCTTTACGTCTTTTGGGTTTTTAAGTGTTATACGCAAAGTTGCAGAATACGTACTTTTATATTTATCATCGTAATTTATCTCTTTCTGATTAAAAAAATCCGGTACAAAACTTCTGTTTGGTGGATTATTTTCAAATCGTGGAATAGCCATGTTTTTTTCCTTGTTATAAAATACACCAATTAAGGAAACTTCATCCCCCGAAATAAAATAAGTAGTTATACCGACACTTTTCAACTCGATCGTTTTATCCACGTTATCAGATTCAAAAAACGAGTCATTTTTCAGATTTTCTGCAAATTGATAAGATTCATAGGTGAGATTATCTTCGGGTTTCATACTTTCGTCAGTACCAACATCATTTTTTTGATTGCTTAACGGATTTGCTTGCCCAACATTTTCTGTTTTTTTTGTTTTAGAACTATTCTTACCAGTGCAATTAGTTAGTAAAATTATTGTAACTACATAAAATAGTAAACTAAGTGAGATTTTTTTCATATTTAGATGTTTATAATTAGAGATGTATTTGAAATTATTGCGTGGTACTAAATGTACCTAGTTCGCCGTAAAAAACATTACCATTTGTCCCCAGTCCAAACGGCCTATAATAGTATATTTTGTTGTTTGTCAAATTTTTAACTGTGATCCAAAACGGTTCCGTAAATTCAGTGTTTGCATATATGGTTGTATCACCAATAGTTGGAAGTTTATTTGCCGACGAGTAACATACTCCTATCTTTCCACCCGTTGCAAGATCACCCAGTCTTGAAATTACCCCACCTAAAACGGCAGAGTTAGAAGTTATATTAGTTGCTTGATAAGTTGTGATTATGGCCGGAACAATAACTATCTTAGAAGTAGTAAAATTGATTTCATTGCCATATTTAACAGCACCAGAGTTACTTATAGCGTAAACCTTCGCATAATATTTTTTATTCTGTTCCAGTCCTTGCAGTAAAGTTGAATTAGGACCAACTATACTTTCTGGATCTTCAACTTTTTGATCATTTACAGTCGGATTTCCAATAGTATTAAAGACCACACCTCTAGCTTTTATTGGCTTTTCTGTATTTGATTGAATAAACGATGATACTATTACAGTGGTTGGCATGATATCACTAGCTTCAAAAGTTTTAAGATCCAAAATTTCCATCACATTACTCGACGAATCTTCATCCTTTGATTCTTCACCGGAACAACTTATTAGCATGATCGCCATGAGTAGGACACATTTAGTTTTAGTAAAAATTTTCATATTTAAGTTTTATAGAATATAAAACAAACCTACAAAAAAAATTAAAATAACATACGATAGTATGTTAAAAATTATTTATAGAAGCGCCACATTGTCGTAAATTATATAAGATGTGGATAAGTCAGAAGAATTAATAAAATTGGGTAACAGGATTAGAGAACTAAGAAAATCTCGAGGATTGTCGCAGGCAAAATTAGGCCTACTAATTCTGAAGGATCAACAAAGCATTCATAAAGTTGAAGCAGGGGAATTTAACCCTAGCTATCTTTATTTACTTGAGATCGCTAAAGGTTTAGAAGTTACAATAAATGAGTTACTTGATTTTTAATTAATTGTTAAATTACTTTGACTTAAAAAAATCAAGTGTATTGAAATAAGCTACCTTCTAAACATTAACCGACAGTATGTCGACATTCATATGCCTATAATAAGGTAATTCAAATAATAACATTACCAAAGTTTAATCGTATCAAAATGAAGGTGTCAAAAACTCTTCTCTACACTAACCAAAGATACACTTTCTCATTTGTCCCGGGTCTCTATAAATTGTGTCTGAATCTAATTCTTTGATAGCCAAAACTAATGGACGACTATTGTATTCCGGACTATCAGTCTCAAAGTTTCCGAACTCATCCCATGAATAAGATTTACAACCTTCATTACAATAAAACCTATAATATTTTCCTAGATCACTGTAGTTAAAATCTTGCTTTGAAGTATAAATATTAACTACAAAACTATTTGTGGCTAAGTGTTGATTTTCAAAGTCAAAATTGCTATCGGTAAGGTTAGTAAATACGTAAAGAGCACGTTGTGACGGGCAATAATAATAACGAAAGATCAAATTAGATCGAGGACAAATCTTTGGTTTTGACAATCTTCCATAAAAAGTATCTAGATCACACGAAAAACTACTTCTTTTTATCAAATAACCCTCTACGTTTTTTATTTTAAGATCGATCTTATTTTTCTGTAAGTTAATGATCTCTGACTTTGCATCTTCTTTCATAATAATATAATATTTCAAATATTATACAAAAAAAGGCCCTTAAAGTTTAAAAAATATGATAAAAATTTACCCATAATTAAAAAAGAACTTGTCTAACCGCTGTTATTCAGCTGCCTAAGTAGCCAACCCAAATATACTATTAAGTCAATGCCAGAAAACATGAAATCATTTCCTCGCGTTTATAATCGCAAAACTTCATCTGATGGAATAGTATAATGAAATTGGTGATCATCCAATTTGTTAAAGCTATCTATTATAGATTGTGGCAAAGTTAATAACACGTTGTTTTCATTTGTTTCAACTTGCAACTTCTTATAATGTAACCAATATGAATATTCAAGATTATTTTTACGTTTAGGTATAGACAAATCAAGCAGTAGCTTTATTGAATTTTTGGACTCAACATTTGCGATTGAAAGATGTACATCTACAAGCAAACATTTTTTATCCAATTTTGTTAAAATTATTTTACTAATAAATTGTTTAAAAATTACTATTAACTCTTTTCGGTTAGATGTTATTTTATTTATAAATTCGGCATCACTATCAACAGCACTAAGCTTGTTCAATAATGTTTTATTATCAGCAATCAACAACTTTAATAACTCAATGTTTTTAGATACACTTTCGTATTCAGTATCTATTTTTGCCTGTTCCTTTTCGTATCTTACTTCATTCATACGTTGCTTTAAATATAATGAAAGTAATAGATCTGAACTTTTCTCTATGCCTTTTAGGGTAGATTGTCTTAAAATCAAATCATTTTCCATACTTTCTAATTTAAGCATTACGGAATCCCTTAAACTGTCTTTATCTTGTATATACTTTAATAGGTAACGTGAACTAATTAATAAATGATAAATTACAGATTCCAAATAAGTTATGTTCACACCGAAATTACCACAATTGGCTCTGTTTAATCTCGAAGAACAAATATACACCTTGTCACCACCCAAAACTTTTTTGTATTTAGCAAAATAATTGCGACCACAACGGCCGCAAACAAGTAGGTTTTTAAGTAAGTAGTCATAATCTGTTAAATAGTTTCGATGTGTCTTTGTTTTTCGTATTTTCGTACATTCGTCAAACAATTCAGATGAAATTATAGGCTCAATTTCAATAATAATACCTTTGTATTTTCTTTCCCCTTTATATATAGTATTAGCTAAAATTTCTTGAACCTGCTTATCACCCCATCTAATTTCGTCAACATGTTTTACATGGTTTTTATATTTAATAACTTTCGTAACTGACGTATTTTGTAGTTTTGTAGGTATCTTGTGCAGATTTAAATGGCTTGCTATTTTCTTCGACCCATCTCCCTCAGAATACATTTTAAATATCAACTTAACAATTTCAGCTTCAGTCGGATTTACTACCAACATTTTATCATCGCGTCTATGGTAGCCAAATGCAAGTGTGGCACCGCCACCGGCGAAACCTCGCTTTGCTGCGCTGAGTAAACCAGATTTTGAACGTTGCTTAAAAGTTTCCGCTTCCTGATTTCCTATATCAATTAAAACATTCATTATTATCGACAGAACAATATTATCTCTTCCATCATCATTTATAGTCCTTTGCTTGTACTGATGGATATAAATGGGTATTTGTAAATCACTTATTTGATCAATAACTTTTCTTACCTCGGAAGGCTTACGACCTAATCTTGAAATCTCTGTAACATATACTACATCGTATTTTGCAAGATTAGAAATCATATTTGAAAGTTCCGGTCTCATTATATTTTTAGTGAACCCGCTTATTTTGTCCGCATATACGTCAATACATTGATCACTGTAACCATCCTTATTTGCAACTAAGGTTAAATCCTGAATCTGTCTTGAATAATCTTGTTTATTATCAGTTGTTGATACTCTCGCATAAATTGCTGCTCTCATTTCTAATTTTTAAACAAAAATAATAAAAAAACTTAACCCCCAATTAAAAGAAAATATCCTTTGAAATGGTATGATGCGGACTGCGAAACGGACGCTGATTCATTAACCCTACTTCTTTTAATTTTCCGGCAACACTATGAATTTTAGTCGTTTCGAGCGCTTCGCGCAATGTCATTGGAGGTAAAATACTGGGTACTCGTTTGGCAAGCATTGTTTTTCCTGCGCCTGGCGGACCAATTAAGATGATGTTATGTCCTCCCGCCGCCGCAATTTCCATACAGCGTTTAATGCTTTCCTGACCGCGAACATCTGAAAAATCAAATTCCGGAAAATCTAAAGTCTTGTAGAATTCTGCTCTCGTGTCAATTACTGTAGGCTGCAACGTTCCTTTTCCGGCAAAAAATTCAATAACTTCCCGTAGATTTGAAACACCATACACATCTAAACCAGCAACAATAGCCGCTTCTTTTACATTTTGAATCGGAAGAAAAAAACCTTTATAGCCTTCTTCTTTTGCTTTAATCGCAATGGGCAGGGCACCGCGAATGGGTTGTAAACTTCCGTCTAATGACAGTTCACCCATTATAATATATTTTTCAATTTCGGGTGCCTTTATCTGATCAGAGGCCACTAAAATCCCCATTGCTAATGGTAAATCATAGGCAGAACCTTCTTTTCGAAGGTCCGCAGGCGCCATATTGATTGTGATTTTTTTTCCTGGTAAACTTAATCCGTTATTTTTAAGCGCAGCGGCAATTCGGTAACTGCTTTCTTTTATGGCATTATCCGGAAGTCCAACTAAATGATAACCAATTCCTTTATCCATGTGTACCTCAACTGTAATTGTCGTGGCTTCCACTCCAAAAACGGCACTCCCGTAAACTTTTACTAACATAATAATGATTCATTAAATATTTTTAAATCTAATGAAAAAATATTAATTGTAGCTTTTTTAATACAAATTTATATTTACTAGAACTCCAGCCCAATTTGATTCTTAATTTCTTCCACAATCTTACTCAAATCTAAACTATTCTGATGCGACCACAGTGGGCTTTCAAGCTGATTATTTCTGATACATTTATGACATTCTATAGCTTCATACGCATAACCCTTCCCTAAATTTGGAAGCTTTAAAACAGATTCTTTCTCGTCTTTGAATACGGAATATCCATTCGCCATAAACCAGGGCGAGTTCAATTCGATCCGGCCTTTTGAACCGCCAATAACCGCTTTCATATCTGATTCAGAAATTATTGAAGCCTGCAAAACGGACTGGGCTTTTTCATAGTGCAAAATTATGGAAGTCTGCAAATCGATGCCATTTTTGTGATGGATAGATCTTGCTATTATTTCTTTTGGAAGTCCCAATACTATATAGGAGAGAAATAAAGGATACACGCCGATATCAAAAAGAGCGCCGCCTCCTCTATTTTTATCAAAAAGCCGGCTTCCTTCTGTATCGTTTCCTATAAAGGCAAAATCAGCTTTTATATATTTTACGTACCCAATTAATCCATTTTCAACTTTAGCCAAAACTTCCTGGACAGACGGAATAAAACGAGTCCAGAAAGCTTCCATAAAAAAGGTGTTGTATTTTTTTGAAGCTTCAATCATGCAAACGGCATCAGAGTAGGACAAGGCTATTGGTTTTTCGCATAGAACATGTTTGCCGTTCTGCATGGCCTTAATAGATAATTTGGCGTGCGAATCGTGCGGTGTGGCAATATAAACGATATCTACCTGATCATCTTCAAAAAGTGCATCATAAGAATCATATGCTTTTAGGCAATTGTATTTTTGAGCAAAAGCAATTGCATTGTCTTTATTACGCGATGCAACAGCAGTTATTTCGGCGTCTTCCAGTAATAACAAATCTGCCGCAAACTGATTTGCAATATTTCCAAGACCAATAATTCCCCATTTTATTTTTTGAATTTCCATTCTTAAATTTTAATTATAAAAATTGTTAAAAACATCAAATATAAATCACCAATTTAAAACATCTGACGATTTTCGGTAACAAACACGTTATTTGAATCAAAAAGTAACAATGAAAAAATAGGAAATTTATCGCAATTGCACAAGAAGTAAAAAAAAACGTTGCCAAATTGCAAATATTAAGTCCAATTTAACAAATAGACGCAAAACAGAGGGGGTTAAAATGAAAAATTAACAAAAATTAAACATTAGACTCTATTTTTTATAGGGGTATAGAATGATTTTATATTTTTATAAAAAATTTTAAAACTAAATAACTATGCGAAAAATTATTTTAAGTGTGATTCTTATCACTATTTTGGTACTGACCTTTGTATCAAACTTCATCTTATCAGACAACCCAATTCCAGCAGAAGCTGTAAAGTTTGATACAGGAGATACAGCTTGGATGATCGTAGCAACTGCATTTGTATTGCTTATGACACCAGGATTAGGATTTTTCTACGGAGGAATGGTAGGTAAGAAAAACGTTATCAGTACAATGCTTCAGAGTTTTATGGCGATGGTAATTGTTACTATTTTATGGGTTGTTGTTGCTTTTGGACTAGCGTTTGGCCCTACTATTGGAGGAATTATCGGAAACCCGCTTCCAAACTTATTCTTTCAAGGCGTTGGTACTAGTACTGCATGGAGTCTTGCCCCAACTATTCCGTTCATGTTATTCGCATTATTTCAAGCAAAATTTGCCATCATTACACCTGCTTTGATTACTGGTGCTTTTGCAGAACGTGTTCGTTTCTGGGCTTATTTATTATTCATGGTTTTATTCATCTTAATCATATATGCGCCGTTGGCTCACATGACTTGGCATCCTGATGGAATTTTCTTTAAAATGGGTGTATTAGACTTCGCTGGAGGAACAGTAGTACACATGAGCGCCGGATGGGCTGCATTAGCCGGAGCTATGTTTTTAGGAAAAAGAAAAGTTCAAAAAGTAAATCCTGCCAGAATTACTTACGTATTATTAGGTACTGGATTATTATGGTTTGGATGGTTTGGTTTCAACGCAGGTTCTGCATTAGGATCTAACGGACTAGCTGTTCAGGCTTTAGGAACTACAACTGTTGCTGCCGCTGCCGCTGCTATGGCTTGGGTTTTCCTTGATAAAATTTTAGGTCACAAACTTTCTGCTCTTGGTGCTTGTATAGGGGCTGTTGTAGGTCTTGTTGCGATTACACCTGCTGCTGGTTTCGTAAGTATCCCTCACGGAATTTTCATCGGAGCTTTTGCAGCTATCGTAAGTAACCTTGTAGTTAGTAAATTCCCTAAAGGAAAAATTGATGATGCATTAGATGTTTTTGCTTGTCACGGTGTTGGTGGTATGGTAGGAATGTTATTAACTGGGGTTTTTGCTTCAAAAGCTGTTAATTCAGTTGTTGGAGATAATCAAGGTTTGATTTTCGGAACGCCAACTTTGTTCATTAACCAATTAATCGCTTTAGTAGGAGTTTCTATCTTCGCTTTTGTAGGTTCGTATATTTTATTCTTTGTTGTAAATAAAATTACCCCTCTAAGAGTAACTGAAGAAAAAGAAGAATTAGGTTTAGATATTTCTCAACACGGAGAATTTTTATAAAAAAATTACACCAAAACCAATCCAATAACCATTCTAAAAAGCACTTTGAGTTTATACTCAGAGTGCTTTTTTCTTTTATATATTTTAGATTGTATTTTAGATTGTAGATCTTAATCTTAGATTGTAGATTGTAGATTGTAGATCTTAGATCTTAGATTTCTACAACTTAAACAGTAATAAAAAAAGCACTCTTAGTGATACATAGAGTGCTTTTTCTGTTAATTAACTTTTACTTTGAAGAGTAATAAATAAAAAGTGAACCTATCCTGTTTCTTTGTTCTTGCTTCTTTATTCTTGCTTCTTGCTTCTTTATTCTTTACTCTTGCTTCTTTATTCTTTATTCTTTATTCTTTATTCTTTCTCCTCACCTCTATACATTATCCGGAACACCTAAATTACTTAAAATTCCCAATTCCCTCTTGCAGCCAATGCAAATATTCATCTGCACTTACATAACTAATGGTAGGTTTAGCACTATTTAAATTAGTTCCTTCCAGATCTGTGATAACATACAACGGCTGTGTATTGGTTTTATACTTTGAGATCATAAAATCTGTCCATTTATCACCAACGGTAACAATTTTATCTCCTGATTTGGTTACAAACTGCTCTTCAGCCGGCAATTCGCGTTTGTCATCCACATAAAGTGAAATCAAGACCACTTCGTTTTTTAGGATTGGTAAAATTGTTGGTTCAGACCAAACATTGTTTTCCATTTTTCTACAGTTTACGCAAGCATAACCTGTAAAATCTAGCATGATGGGTTTGTTAATTGATTTTGCATAGGCGACGCCATCTTCGTAATCATGAAAAACCATAATGCCATGCGGTCCTAAATCAGCGCCTTCCGGAAGGCCTTTTATTGAATCGCCAGAAACATTTGCATTACCAGCAGTTCCACCTACTCCAAACGGACTTTCACTATAGGTCGGCGGGGGCGGAAAAGCACTGATTAATTTTAAAGGTGCTCCCCAAAGTCCCGGGATCATATAAATTGTAAAACTTAAAACAACCAGTCCTAATGATAATCTTCCTACTGAAATATGATGGGTCGGACTATCGTGCGGCAATGTAATTTTTCCAAATAAATACAGAGCAAGAGTTCCAAAAATAGCAATCCAGATCGCTAAGAAAACTTCTCTTTCTAATAAATGCAATTGCAAAACCAAATCTGCATTTGATAAAAATTTGAAAGCTAAAGCCAATTCTAAAAATCCTAAAACAACTTTTACAGTATTCAGCCATCCTCCAGATTTTGGTAATGAATTCAACCAGCCCGGGAACATGGCAAACAACATAAATGGTAAGGCCAAGGCCGATGAAAAACCTAACATTCCAACAATTGGAGCAATTCCTCCGTTTGAAGCCGCCTCAACTAATAAAGTTCCAACGATAGGTCCTGTACAGGAAAATGATACAATTGCCAAAGCCAAAGCCATAAACAAAATCCCCACCAGCCCGCCTCTGTCGGCTTGCTGATCTGCTTTGTTTGCCCATGAGTTTGGAAGCATAATTTCAAAAGCTCCTAAAAATGACACGGCAAAAACAATTAATAAAACAAAGAATATCAGGTTAAACCAAACATCTGTTGATAAAGCATTTAGAGCATCTGCCCCAAAAACTTTAGTAACAATTAATCCTAAAATGACATAAATAGCAATAATCGAAAGCCCATAAATAACCGCATTTCTAATTCCTTTTGCCCTGCTTTTGCTTTGTTTGGTAAAGAAGCTCACCGTCATCGGTATCATTGGGAAAACGCAAGGCGTGAGCAATGCTGCAAATCCGGAAATAAAGGCTATAAAAAAGATCGACCATAAACTGCGTGAAGTTGCAGGTGCAGGAATTTCATTGGCCAAAGCCAATTCTTTATCTTTTTTTACTACTTCTTTGATCTCAGATGCAGGCACTTTTGCTGCTGCTGTATCAACTGCTAAACCCACAACTTTAGTTTCGTCTTTTTTTACCTCTGTAACACTTGCAACAGCATCCATTTTAAAACTTGACGGAATCGCTACTGAGAATTTTTTATTCGAATTGATGCAGACTTCTTTACAAACCTGAAAATCAAAATCAACATCAACTGATTTTAAATTTGGATTTATAATCGTGATCTGCTGTTCTATATGTGCTTTTCCTTCAAAGAAAGTTTCATTTACTCCAAAAATATCATTAAATGCCGTTTTGGTTTTTCCTTCTTTGGCTTTGCCAAGCAGTTCGTAGTTTCCTTTTTGATTTTTAAATACAATTTCAAGTGCCAGCGGACCACCATCGGGCGTAAATTGCGAGTACATGTGCCAGTCTTTTTCAATCGTTCCGTCAAAAATTAAAACAGCATTATTTCCAGCCTTTTTTTCAATTTTAGCAGTCCATTTTACAGGTTCTAAAATTTGAGCATTCCCTTTTGCAAGCGCAAAAAAGAAAAAGAGCAAAAATAAAATGGGAGTTTTCCAAATACTTTTTGACATTATCGTGCGATGGTTTTGATTAAAATTCATTATTGCAATTCTATTTTAAGTATATTATTTGTGGTATTTTCAACTCTAAATCGTTCATCCTGCCTTAATCCTATAACCCATACAATCTGATTATCAGAAGATAAGATCCAGATTTTTTCCTTTTCTATCAAAGATAATTTTTCATCTTTAAAAAGCTTGCTCACTTTTTTAGATCTTCCTTCCATTCCAAAAGGATGAAAAACATCACCTTCATTCCATTTACGTAATATCAAGGGAAACTGGATTTTTGCAGCGTCCACAAAGATAGCCTTATTTGAATCTATTGTTATGTGGCTAACATTACAAAGAGTCAATTTTAAGGGAAAATTAACTTCTGTATCGTTTGCAGCAATTTGAAATTCTTCCTTTTCTGACATTTCAGAAATTGGACTTAAAATCAGCGTATCTCTATTCTTCAGCAATCGAAATGATTCAGAAAAAACTTGTTTTCCGGATTGTCCTTCTACTAAATCATAAATATCATTCCAGGCTGCAAACCCAAATTCTTTCAGCCATTGGTACAAATAGGATCTGTTATTGGGTAATTTTTTAAGCTGCTTTAAATCGAAATGTATATCATCGCCTTCTTCTTTTGCTACCTGCTGATAAATCATAATCGATGCATCTTCTACCATTTCCAGGGATTCTTGCAAATACGACTGTGTTTTCTGAAAAGCGTTCAAAAAAGCAGGATTGATTTCTTTCAGCATTGGAACTAAATCATGGCGAATCTTATTTCGAAGATATTTGTTGGATGCATTGCTGCTGTCTTCGCGCCATTGGATCGTATTTTCTTCCGCATATGTCAGAATTTCATCTCTGGAAAAAGGTAAAAGCGGTCGAATGATTTTATCGTTTTGTTCCGGTATTCCGGTTAATCCGTCCAACCCGGTTCCTCTTGTTAAATTGATAATAAAGGTTTCCAGATTATCATCGGCATGGTGCGCCGTTAGAATAAAATCGAATTTCTTGGTTTCTAAAAGTTCATAAAACCAGCTGTAGCGTAATTCCCGCGCGGCTACCTGAGTCGATAATTTATAGTCTTTGGCGAAGGCCTCAGTATCAAATTGAGTGGTAAAAATGGGAATATTATTTTGATCGCAATAGTTTTGAATAAAATCCTGATCTCCAAAACTTTCTAATCCGCGGAGTTGAAAATTACAATGTAAAACGGCAATTTCGTAAGGCAATTGATTGAATAAATGCAATAAAACCATGCTGTCTAAACCGCCGCTGACAGCCAGAAATAGTTTTTTATTTTCCAGAAATGGAAATCTTGACGCGAGATGATTTTGGAATTTTAAAAGCATTGGATAAATGTAGAAATTATATTTTATCTATTTTTAAATGAAATGTTAAGGGTGAAGTTTTTTTGATGCGAATTATTTTTTTTGACGCAGATTATGTGCTTTTTTTTTGCCACGAATTTCACAAATTAGCACGAACAATTAAAAAAACAGCCACAGATTAAAGGATTAAAATGATTAAAAAATCTGTGCAAATCTTTTTAATCTGTGGCAAAAAAATTAGTGCTAATTAGTGAAATTCGTGGCGGAAAAAAAATTATTGCAAAACTTCATGCATTGCTTTTGCTTTCAACAAACATTCTTCATATTCTTTCTCAGGAATTGACTGCGCTGTAATCGCACTTCCGACAGAAAATGAAACATATTGATTTTCCTGATTGTACAAAATACTTCTGATTACCACATTAAAATCAAAATCGCCTTCCGGCGTAAAATAACCTACTGCACCGCTATATAAGCCCCGTTTGGTTTCTTCCAGATTTTCGATGATTTTCATTACAGAAATCTTTGGAGCGCCCGTCATACTTCCCATGGGAAAAGTTGTTTTCAAAACATCAATTGGAGAATATTGCGGATCTAATTTTGAAGTTATGGTCGAAATCATTTGATGCACCTGCAAAAAAGAATAAATATTGCAGAGTTCAGCCACTTCTACAGAACCTTTTTGTGCGGTGTGGGACAAATCATTTCGAACCAAATCGGTAATCATGATATTTTCTGCCCGTTCTTTTGAATCGGATTCCAGAAACTGTTTTGATTTTTCATCTTCTAAAGGATCCGAAAATCGTTTAGAAGTTCCTTTTATGGGCTGGGAAATCAGAGTTTCGCCCATCTTTTTAAGATAGCGTTCCGGTGAAGCCGAAAGTAAATATTGTTTATGATTTTTGAAGAAAACCGAAAACGGCGCTTTTGAAATAGCATTTAATTTTTGGAATTTTTCTAAGGGATTGATGCTGGCATTTTCAGCATAAAATTCCATACAAAAATTTGCTTCATACATATCGCCTTTAAGAATATGCCCGAGCATTTTATTCACTTTTTCAACATATAATTCTTTTGAAATACGCTGCTTAATCTTTAAAGACAAGGCACTTTCGGCTTTCGAATTAGGAATTTCGACTATTTCTTCAAAATCACCTTCAGCCTCATCATCACAAAGCATTAAATATTGAATTTCAAGTTGATTTCCTTTCAATAAAAATACTTTTTTTGGCTGAAAGAAAAACAAATCCGGAAAATTCAAACCATCAAAATTAGATGATTTTAATTCCTCGACATCATTTTTTAAATCATACGAAAGATAACCAAAAAGCCAGTCTCTTGTAGTTTGCTGATATTGTTTTAAGTCATCAAAAGCATTATGAAAATCAGTTTTTAAAGAGGTAAAA
>Ga0247815_10000856_pt1 | contig 23606 bp, 21 predicted proteins | sample UWRJL194509B1_FD_181014 | JGI IMG/M metagenome (GOLD analysis project Ga0247815, IMG submission 181014) | Plant litter microbial communities from Arlington Agricultural Research Station in Wisconsin, United States - UWRJ-L194-509B-1 | ecosystem: Environmental > Terrestrial > Plant litter >...
CGGTTCGCTGTTCTGGGCGCGCGCGTTCGGCCGCGCCATCGATCCGGTCCACACCACCGAAGGCACGGTGTGGATCATGGAGGACATCGACGAGCAGAAACGGCATGAAGAGGAAACCCGCCAACTACTGCTGCAGCAGAAGGCGATCCTGGACAACGCGTCGGTCGGCATCCTGTTCAGCAAAGCGCAGATCATGTTGAGTTGTAATCCGCGCATGGCCGAGATGTTCGGCTACGCCGCCGGCGAGATGATCGGCCTGCACGCGTCGGTGGTGTTCCCGTCGCCGCAGGTGTACCTGGACTTCGGCCGCGAAGCCGCGCCGCTGCTGGGCACCGGCCAGCCCTTCGAACGCGACGAGCACCAGTTCCGGCGCAAGGATGGCAGCTTGTTCTGGTGCCGCGTGCGCGCCAAGGCGGTCGACGACGAGCGCAGCGAGGGCGGCACCATCTGGATCCTGGAGGACGTGACCAGCAAGCGCCAGACGCAGATGGAGGTCGAGGCGATCATGACCAACGCCTCGATGAGCATCCTGTTCACCAAGCAGCGCATCATCACGCGCTACAACCGCGGCTTCGCCGAGATGTTCCGCTACGCCGCCGACGGCGGGCTGGGACTGCCGGGGCGCGCGCTGTATCCGTCGCAGGAGGCGTACGACAAGCTGGGCGCCGAGGCCTATCCCTTCCTGTCGATCGGCAAACCGTTCCAGACCGAGATCGAGATGCGCCGCTCCGACGACAGCACGCTGTGGGCGCAGCTGATCGGCTACGTGGTCAATCCGGATGATCCGACCCAGGGCACGATCTGGGTGATCGAAGACCGCACCGAGCAAAAGCAGGCGGAGGAGGCGCTGCGCAACGCGCTGCTGGAGAACCAGGCGATCCTCGACAGCGCGGTGCTGGGCATCTCGGTGGTGGAGAACGGCCGCAACCTGCGCTGCAACACCAAGATGGAGGAGCTGTTCGGCTACGCGCCGGGCGAGATGAACCATCTTAGCGTGCAGGCCTTCTACGACGGCAAGGAGGCGTGGGAGGAGGCGCGCGCCGCGACCGCGCGCGACTTCCACGCGGGACGCGTCAACGTCGCCGAATATAAGCTGGTGCGCAAGGACGGCGGCACTTTCTGGGGGCGCTTGTCCGGCCGGCCGTTCGACCTGGCGCAGGCCAATGGCCGCTCGGTGTGGCTGGTGGACGATGTCACGGCGCGGCGCGAGGCGGCGGACGCGGTCAGCCGCGCCCGCGATGAGTTGGAGGTGCGGGTGCTGGAGCGCACCGCCGAACTGGCCGGCGCCAACGCGCTGCTGCAGGGCGAGATCGTCGAGCGCCGCCAGGCCGAGGCGCGGGTGCACCACATGGCCTACCACGACAGCCTGACCGGCTTGCCGAACCGCGCGCTGCTGTCGGACCGGCTGGACCGCGCGATGCTGGCGGCGCAGCGCTCCGAGCGCAAGCTGGCGGTGATGTTCATCGACCTGGATCGCTTCAAGACCATCAACGATTCGCTGGGCCACATGACCGGCGACCAGCTGCTGAAGGAAGTGGCGGCGCGCCTGTGCCGCGCGGTGCGCGCCAGCGACACCGTGGCACGCTTGGGCGGCGACGAGTTCGTGGTGCTGGTGCCGGGCATCCGTTTGGTCGACGAGTCGAGCCAGGTGGCCGAGAAGATCATCGAGGCGCTGTCGGACAGCTTCCCGCTGGAGGGCCGCAACCTGCACATCACGCCGTCGATCGGCATCTGCGTGTATCCGGACGACGGCGCCGACGTCGAGACGCTGATGCGCCACGCCGACGCCGCGATGTACCACGCCAAGGCCAGCGGCAGGAACAACTACCAGTTCTTCCGCGAGGCGATGAACCAGACGGCGGCGCGCCACTTCGAGCTGGAGTCCAGCCTGCGCGGCGCGCTGGCGCTGAACGAATTCGAGCTGCACTTCCAGCCGATCATGGATATCGGCACGCGCCGGCTGCATACGATGGAGGTGTTGCTGCGCTGGCGCCGCGCCGACGGCGAGCTGGTGATGCCCGATTCCTTCATCCCGATCATCGAGGAGAACGGCATGATCGTGCCGATCGGCGAGTGGGTGATCCGCGCCGCCTGCATGCAGAGCATGACCTGGCTGGAGCAGGGCATGACGCCGGTGCCGCTGGCGGTGAACCTGTCGCCGCGCCAGTTCATGCACCGGGGGCTGATCGAATCGATCCGCCGCATACTCGACGAGACGGGCATCGATCCGTCGCTGATCGAGTTCGAGATCACCGAGACGGCGCTGATGCAGCACGGCGAGCAGACGCTGGATATCCTGGGCCAGATCAACGCGATGGGCATCCGCTTGTCGATCGACGATTTCGGCACCGGCTATTCCAGCCTGGCCTATCTGAAGCGCTTCCCGGTCAAGAAGATCAAGATCGACCGCGCCTTCATCAAAGACCTGGAGAGCAGCGCCGAGGATCAGGCCATCGTCGCGGCCATCATCGCGCTGTCGGACAGCCTGCAGCTGTCGGTGGTGGCGGAGGGCGTGGAGACCGAAGGGCAGTACGCGCTGCTGCAGCGCCACGGCTGCCAGTACGCGCAGGGTTATCTGTTCTCGCAGCCGGTGCCGCATATGACGGCCCAGCTGCTTTTACCTAGAAGTTAATCGTCCAGCGTCGCGATGACCGGCGCGTGGTCGGACGGCTGCTCCCATTTGCGCGGCGCGCGGTCGATCACGCAGGCGGTGCAGCGCTTGACCAGCGCCGGCGACAGCAGGATATGGTCGATGCGCACGCCCTTGTTGAGACGGAAGCCCAGCGCGCGGTAATCCCACCAGCTGAACGACTTCTCCGGCTGTTCGAACAGTCGGTAGGAATCGGTCAGGCCGATATCGATCAGGCGTTGCAGCGCGGCGCGCTCCTTGTCCGACACCAGGATCTGGCCCAGCCAGGCGACCGGATCGTGGACGTCGCGGTCTTCCGGCGCGATGTTGTAGTCGCCCAGCACCGCCAGTTGCGGGTGCTGGGCCGCCTCTTCCTTGATCCAGTCGTGGAAGGCGGCCAGCCAGCCTAATTTATATTCATATTTGTCGGAGTCGACGCTTTGCCCGTTCGGCACGTAGGCGCACACCACGCGCACGCCGCCGATGGTCGCGGCCAGGATGCGCTGCTGCGGATCTTCGTACTTGGGGTTGTTCTTGACCACGTCGTGGATGGGCAGCTTGGAGATGATGGCGACGCCGTTGTAGGTCTTCTGCCCGGTGTAGACGACGTGGTAGCCGGCGGCCTCGATGGCGGCCAGCGGAAACTTGTCGTCAGTTAATTTTGTTTCTTGAATACATAGCACATCGGTGGGGTTCTCCTCTAGCCACTTCATAACGTGCGGCAGTCTAACGTTCAGTGAGTTAACATTCCAAGTAGCTAATTTCATGAGACTGGAGTTCCTTGCGGGTTCGGTGGGGGCGGCTGCCCGGCATAGGCGACATCTTACCGCAACTTGATTTAACAGATGGGCTTGCTAAATTACCGACTTTTACATAAAAACATGAAAAAGAGCTTCGCGTCCGGCCCGCAAAGCCCTAGAATGTTGCAAAATATGTGAAATCCAAAAATAATTGCCAATATTGTCTCGTTGTTGTCAGAATAGAACTGGAATACAAGACAAAATAAGCAAAATAGAAATATACTGATATAAAATTAAGTGGAAAACTAGTGTTTCCGGTCAGCAATCAAAAAACAGCAAAAGCCTGGGTATATTTATGTGTTGTGATGACGCAATAAATGGTACTATACGGAAATTACTTGTAGTTTAAACAGTGAATTGCGCGTAGCGCATTTGCAAAGGAATGAGAAATGCGAACTGCATTTGAGGCATGGGCACAGCGCGACGGTCACATTGTCCGCCGCCGTGAAGATAAGCCAGAAGAGTATCTGGTCTTTGAAACGCAACGCCGCTGGGTGATTTGGCAAGCGGCGCTGGAACATGGCAAAACGCCTGGCGGCCGTAAGACCGCCGCGCAGAAGGAAGCCGCCGCCGCTGAAAAGCGGGCCATCGCAGCCTTGCAGCGTCCGACCGCGATCAATTCCGACGAAGCCGCCGTGCGCAACCAGGTGTTGAATGAAGTGCTGGATGCGTTCTCCACCCTGGGTGGCGAGCGCGGCTTGGACGACATCCTGAAAGTGGTGCAGGGCTTGAAGAAGAAGCAGCAGGAGCAGGCGGAAGAGCGCAGCGTGGCCGAAACACCGGTCCGCCACAACGCTTAATCGCCGTTCATGCGTTTCAAGCACTACAAGGGTGGCCTCTACGAGTTGGTGTGCGAGGCCACCATGGAATCGGATTTGAGCACCATCATCGTCTATCGCGCCGCCGACGGATCCATCTGGTGCCGGCCGAAAACGGTGTTTTTTGAATTGATCGAGGTTGATGGCGTCAAAGTGCAACGCTTTACGCCGCTTGATTGATCGACTGCCCGTCTATCAGGGCTGCTACACTGGTCTGTATCTTTACTCCAGAGGCAGACCATGTATCTCCGCCCCGCTGCAGCGGCAGCCTTGCTGCCGGCCCTGATCGTCATGGCCGGTTGCGCCTCCCTGACCGAATCGACCCAACAGAACGTGCTGGTGCAAACCGTGCTTGAGCATCGCGAAATCGCGGGCGTCGGCTGCGTGTTGTACAACGACGTCGGCAAATGGTTCGTCACCACGCCGGCGCGCGTGACGCTGCGCAAGAGCGCCGGCCCGCTGCGCATCGATTGCCAGAAAGAGGGCAAGGGCTGGGCGTATGAGAAGGTCGACGCCAAAGTGGACGGCAACCTGTGGGGGAATCTGGCGCTGACGGCGGGCGTCGGCTATTTCGTCGACAAGAACACCGGCGCCGGCTACGATTATCCAGCCACCTTGACGGTGGTGATGCATCCGGCGCGGGACAGGGAGGAAGGGCCGCCGCCCGCGGAGGGCGTGACCCTGTACTGAAAAGTTAAACTCTGTTGATCAGGAAGTTCGACAGCAGCGGCACCGGACGGCCGGTCGCGCCTTTCGCGCCGCCCGATTTCCAGGCGGTGCCGGCGATGTCCAGATGCGCCCAGGTGTACTTGCGGGTGAAGTTTTCCAGGAACGCGGCGGCGGTGCAGGACGCGCCGCCCGGCGTGCCGATGTTGGCCAGGTCGGCGAAGTTGGACTTCAGCTGATCGTTGTACTCTTCGCCGATCGGCAGGCGCCATGCGGTGTCGCCGGCGTTTTTACCGGCGGCCATGATCTCGTCGGCCAGCTGGTTGTGGGCTGCGTCGTCGCGCGTGAACAGGCCGCTCTTGTGGTGGCCCAGGGCGACGATGCAGGCGCCGGTCAGCGTCGCGAGGTCGATCACCACGGCCGGGTTGAAGCGCTCCGAGTAGGTCAGCGCGTCGCACAACACCAGGCGGCCTTCGGCGTCGGTGTTGAGGACCTCGATGGTCAGGCCGTTCATCGACGTGACGATGTCGCCCGGCTTGGTGGCGCGGCCGGAAGGCATGTTCTCGCACGAGGCGATCACGCCGATCACGTTCAGCTTCAAATTCATTTCGCCGATGGCGCGGAAGGTGCCCAGCACCGAAGCGGCGCCGCCCATGTCGTACTTCATCTCGTCCATGCCCGGACCGGCTTTCAGCGAGATGCCGCCGGTGTCGAAGGTGATGCCTTTACCGACCAGCACCACCGGCGCGTCCTTGGCCTTGCCGCCCATGTGCTTGATGATGATGAACTTCGGCGGCTGGTCGCTGCCGTTGGTCACCGACAGGAAGCTGTTCATCTTCAGCGCTTCCAGCTGCTTGCGGTCCAGCACTTCGACGTCGAACTTGTAGTCCTTGCCCAGCTTCTTGGCGGCGTTGGCCAGGTAGGTCGGGGTGCAGACGTTGGCCGACAGGTTGCCCAGTTCCTTGGTCAGGTCGACGCCGTTGGCGATCGCCACCGCTTGCGCCAGCGCGATCTTGGTCTCGGCGGTGTTCGGCACGGCCAGCGCGATTTTCTTCACGCCCGCCGGCACCGGATCCTTCTTGCTCTTCTGGCCGTCGGTGCGGAACACGCCTTCGTGCGCGCCTTGCACCACGCAGCGGATCGCCCAATTGACGTCGCGCTCTTTCACTTCGGTCATCGGCAGTGCGATAATAGCGTCGCTCGCGCCCAGGGCGGAGAAAGCCTTCAGCGCGGCGCTCACGCCGCCGGCGAAGCTTTTCTCGCTCACGGCCTCGTCGCTGCCCAGGCCGACCAGCAGCACGCGCTCGGCGCTGGCGCCCTTGACGCCGCGCAGCAGCAGCGTGGTGCCGGCCTTGCCGGTGATGTCGCCGGACTTGAGCGCAGCCGTGATTTCACCGGAGCCGTCCAGCGCTTTCGCGGCCTGGGACAGCTTCTTGTTCTCGAATACAGCGACGGCGACGACGCCGGTCTTGGCCGAGGCGATGGTGTTTTTTGTATCGAATGCTTTTATGCTAAAGTCCATTTGATTCTCCGTGATTTAACTTGCGGCCCTGTGAGTGAGGGCCTTAACTACCGAATTATAAACTTCGAATGATCTTTCAACGCGCCCTACGACGTGAAATGGCCAGCACCGCCGGCGCCTCCTTCACGGTGCTGTTCAGTATCTGCGTTACCTGGACCCTGATCGCAGTCCTCGGCAAGGCCGCCGGCGGCAAGGTGGCCTCCAGCGACGTGATCGCGCTGATCGTATTCGCGACGCTGAATTATCTGCCAACTATCCTCATCCTCACCAGCTTTATTTCGGTGCTGATGGTGGTCACGCGCAGCTACCGCGATTCCGAGATGGTGGTGTGGTTCGCCTCCGGCATGTCGCTGACGCGCTGGATCATGCCGGTGCTGACCTTCGGCCTGCCGCTGGTGCTGATCACCGGCATGCTCAGTTTCGTCGCCACGCCGTGGGCCAAGCTGAAAAGCTCGGAATACGTGGAGCGCTTCGAGAAGCGCGAAGACCTGCAAAAAATCTCGCCCGGCCAGTTCAAGGAATCGGCGTCGGCCAACCGCATCTTCTTCGTCGAAGGCGCGGCCGGCAAGACCGCCGTGGTGCAGAACGTGTTCGTCAACACCGTCGATGAACGCGGCACCGCCGTCGTCGTCGCGCGCGAGGGCGTGGTCAGCACCGGGCCGAAAGGCGAGCGCTATCTGGTGCTGAAGAACGGCCGCCGCTACCAGGGCACGCCGGGGCAGGCGGACTTCCAGACCATGGAGTTCGAGAGCTACAGCATGCGCGTGACCAGCCAGAATCCGGAGCTCGACACCGGCCGCGGCACCGACACCATTCCGACCATGGAGCTGCTGGCGGACACCAGCAACGGCGCGCGCGCGGAGCTGTTGTGGCGCATCGCCTCGCCGCTGACCTGTTTGATCCTGATCCTGCTGGCGATCCCGCTCGGCTTCGTCAATCCGCGCGCCGGCAGTTCGGCCAACCTGATCATCGCGCTGCTGATCTTCTTCAGCTATAACAACTTCGTCAAGCTGATCGAGGCCAGCGTGCGTCAGGGGAAAGCGTCGTTCCCGCTGTCCTGGTGGCCGCTGCACCTGATCGCGCTGCTGACCGTGTTCGCCCTGTTCGCATGGCGCTTGAACCTGAACCACCGCTATCATCCGCTGGCGCTCATGGCGGCGATCAAACTGCGCCGCGCCGGCGCGGATAAGAAAGTCGTCCCGCAATGAAAATCCTGCAACGCTATTTCGCGGTCTCCATCCTGCAGGCGGTCGCCTTCGTGCTGGTGGCCTTCCTGGCGCTGCAAGCGTTCATGGACCTGACCGGCGAGCTGCCGAAGGTCGGCAAGAACGGCTATGCGGTCCAATACGCCTTCCTGTACGTGCTGGTGCAGCTGCCGGGCCACGTCTACGAGGTGATGCCGCTGGCGGCGCTGATCGGCACCATCTACACGATGGCGCAGTTCGCGGCCACGTCGGAGTTCACCATCATGCGCGCGTCGAGCATGTCGACCGGGATGGTGGCGTGGATGCTGGCCAGGATCGGCGTGGTGCTGGTGGTGATCACCTTCATCGTCGGCGAGCTGGTGGTGCCGCGCACCGCGCCGCTGGCGGAAAAATTCAAGCTGACCGCGCGCGGCACCACCATCTCGACCGAGTTCCGCTCCGGCTTGTGGACCAAGGATATCGTCAAGGCGGACGGCATGACGGGCACCGTGACCGGCTCGCGCTTCTTCAATGTGCGCGAGGTGCGGCCGGATGGCACGCTGATGGATGTGAAGCTGTACGAATTCGACACCACCTTCCGCCTGCGTTCGATCACGCTGGCCAAGTCGGGCACCTTCCAGGGCGAGAACAAATGGCTGCTGAAGGATGTGACGGAAAACCTGTTCACCAATCCGCAGTTGCTCAAGCCGGGCATCGAGGCGACGCTGGAGAACAACTTCGCGCAGGAGTCGAGCATGATCGAGACCCGCCGCACGCCGACCAAGGATTTGCTATCCGAGATCACGCCGAAGATTTTGTCGGTGTCGCGCTCCGATCCGGAGCGGATGTCGGCCAATGAGCTGGCCGTCTACACCCGTCACCTGCAAGAGAACAAACAGGAGACGGAGCGCTTCAAGATCGCGTTCTGGAAAAAGCTGTTCGATCCGCTGGCGATCTTCGTGCTGATGGCGCTGGCGCTGCCGTTCGGTTATCTGCACACGCGCAGCGGCGGCGTCAGCCTGAAGATCTTCCTGGGGATTATGCTGGGGGTGAGCTTCCTGCTGGTGAACACCCTGTTCTCGCATCTGGGCTTGCTGAGCACCTGGCCCGCGATCCTGACGGCGATCGCGCCGAGTTTATTATTCCTGCTGCTGGCGCTTGGGGCCTTGTGGTGGGTGGAGCGACATTAGATGAGCAATAGAGCCTTGGTCCTGTTCGCGCACGGCGCCCGTGCCGCATCGTGGGCCGCGCCGTTCGAGCGGCTGCGCGACCTGACGCAGGCGCGCACGCCGGACGTGCGCGTGGCGCTCGCCTTCCTGGAGTTGATGACGCCTCGCCTGCCGGAGCTGGTGGCCGAATTGTCGGCCGAGGGCGTGAGCGAGATCACCGTAGTGCCGGTGTTCCTGGGGCAGGGCGGCCACGTGCTGCGCGACCTGCCGCTGATGGTGGAGCAGTTGCGCATCGAGTATCCGCAGGTGGCCATCACCGTGGTTGAAGCGGCGGGCGAGAACGCCGCCGTGCTCAACGCGCTGTCCGACTACTGCGTCGGCGCGCTGAACGGCGGGGGTCAAGTCTGACAATCGTACACGGGCTCTACCGTAGCGCCCGCTACGGTAGAGCCCGTGTACGATTGTCAGACTTGACCCCCGCCGTTGAAGCGTGCGGGGCCGCGCGGCATTTCCCCTCTATACTGCGCTTGCCCCCTCAACTCACTTTTGTCTTCATGGATACGCTATCCCCCAAGCTGCAGGCGCTCAAGTCGCTCGCCCAGAGTGTTGTCGCCGAAGCGGTGGCGCCGCATGCCGAGATGGTGGATAGGGACTGCGTCTGGCCCGAGCATTCGATGCGCGCGTTCGCGGCGGCGGGACTGACCGGATTGCAGGTGCCTCAGGAGTTCGGTGGGCATGGGCAGGGCCTGCAAGCCCTCAGCGTGCTGACCTCCGTCATCGCCCGCGAGTGTCCGTCCTCGGCGCTGTGCTTCGGCATGCACTGCGTCGGCACGGCGGTGATCGCGGCCAAGGCCACGCCGTATCAGCAGGAACACTTCCTGCGGCCTATCGCCGCCGGCAAGCATCTGACCACGCTGGCCTTGTCGGAAAGCGGCACCGGCGCCCATTTCTATCTGCCCGAGACCGTGCTTTCGCGCAGCGGCGACGACTTCCTGGTCGACGGCGCCAAACAGTTCGTCACCAACGGCGGCCATGCCGACTCCTACGTGGTGTCCACCACCGCCAGCAGCGACGACTGCGAGACCGGCGACTTCAGTTGCCTGATCGTCGAGCGCGACACGGCGAACATGGCCTGGCAGCCGCCATGGGAAGGCTTCGGCATGCGCGGCAATTCGTCGCGCGGCTTGCGCTTCGACGGCGCGCGCGTACCGGCGGCGAACCTGCTCGGCGCCGAGGGCGATCAGGTATGGTATGTCTTCGAAGTGGTGGCGCCGTATTTTCTGATGGCGATGGCAGGCACTTATTTGGGAATCGCCGAATCGGCGCTGCACGCGGCCGGGGAACACCTGCGCAACCGCCGCTACAGTCACTCCGGCACCTCGCTGCGCGATGTCGAAACCCAGCAGGTCCGCTATGCGGCGATGTGGGTGGCGCTGGAAAAGACCCGCGCCTTGATCAATGAAGCCGCCTACCGTGGCGACATCGGCCACTCCGACGCCTTGCCGTTCATCCTGGCCTGCAAGGCGGACGCCGGCGACACCGCCGTGCAACTGGCCGGCGACGCGATGACCATCTGCGGCGGCGTCGCCTATCGCGAAAACAGCCGTGTGGCGCAGATGCTGCGCGACGCGCGCGCCAGCCATGTGATGTCGCCGACCACCGATCTGCTGAAGTTGTGGACCGGCCGCGCTTTGCTTGGATTGCCGCTGCTGTGAGCGAACCAGCGCGCTACGGTCGCGTGATCGTGGTCGCCGACCCGGCCAGCGAAGCCGCCGCCGCGCTGGTGGAGCAGTTGCGCCAGCAAGGACTGGAGGCGGACCTGCTGGCGCCGGAGCACCTGCCGGACCGTGCGCGGGCCGCCGTTCGCGCCGGCGTACCTCCGACGGTATGCGTCTTCATGGATGGCGAGCGCACGCCGCCGGCCTTGGTGCGCGATCTGCGCGCGGCGTGGGAGGCTGTGCACCTGATGTTCGTCGCCGCCGCCGTCTCGGTGAGCCGGCTACGGCGAGATCTAAGCCGTACGCCGGGAATCGGCGCCGACACCGTGGTGTTCGGCGACGACGACCAGGCGCTGGCGGCGCAAATCGTCCTCGCCGATAACGTCGCGCGGCGCCGCCGCAAGCTGCGCACCACGCTCGACCGCGCCAATCGCCAACTGGCCACCTCCAGGCCGGTGGACGGCGTTGGCGTGCGCCGCATGCTGATCGCCGAACGTTACCTCGATAGCTTTCTGGAGCAGGCCGACGACGCCATCATCGGGCTGGACGCCGACGCGCGGGTACTGTACTGGAACCAAAGCGCGGCGGCGATGTTCGGACTGACGGCGTCGCAGGCCACCGGCTTGTTGTCGCACCAGTTGCCTTTCTGGTCGCCGGCCGTGGACGACGCGATCTCGGCGCTGCGTGGCGGCGGCACGCGGGTCAGCGAGGAGATCGTGTTCGACGCCGCCGCCGGCCGTTCGCTGCTGGACGTGGTGTTCTCGCCAGTGCTCGATGACGGCGGCTCACTCATCGGCCTGTTACTGATCGCGCGCGATGCCTCGCTGCGCCACGGCCGCCAGGAAGCCGAGCGCGAAGTCAGCCGCGCCTTGACCGAGCGCGCCGAGGAGGAACGGCGCCGGCTGGAGATGCTGTTCGAGTCGGCGCCCGGTTTCATGGCGGTGACCATGGGGCCGCAGCATGTCTTTGAAATGGTCAACCGCGCCTATCTCGAAACGCTGGGCGACCGCGCGCTGCTGGCGCGCTCCGTCGACAGCGCTTTTCCCGATCTGGCGGAGCAGCCGTTCCGCCGCCTGCGCGACCAGGTGTATGCCAGCGGAGAGGCGTTCATCGGCCGCGCCTATCCGGTGCTGGTGCAGCGCCATGCCGGCAATGGCGTCGAGCAGCGCTACCTCGATTTCGTCTACCAGCCGATACTGGGCCGCGACGGCGCCATCATCGGCATCTTCTGCCAAGGCAGCGACGTCACCGAGCAAAAGCTGATGCACGACCGCCTGTTGCAGCACCAGGATGAACTGGAACGCATGGTGGCCGAGCGCAGCGGCGAACTGCATCAGGCGCAACTGGCGTTGCAGCAGTCGCAGAAGCTGGAGGCGATCGGCAAGCTGACCGGCGGCGTGGCGCACGACTTCAACAACATCCTGCAGGTGGTGGGCAGCAATCTGGAGCTGCTGGCGCAGCAGCATGCCGACCATCCGGCGACCCAGTCCCGGATCGACAGCGCGCTCGGCGCGGTCGAGCGCGGCGCGCGCCTGGCGGCCGACCTATTGGCTTTCGCGCGCCGCCAGCCGCTGCAACCGGTGGCCACCAGCGTGGCCCGGGTGATGCGCGACATGGACGATTTGCTGCGTCGCGCGCTCGGCGAGGCGGTTGAGGTCGAGATGGTGTTCGGCGGTGGCTTGTGGAGCGCGCTGGTGGACCGCAACCAGCTGGAAAACGTGCTACTTAACTTGGCGATCAACGCGCGCGACGCGATGGAGGGCGCCGGCCACTTGACCATCGAAGCGAGCAACACCATGCTCGATCATCAGTATGTGCAGAATCATGCCGAGGTGGCGGCGGGGCAGTATGTGATGCTGGCGATTTCAGACACCGGCTGCGGCATGCCGCCCGAAGTGCTGGCGCAGGCATTCGAGCCGTTCTACACCACCAAGCGCGAAGGCCACGGCACCGGGCTGGGGTTGAGCATGGCCTACGGTTTCGTCAAGCAGAGCGGCGGCCATATCAAAATCTACAGCGAGCCGGGCAGCGGCACCACGGTGAAAATCTATTTGCCGCGCAGCTTCCAGGCGGAGGTCGAGATTTCGCTTCCGCGCAGCGGTCCGGTCCCGGGCGGAAGCGAAACCGTGCTGGTGGTGGAGGATGATGCGGCGGTGCAGGCGGTGGTGGTGGACCAGTTGGCGGGGCTGGGGTACACGGTGCTGCGCGCCAGCGACGCCCAGGCCGCGCTCAATGTCCTGCAAAGCGGGGTTGCGGTCGATCTGCTGTTCACCGATGTCGTCATGCCGGGGCCGCTGCGCAGCGTCGATTTGGCGCGCCAGGCCAAGCAGATGCTGCCCCGCCTGGGCGTGCTGTTCACTTCCGGCTATACCCAGAACGCCATCGTCCACGGCGGCAGGCTGGATGTCGGGGTCGAGTTGTTGAGCAAGCCTTACCTGCGCGAGGACCTGGCGCGCCGCGTGCGCAAGGTGCTGGATCAGCGTCCAGCCGACCCGGAGGAGGCGGCGCCGGCCAAGCCGGCGTCGCTGCGCATCCTGGTGGTGGAGGACAACCTCGACGCGATGGAGATGATGTGCGAAATGCTCGGGATGATGGGACACGAGGCGCGGGGCGTCGTCAACGCGGAGGAAGCGCTCAATTTTCTCGACAAGATCGACGTGTTGCTGTCCGATATTCACCTTCCGGGCATGTCGGGACCTGACCTGGCGCGCGAGGCGCTCAAGCGCGATCCGCCGCCGACTGTGGTGTTTGTCTCTGGCGGCAGCCTGCCGCAAGGCCTGGAATTTCCGGCGCGGCTGCTGAAAAAGCCGTTCACCATGGAGCAGCTGTCACAGCTGCTATCGCAGGCGTCGCCAGACTGACAGCGGAATATTCCCATCCGGTCGTGGCGGCACGCGGTAGCTGAGTTCATCGCCATTTAATTCATAGCTGCGTTTCTGTTTCGTCCCCTCCCAATTGATGAAAGCCGAGCCGGCGATGTCGAAGGTCAGCGTGCGCGCCTCCGTATCGATGCTTATCGCGCCGAAGTGCGTGCTCGATCCCATGGCCGCAGCCTCGAACTCCGCAGGGGTGCCGGTTTTTTTGTCGCCGCTGATGAAGCGCGGGCGTTCGGACTTGTAGATCTGCACCGCATAGCGGCCGTCGGCGTCGATCATCATCAGGCCTTTCGGCTCGGCGCCGTAATCGCGTTCGCGCACGCCGTCCGGCCGGATGAAGTCCGCGGCCACCAGCGTCCAGGTGCCGGCCAGCGGGCAGGGTTGCGCCGCAAACGCGGCCTGGCTGGCGGGCACCCACATGACGAGACAGAAAAGACGGTTCAACAGTTTCATGGCGTTTCCTCAAGAATGATCGTGTGAGGAACGATAGCGCCGAAGCGAGCCGATTAAAATTAGCGAAATGCGCGCCGAACCTGTGCATAATTGCACAATGAGCCAACCTGACTGGGACGACCTGCGATATTTTCTGGCGCTGCATGACGCGGGCAGCCTGTCGGGCGCCGCGCGCGCCGCCGGAGTCGAACACACCACCGTGGCGCGCCGCATCGATGCGCTGGAAGCGGCGCTCGCGGTGCGCCTGTTCGACCGCTTTCCCAAGGGCTGGTCGTTGACGGCCGCCGGCCGCGAGTTGGTGCCGCATGCGCGCAAGATGGAGGATGGCGTGCATGGTTTGCTGCGCGCGGCGAGCGGCACCGCCACGCTGAGCGGCACGGTGTGCCTTTCCGCACCGCCCGCGCTGGCGGCGTATATGCTGGCGCCGAGGCTGAAGCCCGCGCTGAAGTGGCTCTCCGGCATCGAGCTCGATGTGCGCGGCGAGGCGCGCCAGACCGACCTGACGCGGCGCGAATCGGATATCGCCTTGCGCTTCCAGCGGCCGACCGCGCCGGGGATGGCGGTGAAACTGCTGGCGACGGTCGGCTACCAGCTATATGCCAGCGCCGCCTATCTGAAAAATCACAAGCCGCAACAGTGGGAATTCCTCGGTTACGACGCGCTGCTGCAGGATACGCCGCAGCACCAGTGGCTGGACAAGATACGCGGCCAGCGCCGCTACTGCTTGCGCTCCAACGATCTGGGCGCCTTGTTCCAGGCGGCGGTCGCGGGCTGCGGGGTGGCGGTGCTGCCGCCGCTGTTCTTCGACATGGCGCGCAGCGGCCTGGTGGCGATCGAGGCGCCCGCCTGTCCGGTCAAGCGCAAACTGTGGATCGTGATGCATGAAGATGTGCGGCGCTCGCCGCCGGTGAGGGCGGTGGCCGACGAGATCATCGCGCTGTTTACTTACGCGGAACCAGCTTGATCTCGTAGATCTTCGGCCATAGTTTGCCGGTGACGAACAGGCGTTTTTTGTCGGCGTCCCAGGCGATGCCGTTCAGGACGTTCTCGCCGTTCTGGCCCTTGCCGGCGTCCGGGTACAGCTTGCCCAGGTCGATCCAGCCGATGATTTTGCCGTTGGCCGGATCGATGCGCGCGATGGTGTTGGTGTGCCACAGGTTGGCGTACACTTCGCCGTCCACCACTTCCAGTTCATTGATCTGATTGACCGCGATGCCGTCCGCCGTCACCTTCACGCGGCGCACTTCGAGGAAGGTCTTGGGATCGAGGAAGCGCAGCGTGGACGTGCCGTCGCTCATGATCAGCTCTTTGCCGTTGTGCGTCAGGCCCCAGCCTTCACCCGGATAGGCGAACTGGCTGCGCAGCTCGAAGGTCTTCAGGTCGAACACGAAGCCGGTCTGCGTTTGCCAGGTCAGCCCCACCAGCGTATCGCCCCATACCGTCAGGCCCTCGCCGAAATACTGTGGCGGGATGTCCTTGCTCTGCAAGACCTTGCCGCTTTCCAGATTGACCTTGCGGATCGATGACTTGCCGTTCAAGCCCGTGCTCTCGTACAGGAAGCCGTCGCGGTATAGCAGGCCTTCGGTGAAGGCTTGCGTGTCGTGCGGGTAGCTGCGCACCACCTTGAAGTCGTACGTGGGAATCGCCGCGATGGCGCCGGCGGCCAGCGGCAGCAGCGCCGCGAAGAGGAAGGTTTGAGCGTAATTCTTTATCACTATTTAGTCACCGAGGAGTTTTGTAGTTCAACCATGGCGTCGAGCGTGGAGCCGGGGGCGTCCAACTCGGCCTGCACGCAGGCCCGCGCTTCCGGCGCCTGCACCAGCGCCACCGCCTGCAGGCGCGCGTTCGCCACGCCCTCGGTATCGCCGCAGCCGTTCAGCAAATCCAGCACCAGCGAGACTTCGGTGTTGTAGTTGAATACTTCGGACAGCAGTTCCGCCATGCCTTCGGTGGTGAGGACGTTGATGCCGCTTTTCAGTTCATTGAGCTGGGCGGCCGCTTGCGCCAGGTGCTGCTCCGGATGCGGCAGCCAGCGCCGCGCCAGTGCGAAGTCGCCGCAGGCCATCACCGACGGCAGCGCGCCGCGTGCGCATTCGCGCGCCACGGATTCCGGCAGGCGCTGGAACAGCCGGTAGGTGTTTTGCAGGTCGCCCAGCTTGTCGTTGATGACGCGGGTATCGTTGAACAATGCCGGGTCGCCGCCGTCGCCGGCTTGCAGCAGGAGGGCGCTATCGGCGTCGCGGGTCCGCACCATCGCCTGGCGCGCGGGCAGGTAGTCTTCCGCAAGCTTGGCCCAGGAGCCTAGCACATAGGATAGGCGCAGCGGCGCGGTTTCCGCGTCGGCGCCGGCGGTGTCGAACAGCCAGACGTAATCCTCCAGGGCCGCTTCATACTCGCCGGCGGCATGGGCGTTCCAGGCGCGCTCCAATACTTCGTGAACAGTGTCCATTTCTACCTCGTTTGGCAAGAGTGGACATTCTATTACGGAAATCGGTAAATCAGGCGCGGAGCTGGTGCGCTATTGCGCCGCTAATCTCGCTATCGAAGCTTTGGCGGGAACGGGTCTTCATCGCGTCGCCCAGCATCACCAGCACCGGGCCGTGCGCGGCGCCCAAACCTTGCGCCAGCGTGGCGATGGTCATGCGGCGGATATGCTGGTCCGGACGGCTGACGTTTTCGATCACGACCACCGGCGTATCGGGTTTGCGGCCTTGCGCCAGCAGGCGTTCCGCCGTGGCGATGGCTTCGCGCCCGCCCATGTACTGCACCAGCGTGTCGGTGTCCGGGATGGCGTCCTGCTCGGCGTGCTCCGGCGCGGTGGAGGAGGTGAAGAAGGCGACGCTGCGCGCCACGCCGCGCTTGGTCAGCGGTTGCTTGCTGGCGGCGGCGGCGGCCAGCGCGGTGGTGATGCCGGGCACGACTTCCACGTCGATACCCGCTTCCTCCAGCGCGCGCAATTCCTCGTCGGCGCGGCCGAACAGCATCGGGTCGCCGCCTTTGAGGCGTACCACCAGCGGCACCTTGTGCGCGTAGTCGACCAGCTGCTTGTTGATGAACTGCTGCGCGGTGGAGAGCTGGCCGCAACGCTTGCCGACCAGGATTTTCTCCGCCTGAGGGCACAGCTCCAGCATCTCTTCGGTCACCAGCGCGTCGTGCAGCACGACGTCGGCTTGCGCCAGCAGGCGCGCGCCGCGCAAGGTGATGAGGTCCTGGGCGCCGGGGCCGGCGCCGATCAAATAGACTTTTCCAAGGGATGCCATCGCCGTCACCTTTATTCGCCGAGGCGGATCATGCCCGCCGCAACCGTTTGATGCGTGACTTCATCGATCAAGATGAAGGCGCCGGTGGCGCGGATGTCGTTGTAGGCGTCGGCCGCCAGCGGCTGCTGCACCGTCAGGCCGACACGCGCGATGTCGTTCAGCTTCAAGCCTTCCGCCGCGTGGCGCTGCTGGGTATTGATGTCCAACAGCGAGTCGATGCCGGTGATCTTGGCCGAGGTCTGCTTGGTGCCGTGCTTGATCCAGTACTTGCGGCGCTGGTCCAGCGGCTCGTCGGACATCCAGCACAGATCGGCCTTCAGCGTTTTCAACAAGGTCGCCGGCTGGCTGGCGCCGGCCAGCAGGTCGCCGCGCGAGATGTCGAGGTATTCGTTCAGCAGCAGCGTGATCGATTGACCGACCACCGCCGATTGATGCGAGCCTTCCAGCGTCAGGATATCCTTGACGGTCGCGGTCTGGCCGGACGGCTGCACCACCAGCGTGTCGCCGACGGAGACCTTGCCGGCTTCGATGCGGCCCATGTAGCCGCGGAAGTCGTTGGCTTCGTGGCCGTTGTGGCGCGCCACCAGCTGCACCGGGAAGCGGAACGGCGCGTCGTGCGATTCATCGTACACCGACAGCGATTCCAGCAGCTCGATCAGGGTCGGGCCGTTGTACCAAGCCAGCTTGTCGCTCTTGTCGACCACGTTGTCGCCGCTCAGCGCGGACAGCGGGATCGGCGTGATGTCCTTCAGGCCCAGTGTCGCGGCGAACTCGCGGTAGGCCTTGACGATGCGGTCGTAGATCGCCTGGTCGTAGTTCACCAGGTCCATCTTGTTGACCGCGACCACCACGTGCTCGATCTGCAGCAGGTGGGCGATGGTCGAGTGGCGCTTGGTCTGGATCAGCAGGTCCACGCCGCCGTCGTCATGCAGCTTCACTTTCGAGACGTCGATCAGGATGATGACCGCGTCGGCGGTCGAGGCGCCGGTGACCATGTTGCGGGTGTACTGCTCGTGGCCGGGCGTGTCGGCGATGATGAACTTGCGCTTCGGCGTGGCGAAGTAGCGGTAGGCCACGTCGATGGTGATGCCTTGTTCGCGTTCGGCTTCCAGGCCGTCGGTCAGCAGCGACAGGTCGACGGCGTCGCCGACGGTGCGTTTGTGCTTGGAGCGCGACATGGCCGCCAGCTGGTCGGCGAAGATGCCTTTGCTGTCGAACAGCAGGCGGCCGATCAGCGTGGACTTGCCGTCGTCGACGGAACCGGCGGTGATGAAGCGCAGTAAACCGCGCTCGGTCAGTTGTGGATTCAAAGGTGCGTTCATCAGAAGTATCCTGCTTTTTTACGTTTTTCCATCGATGCCTCGGACGTCTGGTCGTCGGTCCGGGTGGCGCCGCGTTCGGTGATTTGCGTGATCGCGGTTTCGGCGATGATTTGCTCGACCGTGGCCGCGTCCGAGGACACCGGGCAGGTGCAGGAGATGTCGCCGACGGTGCGGAAGCGCACGACTTGCGTCTCGACGGTTTCGCCGTCGCGCGCCGGGGTCAGATCGGTCAGCGGCACCAGCAGGCCGTTGCGCGGGATGACCTGGCGTTCGTGCGCGAAGTAGATCGGCGGCAGTTCCAGTTGTTCGCGGGCGATGTACTGCCACACATCGAGCTCGGTCCAATTCGAGATCGGGAACACGCGCATGTTTTCGCCCGGGTGGACGCGGGTGTTATACAGGTCCCACAGTTCCGGGCGCTGCGACTTCGGATCCCATTGGCCGAATTCGTCGCGGAAGGAGAAGATGCGCTCCTTGGCGCGGGCCTTTTCCTCATCGCGGCGTGCGCCGCCGATGCAGGCGTCGAAGCCGTGTTCGGCGATGGTTTCCAGCAGCGTCACCGCCTGCGCGGCGTTGCGCGAATCGGTGGCCGGATTACGCAGGCGCACGGTGCCCTTCTTGATCGATTCCTCGACCGAGCCGACGATCAGGCGCTCGCCCAGTTCGGCCACGCGCTTGTCGCGGAAGGTGATCACTTCGGCGAAGTTATGGCCGGTGTCGACGTGCACCAGCGGGAACGGGAATTTGCCCGGGCGGAAAGCCTTCTCCGCGAGGCGCAGCAGCACCACCGAGTCTTTACCACCGGAGAACAGCAACGCCGGGTTGCTGCATTCGGCCGCGACTTCGCGCAGGATGTGGATCGCTTCCGATTCCAGCGCGTCCAGGTGGCGCGCGTTCAGGTACACGTTGTTTTCTACTAAAGCGTTCATGGGACTAGCCTATTCTTCATATGCGGCGCTTTAAGCGGCCACGGATTTAATGCGTATCAGTTTGCCGTCGACCATGTGCAGGCCGCACTCCTTGGAGTCCGGATCTTCCCACCACCAGCGGCCGGCGCGGACATCTTCGCCCGGCTGCACGGCGCGGGTGCAAGGCTCGCAGCCGATCGACGGGTAGCCTTGGTCGTGCAGCGCATTGTAAGGCACGCCGTTGTCGCGGATGTAGTTCCACACATCCTCTTCCGACCAATCGGCCAGCGGATTAAACTTGGCCATGAAGTGTGCCGGATCGTCTTCCTCCACCATCAGCGAGGTGCGCGTCGCCGACTGCGCGCGGCGCTGGCCGGTGACCCAGGACTTGTTGCCGGCCAGGGCGCGGCCCAGCGGTTCGACCTTGCGGATGCGGCAGCACTCCTTGCGCATCTCGATGCTGTCGTAGAAGGCGTTCAGACCGTTCTGCGACACGTAGGCGTCGATCGCTTCCGGTTGCGGCTTGTACAGCGCGATGTCGTAGCCGTAGCGCTCTTTGACCTTGTGCACCATCGCCAGCGTTTCCTTGTGCAGGCGACCGGTCTCCAAAGAGAAGATGGCTATGCCCAGCTTGGATTTCAAGATCAAATCGGTCAGCACCATGTCTTCCGCCGCCAGGCTGGAGGCGAAGACGGCCGGTCCATGTTCGCTGGCGATGCGGGCCAGCGTGGCGCTGGTGTCCGCAATCAGCTTGCTCAGGTCACTCATCACCACTCCAATCAAATACCGGCGCCGTCGTTGCTGTCGTTGACGGCCGCGTTGCGGGCGTGACGACGGAACAGCGGCACCTTCTGGTCGACCGACGCCTGGTAGGTCTCCGAGAAGTCGGACAGGCTTTTCAGCGCGTCGTGGACATTGCGGTCGGCGCGCACGGCGTAGGCGTTGAAGCCGACGCGGCGCATCGAGAACAACTGGTCGCGCAGCACGTCGCCGATGGCGCGCAGTTCGCCGGTCCAGCCCATGCGGGTTCGGACGTTGTAGGCGATCGAGTAGCCGCGGCCGTCGGTGAATTTAGGGAAGTCGATGGCGATCACGGGGAATTTATCCAGCTCGCCCTTCAATACTTCAGGACTTTCGTCCGGTGCGATCCAGACGCCGATCTCGCCGGCGGCGACGCGCGCGGCCAGCAGCTCGCGCTGCACCAGCCAGAGGCTCAGCGGCACGATGAATTTGCCGGCCGGGACGGACACGGTGGCCGGGTCGTGCGGCGGCGCGCCTTCGGCCGGCTCGGCCAGGCGCAGCACCTGCCAGTCGTCTTCGACGACTTCATGACCCTTGATGATCAGGTTCTTCACGGCTTCAGACATATTCATCCTCTCCAACCAGGCGACCGCTCTTTTCGGTGATCGGCGTGGCGTACACAAATTCCTTGAACGGCGCGACGCCCAGTCGCTGCGCACAGGCTGCGAAGGATTCGTCTTCAAAGCGCTCGCGCACATAGACCTGCAGCAGGCGGCCGATCACTTCCGGCATTTGCAGCGCGGAGAACGATGGTCCAATGATCTTGCCGATGGCGGCGTGATTGCCCTGCGAGCCGCCGATCGACACCTGATACCATTCGCTGCCGTCCTTGTCGACGCCCAGCACGCCGATGCTGCCGACGTGGTGGTGGCCGCAGGCGTTGATGCAGCCGGAGATATTCAGTTCGATCTCGCCGATGTCGTGCTGGTAGTCGATGTTGTCGAAGCGCTCCGCGATGGCGGCGGCGATCGGCAGCGACTTGGCGTTGGCCAGCGAGCAGAAGTCGCCGCCGGGGCAGCAGATCATGTCGGTCAGCAGGCCGATGTTCGGCGTCGCCAGGCCGTGCGCCTTGGCTTCCTGCCACAGCGCGAACAACTGCGCTTGCTCGACGTCGGCCAGCACGATGTTCTGCTCGTGCGTGACGCGCAGTTCGCCGAAGCTGTAGCGGTCGGCCAGGTCGGCCATGAAGTCCATCTGCTCGGCGGTGGCGTCGCCCGGCGGCACGCCGGTTTTTTTCAGCGACAGCACCACGGCGGCGTAGCCCGGACGCTTGTGCGGCTTGACGTTGCGGCTGACCCAGTTGGCGAAGGCCTTGTTGCCGGCGGCGTTGGGCGCGGCGGTGACGTCGCCGTCGTCCAGCTGTTTATACGCCGGCGGTTCGAAGTAGTCGATCACGCGCTGCATCTCTTCGATGGTCAGCGTTTCCGGGCCGTCTTTCAGGTCGACCCATTCGGCTTCGACCTGGCGGGTGAACTCTTCGACGCCGATGGCCTTCAGCAGGATCTTGATGCGGGCCTTGTACTTGTTGTCGCGGCGGCCGTGGGTGTTATACACGCGCATCACGGCTTCGGTGTAGGTCAGCAGATGGCGCCACGGCAGGAACTCGCGAATCACGCTGCCCAGGATAGGGGTACGGCCCATGCCGCCGCCGGCCATGAACTTGAAGCCGATCTCGCCGGCGTCGTTGTGCACCACGGTCAGGCCGATGTCGTGCACGGCGATGGCGGCGCGGTCTTCGACGGCGCCGTTGATGGCGACCTTGAACTTGCGGGGCAGGGCGAGGAATTCAGGGTGGAAGGTCGACCACTGCCGCAGCACCTCGGCGTACGGACGCGGATCGATGATCTCGTCGGCGGCGACGCCGGCGTACGGATCGGAGGTGGTGTTGCGGATGCAGTTGCCCGAGGTTTGGATCGCGTGCATCTCCACCGAGGCCAGCTCGGTCAGGATGTCCGGGGTCTGTTCCAGCTCGATCCAGTTGAACTGGATGTTCTGGCGGGTGGTGAAGTGGCCATAGCCGCGGTCATACTTGCGGGCGATGTGCGCGAACATGCGCATCTGCTTGGCCGCCAGCAGGCCGTAAGGCACGGCGATGCGCAGCATGTAGGCGTGGCGTTGCATGTACAAGCCGTTCTGCAGCCGCAGCGGCAGGAACTCGGCTTCGGTCAGCTCGTCGGACAGGCGGCGTTGCACCTGATCGCGGTACTGGGCGATCCGTTCACGCACGATAAGGTGGTCGTATTGGTCGTATTGATACATATTCTTCCTAGATAAGCGCTTAATCCCCAAACTAGCGCTAATAGTAATAAACTTCGTCTTTATTCCATACGACTTAGTCTTTATTTGCTTATATAAGGATTGGGCATAAGGATGGACGCTAAAAATTTTAAGATGGGCCACGACCTGCAATGAACCTTCATCAGCTGCGCTTTGTGCGCGAAGCGGTACGACAAAACTACAATCTGACCGACGCCGCCAAGGCGCTGTTTACCTCCCAACCCGGCGTGTCCAAGGCGATCATCGAGCTGGAGGAGGAGTTGGGCGTCGATATCTTCACCCGTCACGGCAAGCGGATCCGCGGCCTGACCGAGCCGGGGCGGCTGGTGCTGGAGTCGGTGGAGCTTATTATGCAGGAAATCGACAGCCTCAAGCGCATCGGCAAGGAATACGCGGCGCAGGACAGCGGCAGCTTCACCATCGCCACCACCCACACCCAGGCGCGCTACACGCTGCCGAAGGTGGTGCAGGCCTTCATGCTGAAGTTCCCCAAGGTGCGCTTGTCTTTATTGCAAGGCAATCCGCAGCAGATCGCCGAAATGGTCCAGCGCGACCAGGCCGACCTGGCGATCGCCACCGAATCGATCGCCGGCATCACCGGATTGATAACCTTGCCATGTTATCAATGGGAGCATGTGGTGGTGGTGGCGCCAGACCATCCGCTGCTGAAATCGAAGCAGGTGACGCTGGAAGAAATTGCCGCATTCCCCATCATCACGTACGATAGCGCCTTCGCCGGCCGCAGCAAGATAGACCACGCGTTTTCGCTGCGCGGCCTGAAGCTGGATGTGCTGCTGGAGGCCATCGACGCCGACGTGATCAAGACTTATGTCGAGTTGGGCATGGGGATTGGTATCATAGCGGGCATGGCCTTCGACGCCGAGCGCGACAAGAACCTGCGCGCCATCTCCGTGGGACACCTGTTCGGCATGAATGTGTCGCGGGTGGCGGTGAAGCAGGGCGCTTACCTGCGCAGCTATATATACACCTTTATTGAACTGCTGGCCCCGACGCTCAACCGCAAGTTGATCGAACAGGCGATGAGCGGTGAAAAAGAGCATTACGAACTATAAGATTAGAAAGTACGACCATGATTACCAACCAGTTGACCCAATTTTACGCCGTCAACGCGGACAACTATGACCAGGTCTACGCGCAGGAAGAGCGCTTCGACGACTTGGACGACCTGCAGGAAATGGTCGC
>Ga0247815_10000857_pt1 | contig 23601 bp, 20 predicted proteins | sample UWRJL194509B1_FD_181014 | JGI IMG/M metagenome (GOLD analysis project Ga0247815, IMG submission 181014) | Plant litter microbial communities from Arlington Agricultural Research Station in Wisconsin, United States - UWRJ-L194-509B-1 | ecosystem: Environmental > Terrestrial > Plant litter >...
ATTGGAATTTCATAAAAATGCCGAGTCTCATAAATTTACAGCAAATGCTGATGACTGGGAATTATTTACTAAAATAACATGTGAAAGCAAACCACAAGCATTGAGAATTGAAAGCCATATCAAAAAAATGAAAAGCAAAACCTATATCGAAAATCTTATTAAATATCCCGATATCATTTTAAAACTTAAAGATAAATACAACTAAAACTGTTAATCAGAGCCCCGATAGCTATCGGGGTTGGTTCGAGCCCAAGAGAGGGAGCTTATTAAATACCACTTACAAACGTAAGTGGTATTTTTTTTTGCCTAAAATTTAACTTTCATGTATATTGTTTATATTCTTCGCTCAAATAAACTTAACCGTTTTTATATTGGATTCACTTCTGATTTTGATATAAGATTGGAATTTCATAAAAATGCCGAGTCTCATAAATTTACAGCAAATGCTGATGACTGGGAATTATTTACTAAAATAACATGTGAAAGCAAGCCACAAGCATTGAGAATTGAAAGTCATATTAAAAAAATGAAAAGCAAAACCTATATCGAAAATCTCATTAAATACCCAGATATCATTTTAAAACTTAAAGATAAATACAACCAAAACTGTTAATCAGAGCCCCGATAGCTATCGGGGTTGGTTCGAGCCCAAGAGAGGGAGCTTAAAAAAAAGACTATCAAATGATAGTCTTTTTTTTGTTTTATAATGTTTGTATCGAACCCAAATTCAACAGTAATATTGCATCAAGAGATGTATTGCGTTCCAACGGTTGAAACCGTTGGCTATATTTAAATACCAGTAGTCATAAATTCTTTTCAAAAATTAATCTCTAGTTCCTCACCAATTTATTATGCTTCACTACATTGTTGCCTGTATTTTTACTTTCAAATAAAAGCATTGCTTCATTTGCTTTACCCATTTGATTGATTCCTTTTAGAGATTCTGCGTAACGATAATAATACATGGCATCTAAATCTGTTTTCATAATAAACAGCTCTTCGTAGTATTTAGCCGCCGTGGCCAAATCACCATCAAAATAAGCCCTGTCTGCGACTTTTGTAAGCATCTCTACAGATTTATAGCCTTTGTCTAAAACTTTAGCATAGGTGTCGACTACATCAATGGTTACATATTTTGATTCTTCGGTTGGAGCGATTACCTCGACTTTGATGGGCTCAATATCTGTAACACCATTATCAACAACAGCTTTTGACTGTAATGCTATATCTTCTCTTTTTACTCTGGGTTTTCTATATATTGGAGTTACAACCCTGGTGTTATTTGGCCCCAGATCATTTGTATAAACCATGTCTAATTTTGAAACTTCGTATTTAGTAATTCTTTTTCCGAAAGTCATATTAATGGTTTCTTCTACATAATAGCCTACAATTACCAGATTTTCTTTAGAGGAATTATCAGAACGCACGGTTGCATTCTCAATTGATGTAATGGCGGCAGCATTATCTTTGCTTTGACCAAAACAGTTAAAAGAAAAATTAAACACAAATGCTATAAAAAGTACCCAATAAGTTTTCATGATAGTTTGGCGTCATTACTCAGGCAAATATAAAACACTGATATAAAGATAGTTATTATTTAGCTTCGCTGTATTATAAAAACTACAAACAAGCGTAAAAAAACGTTTAAACGTAATTTTTAAGATTGATCCTAAAAATTTTGAATAAAAAAAAGCAGCGTTACTTTTCAGTAACGCTGCTTTTATATATCCTTTTGACTGGTGATTAAACCCCTAACTTCTTAGCAATTTCAGTTGGAATTCCGCCTTTGTTTAGTAACAAAGCAGTTGTTTTATATTTCACAAAGTTTTTAGTTACAAACAAATATCCTTTGTAGTCGTTTGTTGCTCCCCATGAATTTTTTACGATGTAATATTCTTTTCCGGTTTGATCTTTTGCAATACCTATAATGTGCATTCCGTGATCGTCTGTTGTAGTGTAATTATCAAATGCAGCCTGACGCATTTCAGCAGTGATTTCAGGTTCAGCTTTTGGTCCGTTGAACATGTCTGCTTTTTCTTCGGCGGTCATATCATCAAATTTCTTTGTTGGTACATAAGCTACACCGTTTTTCCAACTAAAGCTTTTCTCGCTTACATCTGTTGCCCAAGCTACTGTATATCCTTTTTTCAAAGCATTGTCGATAACATCGGTCATGTCGTTTACTTTTACGTTGTAAACCTGATCAAATGACCAGTTGTCCGGTACCATCATGGTTGTTTTTTCGTAATACGGAGAGGTTGTAAATGATGAAATTTCTACATACTCATCAGGATTAATTCCTACTACTTCTTTAGCAAAAGTTTGTGGTGTATAATTTTTCCCTTTGTAGGCGAAGTTTTCCGGTACAGTTCCTAAATACGAATCGATAACTGCAGCGTAAGCTTTTTTCCAGTTTGGCGTTAATTCTCCGTTCGGGTTTTTAACCACAGCAGTTAGAACACCTTCGATCATTGCTGCCATTTCACCAAATTTATTTTTATCTGTTCCGTAGTTTAATCCTGTGTAAACTTCTCTAGGTACAGTTCCGTATTTTTTATACATATTAATTACATCGTGCAATGCTCCACCATCACCTAAAGTAACAGCTCCGTGCATACGTACATAATTAATCCCTTTTTCTACATAAACGTTTCTTGCAGAGTAAATCTGAGATAATTCTACCGGTTGTTTTCCTAAACGAATCATTTCTGACTCTAAGAAAGAGTTGGTAGAATAACTCCAACATGTTCCTGATGAACCCTGAAGTTTTACAGAAGTAGTTCCTAAATTGATTACGTCAGTGAATTTAAAGTTTTCTTTACTTTTTTCGCTTGCATTCAGTTTTAGTGAATTCACTAAAATGTCTTGTGCAAAACAGCCGGTTGCTCCAACAAAAAAAACCGAAGCAGCAAGTACTGATTTGAATGAAAATGTATTCATAATTTATATTTAATGATTTGATAAATTAGTTGCTATAATTTACAATTTGTTACAAAACAATTAAATTTTAGTTAATAAAACTAACCTTGAACCGTTAATATTTACAAAATGTTTTTATTAAGCTATAAAAACTTACAAAATATGCAAAACCGTAACTCAAAGAGAATCAAAAACAAATGATTTTTAATTTTAGCAAATATGTAGTAATTTGGTTCCTGCAATGCCACTCATAATCCTGGAAAATGTTCGAACTCGAAAAAGAAAAATATTTGGGTAATACCAAAAATATCTTCAACAACAAGCAAGGCATTGCGGTTGTCGAAACGGAGTATCAGCAAAAGGTTTACGAAGGATGGCATTCGCATAATAATGCGCACATAACGCTTTTCCTTAAAGGCGGAACGGCCGAAAAACGAAAAAAATCCAGTACGGTTGTAGGCCCAGGCTCTTTATTATTTTACCACAGCGACGAATTACATCTTAATCAGGATACTCTTTTTCCTTCTAAAAACATCAATATCGAAATAGAAGAAAACCTGCTGAAAGAACTTCAAATCTCTGAAGCTATTATCGAAAAATCTATCCGGAATACTACGCTTACTAAATTTTTGATCCTCAAGATTTTTAAAGAATCGATGGTGGCTGATCCTTTTTCCGGCGATACGATCAATATGTTATTTGCACAATTATCGAATGCTAACACGCATTTGGAAAAATACGAAAAAAGTCCGTTTTGGGTAAAGAGTTTAAACGAATTACTGAATGATTGCTGGAACGAAAATCCAAACCTGCAGGATCTGGCTCAGGTTTTAAACTTAAATCCTATCACGATATCCAAACATTTTCCTAAATATTTTGGCTGTACTTTAGGCGAATATATGCGCCGCATAAAAATAGACCGTTCGCTTTCGCTTCTAGAGTCTAACCAAACTAATTTGACCGAGATTGGTTTTCAATGCGGATTTGCAGATCAAAGTCATTTTATAAGAACCTTCAAAAATCAAACGGGATTTTTACCCAAACAATTTCAAAAATATAAGAGAGGCAAATTTCATTCTATTTTTTGGTTTTGATGTCGCATACATTTGCTTCATCATAAATCATAAAACACAATCAGATGGAAACGTTTACTTTAAAACAAAGAACCTTTAATTCTCCTGTAACCAAAATTATTCTTGCCTTATTGACTTTTTTGGCGGTGGTCATTATTGGTCAACAAATTGCGGTAAAATTACTGGATTTAACTTCGCTCGATAAAGATTATCGAAATCTTCTCAAAGGTCTTTTTGTATCGGCATCGTGCATTTTGAGTTATATTCTTTTCTTTAAAAAATATGACAAAAGAACTGTAACAGAATTTGCATCAAAAGGTCTTGCAAAAAATCTTATTATTGGCACTGCCATTGGTTTTATTCTGCAATCGCTTACTATTTTAGTGATTTACCTTAACGGAAGTTACAGCGTTATCAACATCAACCCTGTTTCGTTTATCCTGATTCCGTTTGCTCTTATGTTTACCGTTGCCATTATCGAAGAAATTTTGGTAAGAGGCATTATATTCAGAATTATGGAAGAAAAACTGGGAAGTTATGTTTCTTTGACCATTTCGTCGTTACTATTTGGCGTTTTGCATTTGGCAAATCCCCACAGTACTTTGATTTCGAGTATCTGTATTACTACTGCAGGTTTTTTGATGGGTGCTGCTTTTATTTACAGCCGTAATTTATGGATGCCTATTGCTTTACATTTTGCATGGAATTTTACCCAATCAGGGATTTTTGGCGCGATCACTTCCGGAAACGACAAAACAAAGAGCTTATTAGAAGCTAAAATACAAGGTCAGGAATTTATTACCGGCGGAGCATTTGGTCCCGAAGGATCGATACAGGCCATTGCTTTTTGCACTATAGGAACGATTATAATATTGATTTTAAGCCGCAAACAAAACAAAATCATCAAACCGTACTGGAAGCAGTAAACATACTGAAAACCTTGTTGGCAGCTCTTCTTTTTTTTAAACCTGCAAGCTGAAACTTTCATTTATCAATCTAAAACAAAAAGTCTCAACAGATCCTATCTATTGAGACTTTGGCTTTATAAACTAACTAATTGTAATGCTAATTATCGCAACCAATTGCTGCCAAATACTACATAATAAGCCCAATCTTCATTGCCTTTTGCAACGTCGACTCCCATACGGAGTTTGAATTTTCGGGCCAGTAAATATCTAAAACCTGTTCCGTAACTATAAACCACGGGTTTGGCAAAAGCTTTATCCCAATCGTTAAAAGCACTTGCAACGCCGCCATATCCCATAAGACTCCATCTTCTGTATAAATCCCATCTTAATTCTCCTTCGGTAACAATACTGGTCTTGCCCTGATATCTTGCAGCAGGAATTCCTCTTAAATTAATTCCGGGACGTAGATAAAAAGGTGGGTTTCCAAATGCTTGTTCTCCCTCGATCCTGAGTCCTCCAATTAATTTTTTAGCAATGGGATAATATCCTATCGCTGATAAATTTACCCGCCAGGCATCATAATCACTGCCTAATGTATTATCTGACCAAAAAAAGTCTGCCTGTAATCGTATTCCTTTATCGGGAGTAAAAATATTATCCCGTCCGTCAAACTGAATCGCTCCTCCTAACTGACTGACTACACTTTTTATATCTTTTAATTTAGCAAAGGATGGAAGATTATTTAAATCCGGAAAATTAATTTTAGAGTCTAACAAAAGATATTGCGGCCCTGCGCTCCATTTTGCATTTCGAAACTGCTTCATTACTCGTGTATAAAAAACGAAAGATTGAAAATTAAGATCGATTTCCTGGTCTTTTCCGTTGGGTAAATTTTCATAAAAAGACATGTTTACATTTCCGTAACCCGCTCCCACACGATACATTATTCTTGATTTTATAAAACTTCCTGCTCTAAAGGCCCCCACACCCCAGCTCTTATTACCCGTATACATTCCCATTGCTCCGGTAATATCAGGATCTATAAATCTTTTCTTTCCGTTTTCATCAATTACGGGATCGTGTTTTTTAAGAAAAACAGGTACAATCGCACCACCAATTCCACCTAAAGCAGGTTCAGTAATCAATGTTGGAACCACTATAAAACCATGTGCATAGATAATATAATCGCTTAAATCGAATGCTCCGTCGAGAGAATCTTTTACGCTAATATGAGGTTTTTGCCCCATCATTGTAGTACATGATAAGAGAAAGAAAAGATTTGCGAGAATAATTTTCTGAAAGACTTTAGTGCTTTTTATAGTAGCACCTGAATATTTATTTCTCATTTAAAGTAATTTAGATTGTACTGCATTCATCAGAAAATATTCACCTCATAAAATAGCTGCAAGTAGTATTTGCTCACTATTTTTTCTTGAAACTAAACACATGGGCGAGTGTGAGAAAAAAGGTATTTCCCTGAAATCTATTTACGGCTTCGACCTCAGCAATCCATCGAAATCCTGCAGAAGTACTACAGCCTATATGATAGTAATTGATCTCGGCTCCAATACCGCCAACACGATCTTTATCAGTTTCAATAGTTCCAAATACAGGAACAGGTATTTTATCGTTTGTTACTTTGTATTGCAAATAATAAATCAATCCTGCGTTCAGTATTCCTTTGGGAGCTGTTTTTTCAGGATTCATCATATAAAAAGTTTTCCCTAAACCTCCTTCGATGCTTAAAATATCTCCTGTTTTAATATCAGTATCTTTCTTTTTTCCGTTGATTTCATAAGAAGCTAAAGCAGAAAAATGAATTGTTTTTTTATCATTAAAAAACAATGTTGTTCCGGCCGAAAACTCATTCATAAACATTCCTAAACCACTATTATCAGAAGCTCCAATATCAAATTTTCCTGTTGGCAGGTATACTTGGTAACTAAAAACAAAATCGGCTCTTTTATTGTGCCAGCCCAATTGCAGAGGTTGTACATACATATCTGTAAAGGCTAAAGAATTATCTGCATTTACATTATTTCCCTGAATTGTATTTGCAGCAAAAGCTAATAGAATAGTAGCCCCATAATTGGCTCCTAAAATTTTAAAATCACTTACATATGATGCTCCTGCGCCTGTTATGGTCATGTTTATATCAGGATTTGCGATAGCTTTATCGCCATTGGCATCCCGTAAAGATGAAGCATTGTAAAAATATCCCGGTACATAAACACTTAAAGTATTTTCCGGAGTCTGAGTTCCGGACTGTAATCCCATTGCGCCAAGAATATGACCTCCTTTAAGCTGTGCATGACTAAGCAAAGAAATCAAAAGAAGTAAAAATGTAAAAGATAATTTTATGGCTTGTCTTTTGGTATTAAATTTTGTTTTCATAATTGCTATTTTAAAAATTAATGAGACTCCACAACTTCTTTTTACAAACTATCTGTTTTTAATTTGAAGCTTGTTTAAAATAATAAGTATTCGTTTCCTCAGGATTAATTTTAATTACTTTAAAATATTCAGAAGGTGATTTTCCGGTATGTTTTATAAAGGCTCTAAAACAGGTGGTTCTGGACTTAAAACCAGATCCCCAGGCCATACCTTCAAGCGAGAGATCTTTCCATTCCGGATCATTTATTTTATCTTTAAAATATTCTATTCTTTTAAGATTGACGTAGTCCTGAAAATGAAGATTAAATTCTGAATTGATTAAATTTGAAATATGATGTACTGACATTCCTGTTTCATCAGCAATATCACGTATTACTAAATCTTTTTTCAAAAAGAGTTCTTTAGATTCAAAAATGCTTTCTAATTTATTGAGATATAGTAATTTTTTTTCGGGAGTTAATTCTTTTACAATTGGTAAAACCGTTTTATTTTCAATTTTTTTCACTATTGCTGATCTTGTTTCAGCAAACTCAAAAGTTTCATTTGTATCATAAAAAATTTGAGGTTTAAAATAGAGCCATGCTCCTGTAAAAACCAAAACCGATGATATTAATATATAAGAAGAGAAATCAATTCTATCCACACGTGTCATCAAAAAATAATGTACAAAGAGAGCTGAAAATAAAAACAATATCATTAAATTATATACTCTGATCCAGCTTAAAATTTTTATTCTGTTAAAGTGATTTTCTTTAAATTTTTTCAAATCATAATTCAAAATCATCATGGTCTGACAAAATGCATATAGAAGCCAAACACTAAGACTTAACATCGAAAAAGGGCTGTTTATTTTGTCCGAAACAGAATTAACTATTTGCAGATTCATAAAGTTACCTACCCATACAAAAACGGTTAAAGTAAAATATACCAGAAAAGGTAAAAAATGCACCCAGTCGTACTTCTTAAACAATCTGCCCGAAAACAACATGCTTCTTACATACAAAAAGGCAGAAGGAGCAACCAAAAAAATAAATGATTTTGCAATCATAAATAAATCAGGAAATTCTTTGAAACTATTTGCCGATAAGTAAAAATTATATACGCTAACAACTGCAAGACTGAACAAAAACAATCCTAGAAAAAAGCTTTTTGAATAATTTTTCTTTGAAAAAAGAACCATAAATGAAGTTGCAAAACCAACTATTGTCGCTATAAAAAAGAATAGCGAAAGTACTATATCTACCATGCTCTTAATCTTGATTTGTTTGAATTATCCCGTTTTCTTTTTAAAATAAGTTTAAAAAGATGCGCGTAGTAAATTATGAAACACCATACTTATTGGGGGAGATAAGTATAGTATTTATAAATAATAAGTTATACGCTATTTTTTTGCTAAGCCCGGAGGAAAACCTTCCAGAATTTTTTTGATTGAAGTACCAACAAACTCTTCCGGATTGTCTGGTTTACTATCAATTTGAGCGTTGCCAACTCCTTGCCAAATCAGTTTTCCTGTTTTTGATGAGACAATATCAATAATCAGTGAGCCATCAACATAATCGTAAGAGTTAAATGTTGTATTGGCACCGCCCATCATTGCACCTCCGCCCCAATATCCGTAAGGACGGTACATTCCGCCATAACCATAAAAATCAGTGTTGGCAGATACAGATGTTTTATTTTTTAAGATCGTAATCGCATTTACTTTTAAATCGGGATTAGCAGTTGTTTCAGTAAATCCTTTATTGATCAACTCCGCACGAATTGCTTTTGTGATACGATCTACATTTAACTGATTTATCTGGCCTTCCTGTGCTTTTAAATCATAAAATGTAAAAGTTTTATATTCGCTAAAATTAGCCGAATGGTCATAATCAGTTGTAACTTTTACAGTTGGAGAACAGCTGAAAAACAAACCCAAAAGAAATATTGGGATTATACGAAGATTCTTTCTTTTAATATTCATCTTGTGGTATTTAAATTAATGATTAAATTAGTTTAACTTGAAATTCTTAAAATCTTTCTTAAATCCTGAATATGGGGGAAATCATGTTAAATAATTGTTTGAATTTTCACAAACAACTACTAACCAATAGCTTACTTTATACTCAAAGATAAATTATTTTATTTAATTAGCATAACTTAATATATAAAATTCTTACTTATTTAGTCTCAATGCTTAGTTTAGTTTAAAATAGATTGTGCTGCTCTTTTTAAGTTCTTTTTTCTTAAATAGCAACAAAACTGTCTTAAAGGTACATTGATTTAAACTTCGGTCGAAATGGGCAATCTTCCCTCTTTTATGGCTTCTAACATTTTATTATAATCTAATTCATTTTGATTGGCATACAAAACAGAAAATCTCGAAATTGCACTGGCAAATTCATTACTTTTTCCCATATAACCGGACAATACTGATGGATCTCCTGTGCGGGCATGTGCTCTTGCAAGTGCCCATCCGCAGGCTTTTGCATAATCATTCATATTTTTGGCTTTCATGATTTCAAGAACAGGTTTTACCTTGGCATCACGAAGCTGACGGATATAAAAAAACTTAGTATTATCAGCATTATTTGTCCATCCTAAAAACATATCCGAAGCCGATTGCATTAATCTCTGTCCTCTGACAATTCGTTCGCCCTGATGTGTATATTTGCTTTTCGCTTTTACATTATCTTCGAGTACACTTTTTCTTGCTTCTTTAAATTGTAAAAAAATAGGTTCACCTGTTGCCGACATCAATAAAGTAATACCGCAAAGTGTTCCTACACTTCCTACACCTACAACTTTTATCGCAATATCATGTAAAGTATACCTGCTTAACAATACTTTTTTTTCATCAGAAAGTGTCTCTAGATATTTATGATGTATGGCTTCTGCTTCAAGCAAAGCTCTTTTTCCCTGCTCTCCGGTTGGATGATAAATCAAGGGCGGATCATCTTTTATTCTTGCCCTTGGTCCTTCCTGATAAGTCATTTTTGCAAATTCTTTTTCGTGAGCGGTATATTCTGCCGCTTTTTTAATTCGCTTTTGCTGAAATGATTTTATTTCTTCATCTTCCCCCCTTTCAATAAGTTCGGCCAAATCTATATGTGCATACCATATTTGAAGTGCCGATAACTTACTGTATTCCAACATATGTCTCTTGTAACTATCTGCAACATTCCAGGCAAACTCTTTACAGGTTTTATCCGAAAATTTTCTCCATCGTCCTGCAATTACAAAACTTGCCGCAAGCCTTTTCAAATCCCATTCCCATGGTCCGGGAAATGTTTCATCAAAATCATTAATATCAAAAACCAACTGACGTTCCGGAGTTGCAAATCCTCCAAAATTCATAAGATGACAATCTCCGCAAAGCTGAAGATCAACTCCCGTATTGGGCGTTTGTGCTAAATCAGCAGCCATAATTGCAGCAGCTCCCCTAAAAAATGCAAAAGGCGATTCCATCATTCGACTGTATCGAATGGGGAGTAAACTTTCTATTCTTCCAATACTGGTTTGAATTAAAATTTCGACCGGATCTTCACGATTCTCTGAAGGATTCCATTCTTGCTGTGTTGATCGGGGCGTAACTTTTCTTATTGCAACACCTTTGTCAAAACGTTCCGCTTTTGATGCTACAGGATCAAAAATATTTTCGCTTTTATCGTTGAATTCGTCAGTCATAACTTTTAATTTTCTTTTCTTTTAAAAGGCAAATCGGTAGTTAGTGTAATCCGGATCGTATGATTCATACGGCTAAGACCGCTTTCTGTATCCGGTGATTTCCAAAAAATCTGATTCATGTATCCCAATTCCATTCGAATCTCCCTGCGTTTATCAAGACTATAAGCGGTTCCTACATACAATCTGTTTTGGTCCAGATAATGTTCGTTACCACTGGCAGCATTTGTTCTTATATGAACCTCATCATAAACCACTGCCGCCCATCGCTGTTTAAACCATAATTGATATCGTACCTGATATCTGAACGTATTTTCGAATTTGTAATAATCAAAATGATCGCTTGTACTGTTTGGGTCGTCTTTTCGACCTAACCAACGCTGCTCCATTCTAAAGCGCTGCGACCAAACTTCGTTTCCTTCTTTCTTAACAATACGCCAAATAAACTGCTCGTAAATACGGTAATCCGGATTATTATATGGCAGTGAAATCTCATCATAAGGCAAATCCCATTGGTAGGCAACTCCGGCTCCTAACCTATTTCCGTTTTTAAGATAATAGTTGGCTCCAACCCTGTAAAAAGATCCCTGAAGTTCTGATACAAAATCATTTCCTTTTGAATATCATTCAAGCAGCAAACCCCATCTTCCATCTTCCTTAAAAGGCAAATACATTTCGTAACCTACCCAGGCTGCCACATTTTGCGCCATTTTCTGGGCATTTGTTTTTATGCCAGACAGAGTGAAAACAATTACAAATAGAATTTTATAAATATTTATTCTCTTCATGGGATTAACGAGATTAGCTTTATTTAAATGACTATTATCCGTCAAACATTTATCCGGATAAAACTCCCTCCATTTATTTTACAAGCTCGGGCTGAGCCGCTTTCCAGATTCCATCTAATATAGATTCCTCCGGACCATAAATTCGGATCAAATAATAAAAAGCATCTTTAGGTGCCGGTAACCAATTTGATTCCTTACTTTTTGGAGCTTCATTTTGGATGTAAATCAGTAAATCACCGTTTGCTTCATATTTTAAACCTGTAGTTCGGTCTCCAATAGAATATCTGTTTATTGGGTTATTTACTAAGTAACGACTTGGTAATTCATACAGCGTAATACTCCAAAAATATTTGGCTTTTGGTGTTTGCCCTTTTGGAAAACGAATTACATATTTATTTTTTCCTGATAAGGGATTATTTGCTTTATCAGATCTTGTCCCTACGTAAATCGCTTCTTCTTTTGTATTTCCAAATAAACCGGCCGCTGCTCCTAAAGCTCTCTTAGTATAGTCTCCGTTTAATTCTTCTCTTGTTCCAAACAAGTCTGTGGCATTTGTTAATTTATTAGTGCCTTCTTCCAGTTCTTTCCCTGCTTCTTGTGCCCCTTCAGTAATCGCTTTCAAAACTTCAGGTGTATAATCTGTTGGATCAAACTTTTTGCCCCGCACTATTCCTATTTTAGCAAATTTTGCTCTTAAGTCTGATTCTGCCGGATTTACGGAAGTATACTGCAATAAGTTATTGGCTAAACCAATAAAAGTGGCTGATCCCAAATCAGTTTGTTTGAACTCAGGATAAGGCAGCGTAAATTCCTTATGAGCCGGAACTTCTTCTTTTGTAAACTCATGCAAAGGTGTCAGTTTGTATTGCGATTGTAATTTCTTTACATTCTCGATATCTCCGGGCCCCATTTTCAATTCAGTTCTTCCTAATAAAGTAACCAAATTGGTTTCTGACTGAAGTACTTTATCAATTCCTTCAGGTTTTTCGCCTTTCCAGTCAGGCCCGGCAATGAGATATTTTCCTGCTTTATCTCCTGTAGCACGACTTCCTACATAGGCAAAATTATACGTGTATAAATCAACAAGCTGAAAAGAATAATATCTGTTTTTAACCTCCGGAACTTCTAATACCTGCGGTTCATCTACCAGATTTAGAATTGCCCATGAGTAAGGGGTGTCGTTATTAGGTGTGACTACTGCAGTATCTGCTGCAGTAAAAATTTTATCGTAATGTTTGAATTTATTAAAACCTCCTGCATAATCAGAATACGTTTTATCTAAAGCATATAGTCGCATCGTGCGATAATTCATTGCCATCGGAAAAGTGTAAGTCCATGCTTCTTTAGCAATGGCCTTAGCCGAATCTGCCGATTTTGTAATAGCAATATTTGCTGTTACTTCATTACTTAAACTTTCTTTCTTGTTGCAAGAAAAAACAGCAATAAAAACTAATATTAAAAAAAGCGTTTTTTTCATCTCGAATATTTTCTATTAATAGTAAATAAATTTTCTTATTTCACTTCTTTAACATCGTCCAGCTTCCAGCTTTTGTCAAAATAAGCTGCAGTTGGCCCGTAGAAACGCATATAGGTAAACCAATGTTTTCCCGGTAAAGTCTGAACCCAATTTTTCTCTTTTCCGGCTGGTGCTTTTGGCCCAAAATACAAATCGACAGAACCATCAGAATTTTTGATTAAATCTTTACGAGAAGATAAATCGGCATTTTTTTGAGGATTATCAATTAAACAACGTGTTCCCGAATCATAAACAGTAATTGACCAGAAATTAACGGCAGGCGGATTTGCAGGAACATTTAAGGTGTAGTTTTTGCCTCCGTCTAGCCAGTTTCCATTATTATCATAATAAGATCCTAAATAGGCCTGACCTACATTCGGTATTTTGGTAATCATAGCTTTAGAATATGTTACTGCTTCGTAGAAATAAGAACTTCTTTCAAAGAATTCATCATAATAATCAGCATGTTGCGACGGATCTTTAATAACCATAACGTAATCCCACTTTTTGTCCGGCCAGTGTTTTACATCTGCAAAACGTTTACTGAATGAATTTACCATTGCCATTTGTTGTCCTTTTTCAGCAGCAGCGATTAAAATTTTCTTCTGGCGCTCATCAGGATTAAATGACTTTCCTTTTTCAATACCCAAATTTCTAAGCCACGCCATAAAAAAGCGATCACGATCTTCTACAGGTTCATTTTGTAAAATGGCATGAAGACGTTCCCAATAAGTAATTCCGGTTGGCTGAATTCCGAACCATTTTTTACCGGCTGGCGGACTAATTACTCTCGTAGCTGTTGGATTTGCCCGTTTGTCATACGGATATATTTTTACCTGCTTCAATAATGTTTCGGTCACTTTCGGATCCGGATCTAATGTTCTAAAACCAAAAAACACGTTAACAGTATTACATGGAACGATAAAATAACCTGCTGCTTTGAAATCTTTCATTGTTGGCGGCACTAAAATATATTTCCCTCCCTTTCCTTTATCTGGTCCCATTTCTCCAATTACAGCCTGCTCGCGTTGCCAAAAATCTGCTAATCCACCAGCTGTATGTCCTGCGGGCATTTCGATAACAGTCGGGCCGTTGGCAGCAAGATCTATAAACGAAACAATGTAAGGCGTTGTAGCATTTGCTGTAAGAATTCCTAAACGATCGTTATAATTATTATAAAGAATCAAATCATTACTTGTAGCGTTAAATGTTTTGTATTGCTGCTGCTGCCATTCGGCGAAAGCCACAATCGGTAATCCCCACAAATAACATTGCGTTGCCTGTTGAAAATCCATCTCGTCAAATAATTTTGGAATAGATTCTTTTGAAGGTAATTCTCCATCCATTTTTATTTCAGTTCCAGAAGTTGAAACTGATGCTGAAGCAATGTTTTCTGTTGTTGCTTTTTTACATCCAAAATTTAAAAGAAGAGATGAAAATGCGATAATAATGAGACATCTGTTTTTCATAATGCTGTATAATTAAATGCTGAAACTTAAATTTCCTGAATTCCGATTTGTATTTATTTCACTTCTTCAACATCTCCCATCTTCCAGGTTTTGTCAAAAAATCCTTTTTCCGGTCCATAAAAACGAGCGAGTAGTTCAAATTGTCTTTTAGGATCAGTCGGCACCCAATTAGACTTTTTTCCCTCCGGAGCTTTTGCCCCAAAATAAATATCTACAGAACCATCTGCATTTTTTTGAAGCCCCGGCGATGTTGAAGCCCGGCTGGAATATTTCATTCCTAAAATAAGTGCGTGTGTTTCGCGATCATAAGCCGTTACAGACCAATATAATTTTACTGGAACTTTTGCAGGCAAATGAAGTTTGTATAGTTTAGAACCATCAAATGATTGCTTTTTATCATCTTTAATAGACATTAAATAAAATTGTCCCGTACCCAGTTTTTTAGCACTGAAATAAGCCATAGAATAACTTATTGCTCTTTCATCAACAGGATAAAGATTGGATGCCATATAGTTTGACATTATAGCCTTAACTACATCCGGAGAAGCTGGTAATGCCCAGTTTGTTCCGTCATAAAATGGAGGTGTAAATATTTTTTCATATTTTTTATCAATCCAGCTGTGCGCATCTTTGATGGCTGCATTGAGGATTTCCTCTCTTCTGGCATCGGCCTGAAACGTTTTTCCTTTTTCGATTCCGATAGTTTTTAACTGATCGATCATCGCCAAATCTCTTGTTAACCAAGGTTCTCTTTGTACGAACTGATTCAATATTTCAAAGAAATGTACATTGTATGGAATCGTATTGCTAAAATCAACATTAATCAAATCAACAAATGTTGTTGCCGGCGGATTATCAGCTTCAGAAAGCGGATAAATTTTTACTTTTTTTCCGTAATCAACAGCTCTTTTAATATCGTTTGCACTTCCGTCTGTAAGATTAGAACGAAGTATCGCATAACCCGTATAAGTCGAAGATGGCATTGGTATATAGCCCAATGGAACAGGATCTTTGTAACCAGGCGGCAAAATAAGATATTTACCTCCTTTACCTTTGTCAACACCTGCCGGACCAATATCTTCTATCGCAGTTTGCCAGCCATCATCCAGACTACCAGTCAATGATGAAATGCCTTCTACAGCAGGAATTTCTAAAACAACCGGACCTTGTCTGGTATCATAAAATGGATTTATATAAATCACATCCGGATTTGGTGTCAGGGTTTGGTTTTTTGAACTAATAAGCCCCGACCAAAAAACGACTTGATTATAATCGCCTTTTGCTTTGATAAGGCTTTCATGAAACAATTCTGAATTTACTGCCGGCATTCCCCAAATTACTGCTTCAACTGCACGATTGTAAATCAGTTGTTCTTCAAAATCTACAGGTTTAAATGCCGCCGTTTGCGTAGTATCTGCAACAGTTGTCGTTTCATTTTTTTTTGTAGAATTAGTGCAAGACCATAGCATGCAGATTATTGCAATTGATACTATTTTTGATTTCATAATGATAGTGTTAAGGGGTAAAATGAAGTAAGATTGGATATTAAGAACCCGGAAATACAAAAGCCACAACCGCTCTTAATCCCCAATCAGGTCTTATATCTGAATGACCTACAATTGGTATTAAAGGCATAACGGCAAATTGCATCGTTTGACCACCTAATTTTGTAATGGCTCCAACATTTGGACTAATCGTAATCAGTGTTGTATTTCCTTCCCAGTTTTGTGTAATCTCTGAAGTAATGCCTAAACTTGCACCGCTTTTGTAACTATGAGTTAAAAATAGCTGTGTATAAAACTGATTAAAATCGGCTCTGTTTTCGTTTCCTGCTACTGACCAGATCTGATTAGCAATGAAACCTATAGAAAGTCCTTTTCCCTGATGCATGACCAAAACACTTGGTCCGACTCCAAATTTTTCTGTTCCAAGAAATTTTTCTGTAGCCGTTGGTACTAGAAAAGCAGGACCAACTCCCAAAATAATTCCTTTTGTTTTAGGGGCGAAAAATGCTGTTACGGTTGCATCGCTTAAACCAAATTCATGCGTATTTTCTCCAATAACATCCTGCTGATCTACCACCGGAAGAATATATCGTGTAATTAAATTTAGATTTTCACTCAATTTAAAAGGAATTACAGGCTGAATATTTATTTGGTATTTTGATCCATTGTAGGGACCAATTCCATAAGTTAAATTATTTTGCAAAGGAACGCTTATAAGACTTGCTACAGGATTTGCAAGCTTATCTGCCAATTCCTGTGCGCTGGCACCCGCTTTTTCTTCCTGAGCATAACTATCGATACTTAAAAGAAAAAAAGGTAAAGCCAATAGCGATTTTATTAAAATTGAATGGGATCGTTTCATAATTTTCTTTTAAAGATTCTTAAATCAAAATGAAACAATTTTTAACTAGTAAAAATTGTTTCATTTCACATTCTAACTAATTCAAAATTATTTAGTTGGAAATATAGTTTTCCAATCGTCTTTCATGCTGATTACATGATATTTGTATTTGGCTGCAGTATTTAGAGACAAATTATCTTTTTCCTGATAATTGTATTCTCTAATAGAATCATTATGATTTACGATCATTTGAAAAGAAGGATATTTACTTCCTGAAGAATATCTTAACATGGCAAGATCACCTGCTCCGCCTTCGTTTCCGCAGGCAAAAACCGGTCTTTGCCCAATGTGTAATTGTATCCCGATTGGTTTCCCTGCTTTATCATTAAGAAGATCTAAAGCCGGTTCTCTTTTTACACTATTGGTTGCATCATCAAAAGAGTATTTAAAAGAAGTTCCTACTACTTGTTCTTTTGGGATTCCGTAAAAATCAGCTGATATTGCTCGTACTAATTCAATAGTTCCTCCGGTTACAATGAAAGTTTTGAAACCATTTGCACGCAAATAATTCAAAAGCTCCAATTGTGGCTGATATCTAATTTGTTTTAGCGGAACGTTTTTACCAGGATATTGGGCACCAGCAAAAAACTCTTTTGTAGAAGCTTCAAATTCATCTTCGGTCATGCCGGTATGTGTTGCAGCTACTAATTCGATAAGGGCTTTATCGCCACCTTTTTCAAAAAAAGTTTTGTCTTTTTCGACCACCGCCTTAAAAGGCTGTTTTTGAGCTAATTCAGGTTTAGCTTCAACCATTTTCTTCACGCGGTAAAAAGCAAATAATTCCTGAACATATGGTTTTTCAGCCCAAAGTGTTCCGTCATTATCAAAAGTAGCTATTCTGTTTTCTACAGGAATAAAATCCGGACTTCCTTCTTTTGTAACCTTAGTAACATAAGCAATTATATCTTTTTTCAAAGCTCCGTCATTCCAGCTTGGTAGCGGATCCCCGCTTGTTGCAACAGTTTGCGTACTATCTTTAGGATTAGTGGTAGCGATAGTATCAGACTTTTTACACGAGCCTAACAATAATAAAAACAGGGGCAATATATATATTTTCTTATACATGATATTGATTTTTAAACTATTGAAAAGCTTGAGTTATGAGGTAACTCAAGCTTTATTATTTAGTAATACTATTTTTTCTTTTTAGTTTCTGTTTCATCCTCTTTTAGTTTAGGAAGAACATTTTTCTCAATATATTTTTGCGCTTTAATATCTTTCATCGCTTCTTCCATAATAGTGTAAGCAGAGAAACTCGGCGGAATTGATCTTGGCGGATATTCTTTAAAAGTTTCGGCAAATACCACTACATCTTGTATGGCACCATACATTAGTTGCACGTGATTTAACTGCCATTCCCAAAAACTATTCGAAGTAATATCGGCTCTTTCAAAAGGATCTTGGTACAAATTGAATATTTTTTGTAGACGCAGTTTGGTAAAAGGTTCTGCCCAAACTCCCATTGTACCGCCTAAACGTTGTTCTGCAAATACATATTTGTAATCTCCTTCTCTTAAACCTACTAAAAGACCATCATCATCTGTATAGAAAAACTTATCTCTGGCACTTTTTTGTGTTTTGCCAAGCAAAAAGTTACTTTGATCAAAACCGTCTAAATGCACTTTATACGTTTTTCCATTTGCGTTATAACCCTTTAAAAGTTTATTAGTTAAGTCTGGCTCACCAGCAATTGTTGCTAAAGTTGGAATCCAGTCGTTGTGACTCATTAATTCAGTTGTAACTTGTCCTGGTTTGATTGCTCCCGGCCAGCGAACTATACATGGAACACGGAATGCACCTTCCCAGTTAGTGTTTTTCTCTGAACGAAAAGGTGTCATTGCACCATCAGGCCAGGTATTCATGTGAGGACCATTATCTGTAGAGTACACCACAATTGTATTATCAGCGATTCCTAAATCATCTAATGCTTTTAAGATATCTCCAATAGTTAAATCGTGTTCGATCATACCATCTATATATTCACTGTCTCCATGAGTATATCTTCCTCTATGCTCTGCTCTAACGTGTGTACGAAGGTGCATACGTGTAGCATTGAACCAACAGAAAAATGGTTTTCCTGCAGCAGTTTGTCTTTTAATAAAATCAATAGCAGCTGCAGATGTTTCATCATCTATAGTTTCCATTCTTTTTTTAGTAAGAGGACCTGTATCTTCAATTCTTTGTTTTCCAACTCTTCCAAATCGAGGATCAGTAGTTGCATCATCAGAATTTGTTGCAGTACATTTTAATACTCCTCTTGGACCGAATTTTTTCAAATATTCAGGATCTTTAGGATAATCAGGTAATTCTGGTTCTTCTTCTGCATTTAAGTGATACAGATTTCCGAAAAATTCGTCAAAACCATTTACAGTCGGTAAACTTTCGTTACGGTCACCAACGTGATTTTTACCAAACTGACCTGTAACATAGCCTAAGTTTTTCATGATACCTCCTATAGAAGGATCTAACTGACTCATACCCATAGGTGCCCCTGGGAAACCTACTTTTGTAAGCCCGGTACGAAGACCATGTTGTCCTGTTAATAACGCAGCACGCCCTGCGGTACAACTTTGTTCTCCATAATAATGTAAAAAACGCAATCCTTCATTTGCCAAACGATCGATATTAGGCGTTGTATATCCCATTAATCCATCGCTATAAGCACTAATATTGGTAGTACCAATATCATCTCCCCAAAGTATAAGAATATTGGGCTTTTTGGTATTCTGTGCATTCGTTATCGAAAAACAAGTTAATGCAAAGAGCATTAGTGAATTTCTAAATCCATTTTTAAGTCTACTTTGTTTCATGGTACTAAAATTTGTTAATAATTCTTTTTTATAATTAATCTCAAATACAAGAGAAATACTACTTAAATTGATTTTACGAAGAATTAAAAAATCTTTCTTATTTCAGTTTTTGAAATTTATTTGGGAGGAAATTTGAAACAAGAATTTTCTTAACTTTTATTTAACTATCTCAAAATTAACCAATAAAAAAACTAAGAATAGCATTTATATGGCCTGACCTTGTTTCATTTTATAAAATGAAACAATAAAAATGGTTTATTTTACTCCTGATTGTTTCATTTTATAAAATATACTCCCTAAAATGATTTAATCAGTAAACAGATATTTGAATTTTATTCTGATAAAAAAAAGCGTTAGAACAATACTTTTAATTTGATATGCTTTTTTATTAAAATTTAAACGAAAGATTTCAAAGTTTAAATGGTTCGAAATTTTCAATCTTTTTTGATTCGTTATTTCAGGACAAAATTTTAAATTTTTATCTTAATTATTTAAAGTGAAAACTGCTTAAAAAAATTCCGAATCTTATTTTTATAATTCATCTCTGAAAATAAATTCATTAGAATCTAAACAAAAAAAAAAAACTCATGATTTTATCACAAGTCTTTTACAAATCAAAAAAGTTTAAACCAAAAAAAAGCCATTCGATAACGAATGGCTTTTTATATTATAAATAAAGATTACTCTATTTCAGAAACTCTCATGGTATTTACCATTCCTTTATCTTTAATTGGCATAGCTGCAAGGTTAATTAAATAATCACCTTTTGTAGCATATCCTTTTTCAACTGCAATTTTATTTACATCCGTTACAGTATCATCTGTACTTACGTCTTTATCATAGAAGTATGATTTTACTCCCCATAATAAGTTCAATTGTGTTAAGATTCTTCTGTTTGAAGTAAATACTAAAATGTGTGCAGATGGTCTCCAAGCCGAAACCTGGAAAGCAGTGTATCCACTATTTGTTAAAGTACAAATTGCTTTAGCTTTGATTTCGTTAGCCAATAAAGCTGCCTGATGACAAACTGTTTTAGTAACAAAACGTTTCGTTTTAATTTGTGGAGTATTTTGTGGAACCTGAATTAGCGGAGAATCCTCTACAGCTTCACAAATTTGTGTCATTCTCTGAATTACTTGTACCGGATAATTTCCTGTAGCAGTTTCTCCAGACAACATTACAGCATCAGCACCGTCCATTACAGAGTTTGCAACGTCGTTTACTTCAGCTCTTGTTGGTGTAAGACTTGTAATCATTGTCTCCATCATTTGTGTAGCTACGATAACAGGAATTCTTGCAATTTTTGCTCTGCGGATCAAATCTTTTTGAACCAATGGTACTTCGTGTGCAGGAAGTTCAACTCCTAAATCTCCACGTGCCACCATTAAAGCGTCGCAATAAGCTACAATTTTATCCATGTTCTCAAGAGCTTCCGGCATTTCAATTTTAGCTACAATCGGAATTTTATATTCAGAATGTTTAGCGATCAATTCTTGTAAGTCTTGTAAATCGCGAGGTGTTTTTACAAACGAAAGTGCGATCCAGTCTACCTTTTGCTCAATAGCAAAAATAGCATCTGCAATATCTTTTTCAGTCAAAGCTGGTAAAGAAATCTTAGTGTTTGGAAGATTAACTCCTTTTTTAGATTTTAATTCTCCACCCTGAATTACTTTAGCAACAACTTCAGTCTTTTTATCAGTAGAAATAATTTCGAAAATCAATTTACCGTCATCAAGCAAAATACGCTCTCCCGGATTCACATCATTTGGAAAATTTTGGTATTTCATGAATACTTTAGAAGCTGTTCCTATAATATCTTCTGCTGTTGTAAAAGTGATTAAATCACCATCCTGAACAACAGTTCCTTCCTCCATTACACCAACTCTTAGTTTTGGTCCCTGTAAATCTCCAAGGATTGCAGTTGTGTAACCAAACTCTTCGTTTAGTCCTCTAATAATATTAATTTTCTCTTTTACACCTTCGTAATCAGCATGCGAAAAATTAACTCTAAACACATTAACCCCTGCATCGATCATATCTTTAATGATCTCTCTCGTACCACATGCAGGACCAAGTGTAGCGACAATTTTGGTTTTTTTGTTTGTTAACATTTTTTTTAAAAAATTAGATTGTTTTTTGATTTTATTTTATCAGTATCTACAGCATAAATAGCTGCAATACTCTCGATGGTATTTAATTGTTGTTGAATTTCTGAAAAATCGAGAGCCTCTTCGCTATTTTCTATTTTCAGGAAAAAATCTACTTTTTTGAATTCAGGAAGTAAATGAATTGTTGTTGAAACCTCACTTGTTTCATTGGAAAACAAATCCTGGGAATCATTTCTACTCGTTGAAATGATTTCATTTTTATTCTGAATTAAATTCCATGAAACTGTTTTCTCAGCATCATAATAATAGAATCTCGAAAAATTTGCCTCGCCTTCTTTAGTCTGAGCATGGATCTCGTTTTTGCTCTTACTTAAGTTTATCGGAAGGTTTTTATTGATAAAATAGGCCAATCTATAATCTTCTAATGAAGTATGAATTGCCATTAAATAATAATCAATTTCGTCAAATTCGTCTAAATCCAATCTATGAATAGCCATGTCATGAAAAATCAAGGTGTAAATATACTATTTCTAGCGGAGCTTAAATAGTTAAGATGTGCTTGTTTTTATTAATTTATAAACGAAAACGTTATAGCTTTAAGATAGTTACAGCAAATTTGTAGCTATTTCTTGTCTATTTTTTCCTGAAATGCAAAATATGCCCTTTGTGAAGCTTTCTCTTCTGCTTTCTTTTTTGAAGTTGCCCGCGCTCGTGCGATTACTTTATCGTCTATACTTAATTTCACGCCAAATAAGCGCTGACCGTCTATACCGTTATCCTCAAAAATGTCATAATGAAAAACTCTCTTTTCTTTCTGACACCATTCGATAACCAAACTTTTATAACTTATTACTTTGCCTTCAAGTCGTGCAATATCAACATACGGTGCAACAACTCGTTTTTGAATAAATTTTTCACAAAACGCATATCCTTTATCCAGATAAATTGCGCCTACAAGTGATTCAAAAATATTACCATGAATATTTTCTCCAAAATGCTGTATAGGCACTTTGCTTTCTACAAAACGAACTAAATTTAAATCTTTACCCAGCTCATTCAAATGTTCACGACTCACAATTTTTGATCGCATTTTGGTCAGATAACCTTCGTCGCCATTTGGTGCTTTATCAAATAAATGTGCTGCAATTACGGCACTTAACATAGCATCTCCTAAAAACTCTAATCGTTCATAATTTATTGGATGTCCTGATTCGTCTAGTTTATTCGAAGACCTGTGCGTAAAAGCTTTCTTATAAAATTCGATCGTAGTAGGCTGAAAACCAAGTATTTTCTGAATAGTGTCAAAAAAAATCCCGTCTTCTAGAGAACGGGATTTAGAAAATATTTTTTTGATAAAATTCATATACAGAAATTAGTCAACTAATTTTTTAAACAATACACAAGCATTGTGTCCACCAAAACCAAAAGTGTTACTCATAGCAACATTTACTTCTCTTTTTTGAGGTTTGTTTAAGGTAAGATTCAATGATGGATCAATGTTTTCATCCACTACAGTATGATTAATAGTTGGAGGAACAATACCATGT
>Ga0247815_10000859_pt1 | contig 23561 bp, 22 predicted proteins | sample UWRJL194509B1_FD_181014 | JGI IMG/M metagenome (GOLD analysis project Ga0247815, IMG submission 181014) | Plant litter microbial communities from Arlington Agricultural Research Station in Wisconsin, United States - UWRJ-L194-509B-1 | ecosystem: Environmental > Terrestrial > Plant litter >...
TTTTGTAGAAACATCGGCAATTACTGATGTTTGGATGTATTTGCGCTTCACTTGTATATAAACTGCATGGGAGGCAACTCGGGGTCAATCCTCAGTTGCCCTTCTCCCATTGCAGGTGTGTACAGATATGCGCCCTGTTGTTCAATTGTTCACTCAGTTGCCCTTCTCCCATTGCAGAGGCCTTAACCTGTTCAACAATACTCACTGGCAGTGGCTAGAGCCCGGGCTCATAACCTGTTGAACACTGCAGTGGGGAATGAGCAACTGAATGAAGTCCAGTTGCTCCCCACTGCTTGTATATATAGGAGGGGAGCCAAATCAACAGAAACTTGGAGCGAACTGTATGGTGGAATGCGGGGACTTGTGACATGGGAAAGGAGGCAGATTTGGAGCGGAGTTTGAAAAGACCAGTAATGGCCAAAGGTGCAACACGATACCACATAAGTGTGATTGGCATTAGGAACTGGGGGCTATTGAAACACTAAATCAGAAGCTAGGGATGGGCAGCAGCCAGTGATCATAGAGATGAGCCAGAGACATAGAGCAAACTTCAACACTGTGAGGCAGGCTAAGAGACTAGAGAGTCACTGCCCCACAGGCAAGTCCTTTTCTACAGGATGGAGGGGCTTTACAGCCCCAATGCAACATGATCAGAGAAACACGCATATGGGGATACGAGTCCTGGTCACAAGGGCAAATCCATTGTCCAGATCAGCATAGAAGGGAGCAATCCTCGACAATTTGTCCCCTTGTTGGTTATCAATGTGGCCAACAAGCAGGTGCTTGCGTGGTGGGACAGTCATGCGGACAGTTCCCCCGGCCATCTCAAATGGCATGCGACTATCTCAGCATTCCAGGCTCGTTGTCTTGACCACTTGTTTATTTGATTACTAACCTCTGGTTCTCAGCCAATGTTCAGACAGTCTTTATCAAAGGTTGAAGTCTCATATTGTATGTCAGAAACCGTCTGTGTTGTGGAATTCACGTTTGCGCCCTCTTCTCGCCCCCCAATTCACACCCCTGTCATTGCCACACTCACCTATCTTGCTGCTCAACTTCCTGCCATGCTTTCTGAGCTTCCCCCTGGTCACCTGCCGCCAACATTCCTCCTATCTCATGCCGTGTGCCATGTCAACTCGTTATTGGGCCATATCACATCATTGTGACTCATCCTCAGTCGCACCCTCATCTGCACTATATATACAGCCCATGTACCTACTGTATCTAGTCAGATTCAAGCTGGTTGGCTTATACACCGCTTGCACATCTCACATCCCCTCCTCTCTGAGAGCAATCCTTCACTACTGTGCCTCTGTGCCTTGGTGTTGCGACATCTACCAGATCCACATCTAAGGGCGGCAGCAAACCACACCCATTGCCTTTCCAAGATATTTTATCCTCCCTAACTTAATATATCCTCCATGGGCAATTCTATCCTCTCCAGGACACTCTATCCTCAAATTTCCAACCTATCTTCTGTATGCAAATTTATCTCCTGCTGCACTCTATTTGTTTAAGCTTCACATTATCCTCCTTATCCTCTGCATCTTGCTTTATCCTTTAAATCAGACTCTATCCTCTTCAACTCTTCCTGGCTATTCCACCCTCTACAATGATCTTGTCCCAACTCTATCCTCTTGTTATCACTTTATCCTCTGTACAAGCTTTCACAGCTGGACCCTGGGAGTTATCCTTACCAGCCAAAAGTATGCCCCAGATGCCTCACCCAACTTGGTCTAATAAACTATCTTATCTGCCTGATACTATTGGGTGGTAGGACCTGGCTGGGTCACCCTGTAGAAATAAGATTGTGAAAGATTGAATTTGGGTGACAATTGGACAAGCAGTGACCCTGTTAAATGCACAGGGGAGCTCAATTAGCAGGTGTGGGAGTATAAATACAAAAATCAGTGTCAGTAGAAACTGAACTACTATTGGGGAGGCTCAGAATGGTGGCATGAGGTGATGTGAGCATGGATTCAGCACTGGACTTGAGTCTCAGGGCACAACACCAGCACAGCAAGTTCAAACATTAATCTAATATTCCAACACACCTCTGCAAACCTGCGAGTGATGGGGGAGTGGTGCAGTGCAATGAAACCAAAGAAATGATGGGGACACCCCTGGACATTTGTGAGATGCAGCAGCCTAGAATGCATCATTGTTGTCAGATGATTCTGCAGTGACAAGATCAGCTGACTCAGTGCCATTGGCAAGGGGCTGGAGCATTGCCAGCAGGCCGCAAAGCAGGCAATCAGCCTTGAAATGGCCTCACTCATCACAGAGATAGCAAGTGATCTTGGAGAACAGATGCGGGTAACTACCATGAACTTGCTCACGTGATCAGTGACTGCATGCACCTCACCAATGTGGACACCAGGTGCATTGCCCACACAGGTAGCAGCCACGTGAAAACAGCACTCTGGGTCAGCTGATTGGCCAGAGTTGCATCAAAATTGATGATTACGGCCTTGTACAATGATTGAAGTCCAATAGTGACAGCCAGAACCTTGTCTTGATCAGAGACAGTGATACCAGTGTCCTGCAAGTTGAATGCAAGAGTCTGGATGCAACCAATTCATGCATGGATTGCCTCATTTTGTGCCATGTGACCTGTGAGGAACTGGCAGCAAAGACTGAGGCTGGTGGCTAGGGAGAGGCACAGGTCAGGTTCGGGCTCCCAAAGCCCAACCCCAGCCCAACATGACTCAGGTCTTGGGAACCCAACTCTGGCCATGGGATCTACAGTTGAAATCATTCTATCTTAACCCACAAACTCAGATACAGTGTAGATACATGCACTCCTTTATGAGTTATATCCAAATCAATGCCTGCTGTGCATGTTCAAGATGATTCCTTGTCTGTCTCTGAGCCAGACCAGAACTCTGAGTCCACTTCCTCCTGATTTGGCTTCAAACACACCCACCCAGTTTTGATAACATCTTTAGGGTCATTCCTGCCAACCTCCAGTGCTACCTGGACATCTGACCTTCATGAGGTCTGAGTCATGGACATGCCCAAGTACCGACCATGCACAGATGCACAGCAACAAGCACACAGTTTCAGCAGCCAGACTGTCACAACACAAAAGGCACAAAGGCTCAGTGGTGAAGGATTGCTCTCAGAGTAGAGGGGGAATGAGATGTGCAAGCGGTGTATGGCCAACCAGCTCAAATCTGACTAGATATAGTAGGTACATGGGCTGTATATATAGTGCAGATGAGGGTGCGACTGAGGATGAGTCACAATGATGTGATATGGCCCAATAACGAGTTGACATGGCACACGGCATGAGATAGGAGGAATGTTGGCGGCAGGTGACCAGGGGGAAGCTCAGAAAGCATGGCAGGAAGTTGAGAAGCAAGATAGGTGAGTGTGGCAACAACAGGGGTGTGAATCGGGGGGTGGGGGAGAAGTGTTGAATATGGACAGTAAAGTCTGGAGTATAAAAGTAGACAATCCCGAGTTATTTGGTCATCAGGCCCAGTAGCTCAGTTGGCAGAGCATCTGGATGTATACCGGAAGGTCTCAGGTTCAATCCCTGGCCGGGTCATACTTTCTTCTTTACAACCTAGTTGTTCGTTGGTCCCACATTGGATTTCAACAAGAAGAGGGCGCAAACATGATTTCCACAGCATTACCCCCCCCCCTCAGGTCACGACATTCTCGAGGTCATTGATCAGCTCTCTGAGCTGGTAGTTGGGCTTGTACCTCATGATGACTTCTTGGCAGTCAATGCAATGTGGCTCGTCGCCGGCCTCCTTGGCACTCTTGATGTAGTGCTTGATGCAGCTGATGCAGAACGTGTGCCCGCACTGCAAGGTCTACACGCGGTGCTTATGCATGGGGTTTTGGCAGTCGCTGCAGAAAGTGTGTCTCCGAAGTCGGCAGAGTTGGTCGCAGTCGGTCTTGATAATGTGGTGAAGGAGTAGGACCTCGACAAGCGTGTCGTGATATTGGGCAGTGAGGGTGCTGAATGACTCACACTTGCTGGGGTCAAGCGTCCAAAGGAGCTTTCGGCTGAGCCAGTCGAAGCTCTTGATTCTGACCAATGGGGCTTCCTTACAGGTGCAGCAGCCACAGGCAATGTGCTGGGCATAGTCCATCATCACGTCGTCATGGGAAGGGAGGCCAGGAGGTGTCTGCCTTTTGATGGTGAGGTCGATGTAGTTGCGTTGTGGGTCTGTGTATACTCAAGTTTTGGCTATGATTCTGAGTGGGTCGGGTGAAAGGGAGTGAGAACAAGAGGGACGAGCGTAAGGGGCAGAAGCAGATGAGTGAAATGAAGATGGAGGCAGATCATAGCGGAGTCAGTCTGGTCGCCCTCTGTATTTACAATGTTGTCGGGCTTGGGGACTGGGCTGAGACTCTTGGGAGGTGGCTTCCAAGGTGTGTTGGGGGAGCTCGGGCTTTGTCGTAGTTGGGTAGGAACAGTGGGGTGGACATGACTTATCTGGGCAGGATGGCAAGTTGTGGCACTGGGTTCATTCAGTATATATACCGCACTTCTGTCTCCATGCTTCTTGGGCACATGTGAGTTCGTCCGGTATTGATAGGTTGATGCCTGCTGTGAGTGGTTCTGGCACTGTAACCGTGGCTGGTCCGTATACTCTGGGGATGTACAGATCAACGAAGTCTGCAGGGGATGTGACCCTGTCGAAGTGTGGTCATTCCTCAATGTCGGCAAATCTGACATGGGCGGCCTTCTTGACATAGGGCTTGGGCCAATCTGGGTACTTCTTGTGGAACTCCTTGATTGAGTCATCTGCTTTGATGTCACTTGGGATTGCCCATGTGCAGTCCTCAGGTCCATAACCTTTCCAATCGATGAGGTACCCAATGCCGTACCTTCCTCTTCTGTGTGAGTTGAGGATCTCATTGACTTTGTGATGTTCGTGACTGCCTACTACTTCAGGTGGTGGAGGTGGTGGACACTTCTGGTGTTATGCCAATGGCGGGACATAGGGCGTGAGCTTGGACTCGTTGAATGTCAGGTGGATCTTCCATTGCTCCGGTAATTCCAACTTGTAGGCCGAGGCGCCAATATTCTCGAGTACCTTCAAGGGGCCTACACATTTGTCTGACAGCTTCTTCATGGTCTTTGGCACATTGGGGATCTTGATGTCTGAGGTGTCCAACCATATTTCCATTCCAATGGTGATGTTGTTGCTTGGGTGCCAATGCTTGTCCATCTGCTTCTTCATCTCTGTGTTCATGAGTTTGATGGCTGCTGTGGCATCCTTTCGGGCACATTCGAGGTGAGAAATGAAGTCGTCTGCTGATTCATTGACTTTGGATTGTGGGATGTTGATGATTGTGTGGGGGTCTCGTCCGTAGTTGAGGTGGAACGGTGAATAACTGGTGGCAGATGCTACCCGGTTGTTGAGGGTGAAGGTGGCCACGGCTATCCATTCCGACCAGTTGGTCTGATTGGATTTGGTGAATGCCCGTAGGTACTTCTCGAGCTTGTGGTTGATGCGCTTGGTCTGTTCGTCCGTCTGTGGGTGGACGGCTGTCGAGGGGTTGCCCTCGATCTCCATCATCCGGTAGAACTCTGTCATGAACTTGGAGACAAATTGGGTGCTGCAGTTGCTGATGATCTTCTCTGGGATGCTGTGGATGGTGAAGACACAATCACGGAGGATCCTGGCTGTGCCCTCTGCTGACAGTTCCTAGTTGGTGGGAACTGCTATGACCATCTTGGTGAGGCAATCCACGATGACTAGGACGGTGTCGTAGCTGCTGGATTCTGGTAGTGGACCAATGACATCTATTGAAACAATCTGCCATGGTTTGGTGGATGCTTTGTTTGGCTGGAGTGGTGCCAGTATTGCTCCGACATGTGGCTTGGTGAGTTGGCATACTTCGCATGCACACACGTATCTTGCTGCATAGCTGCTGAGTCCTGGCCACCAGTTGGTGTGCTGAATGAGCTCGACTGTCTTGCTGCGTCCTGGGTATCCTGCTAGTGGTGTGTTGTGGTGCGAGTAAAGGATGCATTCCCTGAGGAGCTGGTTATGTGGGACATAGATGAGGCCCTTGTACGTGATGATGCCGTTGGTGTCCTCGTAGTCTTTGGTCCTGTTGTCCTTAAGTCTGACAATGACCTTGTTGTCAATCTTCTGGCGGTTCCTGCATATCTCCTCAAGTATATATTTTTCGTTGCGGAAGGACAGCCGACACATGTCAGTAAAGCGAGACAGCGGTAGAAGGATTGAATTTGCTGTCTCTACCCCCCTTTCAGGCTCGTCCTTGCGTGAGAGCGTGTTGGCCACAATGTTGAGGCTGCCGGGTGGGTGGTACAGGTCAAAGTTGTATTCTGCGAGATCTGTTGCCCAACGTGCTTGTCGTCCGTTGAGTTTCTGCTGTTCCATAAAGTACTGGAGGTTCTTGTGGTCTGTCCAGATGTCAAACTTTGGGCCATTCTGCATGAAGTGGCAGAAGTGTTGTAGGGTCAAGACAATTGTGAGTAGTTCCTGGTCATGCACGTGGTATCTGTGCTGTTCCGGGAGGAGTTTTTTTTGCTGAAGAATGCGAGTGGGCAAGCTTTGCCATCGATTATCTGGTGCAAAACACCTCCGACTGCGTAGTTGGATGTGTCCGTCTCGACTCTGAACTTGGCTCCAGGGACTGGTAGCGTGAGGACGACATTGTTGGCTATAGCTTTCTTGAGTGCATCAAAAGCTGCTTGCTGGCGGTCTCCCCAGACAAATGGTGTGTACTTGCGCGTAAGGCCATTGAGTGGGATGGTTACTGCCACGAAGTTTGGGATGAACGTGCGGTAGTAATTGCAGAACTGCATGAAGCTGTGCAACTCTTGAGGTTGCATGGTGTTCTCCATTCGCATACAGCCTTGGTCTTCTCTGGGTCCATCAAGACTTGGCCGTTGCCGACAACAATGCCAAGGAAGTCGATGGCTGTCTGGTCGAATTTGCACTTCTCTGCCCTCAGCATGAGTTTGTGCTTCCGTAGCCGCCGGAGCACTTCCATAGTCGTGTTGTGGTGCTCCTCAGGCTTAACCTGGCCAGTCTTTTTCCGGGATGCATGTCTGAGAAAACGTGTATAACCATGACCCGGAAAACGACAGGCTATCGTCTGGAAAACAACAAGGACTGCCGAGGGGCCAACTCGGTGGCCAAGAGCCTACTGTATGTACATTAAAGACAGATATAACGTTTTCGGAGCCGTTCTGAAGCGCGAGAAGTAGAAATACAGGATAAAAACACCAGATTAGGAAACAGGTGTCTAAAGGAGTCGAAGCCCTACGGGCTCACTAGTGAGCGGACAAAAGAAAAAAGAAAAAAAAAAGACACAATTATTCTACATCGAGGGGTCTGTCATCCACTCCGATCTACTACTACGCGTCACTTGATCTCTGGGGATGGGTCTTTCCTGGCAGAGGATGTGGGCGATGTGGAAGAGGGCGGTCCGAGGACGGTGCCGACACAAGAAAAAGGGGAGGAAGAAAGGGCATGGGTGTCTGTTGACTCCATCACACCGAATTGTGTCCGCACAAGCTTTGCATCCGGCGTTCCGTGTGTCCTCCACTTCGATGTGCACCAGGGATCCACCCCTGCACTCTTGTTATGAAGACAGACCAGTGCCGCATTACCACGCGCGTGACTGTGGAGGGTAACGGGCACGCGATCACATCCGTAGACGAAACATGACGAGCACACCGCAAGCCATGTTTGGGCTCAAACACCACACCAGTTGGACGAACACCTGTAGAGCCACACATGGATTGGGAGCACGATTTGCGCATTGCCTGCGGTCTCGCAAGGCAACGAGGACACAAAAGAGCTCGCCATGGCGCCCGTCATTTCGTCTGGGCGACCTCATCTTGCACTCGCCAACGTCACGATCCGGTTTCCACGAGCACAGGATTGTCTCAAGAGTATATAAGGACATGTATCTACTCAGTAGCTAGGCAGTTTATCTTGCCCATTGTTTCTCACTCACACATTCTGCCTTGCACTCGGCAAAGTGTCCCTGTACTCGTAAATCGCTTCGCACTCGTATCGTGACCGACTCGCGGTCTATGAACATCACTCGGATGTGTTACCATTCGCATTACATTAGTCTCGTATATTCGTCATTTGGGCGGGTACATCAGCTGAACCCGAACCCGGACGACTCGTGCGCACGTCGCACACACAACACCCTGCTATATCGCTATTTCTCGGATCCCTTCCCGTCTCGTCTCGTGCTCTGCTTCTCACGCTCTCGTCTCGTTTTGTTTCTTATACCCGCTGTTGCTGCTGCCTTCGGATTATCCTCACGTTCATTAATCGCTTGGCTGCCGCTTCCCTTATGAGTCTCCTCGCAAAAGCACCCCCTGTTTCGTCGCTTTGCTGATATTGTAGATTTCTCCCCTGGATCGCTGTACTTTGATCTCGTTGCTGTGTGCCTCATGTCTCGCGTCTTGTGCTTCCTTCTCGGTCCCGATATCTGTAGCATATCCATCTGCCGCACCCGTCTTGTCTCCAGTCCTCTTTCCACCCAACCACTGTTCACTGCATTGTCTTTTCTAGCCCTTCTCCAGCCTCTGTCGTACGTCCCTTGACTCCTGCGCCCCTTGTGGCTGATCTCATGTCTTCACACATCCTCATACACCCTGCTGGGTCTCAATTGTGGTGCCTTGTCGCGTGGTCGTATCCTCTCCTGCCCTTTACACATCTTACTTGTCGTTGCCTGCAACACATGCATGTATTCGTGGAACGAAGTCAATTGCAAACATCTTTCAGCTAAACTCTCTGCGTGCTTGTGAAATGGGGTTGCAAAGATCGAGGCCCAGATTGGACTTGTCTTCGCTTATTGTGGTGCTCAAGCACACAGACTCCGTGCGTTCGGTTTGCCTTTACGTCGGTACCAACTCACCCGAGTCTGCAATCGAAAAAGCACAGATAATTATCTCAGAATACTCATGTAAGGGTCGGTTAGATACCTTAAAATGAATGGGCTGCTGCGAAGGTGATGGTGGTGAGCAAAAGGGCTTCAAATGATACGGGGAGCGAGCAAGCTGGCTTGAGACGGTACACGAGACGGTGCAAAGCGAGAAACGGAACGGGAGCAAGACACGAAATGGGAGCGAGACGCGAAGCGAGCCACAAGATGAGAAGAGAAGCAAGACGGGACGTGAAACGAGACAGAGAAGCAATCCGCGAAACGGAGGGATGATATGAGGCAATGGCAGCAAAGCCGTGCGCGTAGGCACGCAAAGAGACGGTGAGGCCGTAGGGCGAGACGCAAGGATCTGAGCAGGGGACATGCGCGATCAGACATGTGGCGATGAGAGCAACAGCATGACCGGTGCCCTCCACTCGATAGATCGTCTCTTTCTTCATATATGAGTTCAATCTAACTACCTAGCATGTTCTACATGAACTTGAAAGGGTTTGGAACATGCGGGAGTAAAGGTGAACCTTCTGGAGATGTCCGGAAGGACGTGCGAATTCTGGAATGTTACAACTCTTTGATGAATAGCAGCTGTATCCTGTGGCACTTACCCGCCACCAACCCTCCCATACACCTTCAATTACCTTGGTTTACTTCCCTTAAATGTTTGCCTATTCGCCTGTAGTCCCATTCTCAGAAAAACCCCGCCTACACCCGCACCAACTCACCAACTCACCCATACACCCACCAAGCATGTCCTGAGCACGAGGGAACTACCCCCGCTCAGACAAACCTATATATCAAACATCTCACCTGAGGTGACGTTTTCTGGGTCACGCTCATACACGTTTTCCGGGACGGTATCCCGGAAAACGACTGACCAGGCTATGAGGCTCCTCGAGGTTGTCACTGAAGATCAGGATGTCATCTAGGTAGACGATGATCTTGTCGCTCTGGATGAGGTCACCAAAGATGCTGTCCATCATGGACTGAAAGGTCGCTGGGGAGTTTGTTAGTCTGAAGAACATCACCATTGGCTCAAAGAGTCCTTGGCTGCATATGAAAGCGGCTTTGTGTCGCCTTCCTTGATCCTGATGTTGTTGAATGCCCATCAAATGTCAAGCTTGGTGAAGTACTTGGCGGTCTTGACTTTGTTGAGCACGTCGGAGATGAGCGGTAGTGGCCAGCTGTTCTTGATTGTCTCTGCATTGATGCACCTGTAGTCCTGTGTTGGTCGTCGGCTTCTGTCCTTCTTGGGTATGAAGAAGAAGAGGCTAGCGATGGGAGACTTGGATGGTTGGATAAATCCAGCTTTCAAGTTCCTGTTGATGAACTTGTCCAGTTCTTCTTGTTCGACCCGTGACAGCGGGCAAATCTTGCCCTTGAGGTTGCGGTTTTTCCTGGCTCCTGTTTTGAGGTTGATGGCATGGTTCCACGGTCTTCGGTCTGGGAGTTGTTGAACGTCCGTCTCTGCCATGAGGTCTGCAAACTCTTTGTACTCCTTGGGGAGCTGTGCCGGTCCTGAGCTTGTTGGCTTTGTTGAGTCTTGAGGGTAGGTACCCTGGTTAGTGCATGACGTGGGTCAGCCCCCGGGTCAGCAACCTCCAACCGTACCCGTACCCAGCGAGTTTGTGACCTGTGCCTGCCGGGTACGGGTTGGCCCCTGGGTTTGCGGGTCCTGGGTTACCCGTCTATTCCAGAAACCCAGGCCACTAGAATTATACTATTTAGTTTTTAAATAACACACAGAGCATTTGATATGACAGATTAAAGGCAGAAATAGGAGGAGAAGGGACAGAAACTGAGGAAGAGTTGAGGCAAAACAAATTTGACATGGTTTGACGGGTGCAGCTGAACTAAATCCAGAGATATTTACAGTACATAAAATGTGCGCAATACCTCCAAATAACACGGAGAGAAGATGTGCGAAGTTTGTAGTGAGAAAGAACCTGGGATGGGAGTGGAGAGAGGGCTAGACCGAGAGGGGTGGTGGCTGCCACGAAAAGCGGTGTCAATCTTTTGATCAGGCGCCCCGGGTAGAAAACAGTTCTCATTGTGAGATGGCCCACGACTGTGGCTATTATTGCGCAAAGAGTGCGTGTGGATTGGCTAGGCCGTTCCAGTGCTACAGGCCAAATGGTTTGGGGGGAGGTGGTACACAAACCATTCACCTTCTGGTAATAATAAAGCAGATATAAGATGCAGAATAGATGAGCGGGAGTCTAGGCCATCCCTGTGCAAGAGGGAGAAGGTAGGGACCACGGGTAGTGAGGTACAACGAGGAGTAGCGCAATCTGCGCCAATTAAAACTCTGATCTGAACGTGCGGCCCTCTTGTCCTCACCCTCCAAGGACCATATAGCCTCTTAACAGATAACTGGAATTATTCCCTGTATTTACAGACCAAGCTTTTACTGTAAATACAAGGAGTAAGGACATAGAAATACGAAATAAATAATGATGCCTGGGTCAGCCCAGGTTCCCCTGGGTTTGTTGGGCTTCACTACTCAACCCGGACCCGTACCCGGCCGGGTAGGGGTCCAAACCCGCCCGGGTAACCCGTACCCGGCAACATGCACTAACCCTGGTCCTCCAAGTGTTCAATGTGTCAGAGGCAAGTGCCGATGTGCTCAATCTCCTTGTCGGATATGTTGCAGGTGTCCGGGCAGCGAGCAAAGATGAGGCACTGCTGCATCCAATCAATGACTGGGTTGTGTGGTTCTAACCAGTCATAGCCGATGAAGATGTTGTACAGGCCGCTAAGCTTGATAACCTGTAGTTCGAGAAGTTTGCGATGCGGTGTGCCGTCGCTGTCTGTGATACCGACCTCCACCTCAACATACTCTTTGACGTACTCGTTGATTGTTCCTTTGCCGTTACGTACAGGCATGGGTGGTTCAACAGGTTTGGTCCTGAGGCCATTGATGTGGACAAAGGTGGGGTCAATGCTGCTCCTGGTGCAGCCTGAGTCTAATAGTGCCAGTGCCGTAGTCGAGTGCCGTGTGTTGATGTCCATAAGTGTGAGCCTCATGCCCATCTTGGGTTGTCCGGTGCTTGCCATTAGACCGGTTCTGAGGCTGAGGGTTTTGCGCGATGTCAATGGCGTGCAACTTGGGTCGTCATTGCTAGTCATTGATGTACATTGTGTCTCCAGGGAGTGCGCATTGCTCACTGGAGGTCGCCAAAATCCAAACCTTCAGCCGTCATGCCTTTGTCTGTGAAGTGAGCGATCTCTTCCTCACATTCAAGGATGTAGTTCGTCATCTTGGCGACGCTCATCTCAGAGAGCTTGGCACGGACATCCTCCGCATTGAAATGAACGGCACGTTGCTGGCGAGGGTGCGGCTCCTTGTAGCCTGGCTTTGGCTTGTTGATGCAGTTGCGGGCAAGGTGATCCTTGCCACCACAGCGGTGACACTCAAAAGGCTTGTTTGCCAGTGGCGCCATGCGGCTTGTGCCCATCGGATCATGGTCTTGGCCCAAATAGGCACCGCCTGCATAACCGCGGACAGGGGCATATGCCCCGCAATTCTGCGGTGACAGGGCACCAAAGGGCTGGATGTATGGGCAATTGCTGCCGGAGGCATGCGGGAGCACAGTCGGGAGTTGACTGCAGTACTCATCACAGTGGAAGCGTGCAATCTGTGGTGCATGCTGGAGTGCCAGCGCTTTGACTTTGGCATAGTTGACAACATTGTCGACCTGGTTCCTGTTTGGGATGTCAGTCGCATGTGCGGCATCAATGCTGCCGGCGGCCTCCATGTTCCTGACAACTTGTTTGGCAGTGATTTTGGTGTTGTGGTTGTCCTGGTTGATGGCAAGCATGAGAGCTGAGGGGAGAACGCAGTAGAGATGTTCGATGAGTTGCTGATCTGCAATGCTGGTTGTGTTGTCAATCTTGGCAACCACAAGGAGCTCATCAAACCAGATGAAGAAGGCTTCAATTGATTCTCCTCAGTTTGGCGCCATCTGAAGGATCGCCTGATGGGCTTGTTCTTCAAGACATGGGTCACAGAAGTACTTGTCTGCAGCTTCAAGGAAGTCTTCCATCATGTGGGTGCCACTGAGGATTGCCCTCTTGTTGATGGTGAAGTAGTGGTGTCCCCATGCATCAGCAGTTCCCTTGTTGAAGAAGGAGAGCGCCATGTTGACTTTGCACAAGGCCTCAATGTAGTTGATGTACTGGACAAGGTGGTGACAGAAGGACTCACAGCCCTCTTTGCATCCATCATACCTGTCTGGCGGGTGGACCTTGTTGGGGATGCACACATTGACTTGTGCGGTGGGTTGTTGTGCAGCAGGCTGAGCAGTGGCTGTGGCTGGTATCGGGTTGGGTGCACCATAGATTGCGACCTGTGTTCCATCCCCCCACCCTGGCAGCAACTGAGACCGCGCTGTACCTCGTTCCCTACCCAGCTAATCTTGCACAGCACCACAGGTGCAGGCTCAGTTGTGGGACCACAATCAAATCACCACCCAGTACAGGCTCGTTGATGCAGGGTTTTGGGTGAGCATACAGTGTCTGCCTAGGTATCTGACAACCCCACCGCCCTTAGGCTAACACATCCCGCATAGCCACCAGACAGGGTCTCTGCTTCCTTCAACACCTGGCTTGGGCTCAGCAACAAAGAGTCTATCTGTGCAGGTTCTGCAAGTCTTGCAGATGGAAATGAGGGGCAGAGAAGCAACAGATAGAACAGAACAGCTGAGGGAGACAAGACAAGACAAGGCTGGCGGCACAGGCAACTCACCATATTTTTGGAAGTAGCAGTTTCTGTGCTGGATTGTCCCTCTCCTGCATGGGAGGCACTGCATTTCCGTTTATGAGGTGGCACTGCCGCTGTGTCACTCAGCCTGCAGTTGTCCTCCTCAACCAGCAACTTGCAATCAAACATCAACATCTTCAACTGTGAATCAAAATAAACTCACCGCATTTTGTAGTTCCAGAGTGGAATGGGTGCATTTGCAAGGGTCGGCATATGTGTTTGCAGGCTTGGTGAGTTGGCCATAGCTAGAGCAGACTTGGATGTCAGTGGCCGGAAAACACAGTGATACAGCAATTGGCTGGCTGAGGTGGTAGGCAGAGGCAAAGCAAACACACCTTGAGTTTCTCTGCTTTGAGCTGCACATGTTGGTTGTTACACTCGGCTGCGTGTCAGAGTTTTTGTAGAACAGCAGCTGTAGAATGCATTAACATGAGTGCTGTGAGCAGCCTGAAAACGGCTAAAGGTTGGTACAACATACCTGGAGTAGTGAATTACTCGGGTCAACCCCCGGGTCAGTCACCCCAACCCGTACCCGACCTGGAGTTTACCCAGACCCAAGTGCTCTGGGTTTGGGTAAACCCAGGGTGACCCATGGGTCTCAGGTCTGGGGTTACCCACACCGTAGATGCCCAGAGTAAGCAGCATCTATTAAACTGCACACGATGCCGACCAAACAGAGGGACATAAAAACATGAATGTGAATGTCCACAGAAGTGAGGACAAAGATATGAACAAAACTAGCTAAAGCTGAAGACAAGGGGATGCAAGGCAAGAAGCAGGACAGCATCAAAGCAAAGAACAAGACAAGCTATATGCAACAGAGAGGGTGACGGCCATGGCAAGGCAATGCAGACATGTGTGAAGGAGGTAACAAGTGTATGCAGCATAAAATGCAGGGCAAATGGTCCTGGATGAGGAGTGGAGATGCACGAGACGTGTGGGCAAGTGGGTGAGGAAGCCGCAGAAGCTCATAATAGACGGGAGGCAAGGATGGAGTGCGAGACGATGAAGAGAGCGAGAGAAGAGGGTGGCAGCATTATGTGAGGCAGTGGAGGCAGGAGGGCAGAGAAAGGAGAGAGCGGGGCAGGCGAGGACAAGATGGGGTGAGGGCAGGATCTATGGAAGCCATGCAAGCATTTGCTCACACGTCACGACACCTGTGCGGATCCACGAACCAAGCAGGATGAGACTGTGAGTTGTGAGTGGGGACATGTGGTTCTGACAATACGAAAGAAGGTCACGGCCCTGGCTGAAGGCCTGCTCGATGTCGACAGAAGTTGCTGAAAGCAATATCAGTACCTGAACATGCCCACTGCACAGAAACTCACCAGGAACAGACAAGAAGTCCATTGCCATGGATGCAAGGTGGGGAAGGCACTGCAGTTGCATTGCCACCAGAGGAGTGCATCCCCTCCTGCTGGCAGCTCAGGCGGTGCATTGAGGAACGTTGCCAGCTCATCCTGCGCGTTGACAGCACTGTGGGAGGGCACAAATTGCCCCAGCTTGCTGAAGATGTTGGAGTTGTCCTCGTCGTTGCTGTCGTCGTCCTGTAGGCAGCAGTTAGCAAACCATGCAACAGGCCAGCAAGGCCACGTACCTGGGCAGTGGCATCCCATCCTGCTACCGGCATGACATCCAACAGCTCGTCGGCCTTGACGTAATCCAATTTGAAGATCCTCCACGTCACCTCGACCAGGTTGTCAATCCACTTCTGTTCCCATCGCATGTGCTTGAGGTATGCAAGCCGACGGGCAGGATGGAGAACTGCAAAGGCAATGTCAGCGGAAAGACATGACCAGGAAGGGGTAAAGCAACACTCACGAAAAGTGATCTGACAGGCTGGGAATGTGTCTGTAAGCCCGTAGTACTTGTTCAGGTGATGTTTTCCGAGTCCAACTGCGGCACGAACGGCAAGCGAGGTCTTGTTGATGGCCATGACAGTGGCAAAGAACTTGTCCAGGAAGTCCATTCCGGGAATGACTTCAGCAAGGCTGGGTGTACCGTGTGAGAAAAGGCATGTAGTGTCCTTGAGGACCTATAGGCACAAAGATAAGCTACAGTCCTAGCTCGAGAATGAAGAACACGGCTAACCTTGAGGACACGCGCAAGCTCTCGAAGAATGTCCCATTCCTCATCATCAAGCTCGAACGCCCAAAGACCAAGAGTGCAATTGCCAGCCATATCCGGATAGGATGACTGCAAAATGTCCCAGGCTGCCGCCTGGGACTATCCCAGGTCCATCCCTGGGATGTTCTGCACACTCAAACAGACCTTATAGCTAGCCTCACTCAGAAATGTAACTTAATTTTCTCCTTAATTTTCTCAAAAATTTGCGACTTTTTTTTTTCTTCGGCTTGAGGCACACCATTTATTGTACAGAAATTGATGAAGGTGCTCCATGTGCACCAAAATTTCAGTTACTTCAGCTTTATACTCATTTTCAAGCCCTCAGACAGCTCAAGTATACCCATTAAGGGTCATACTGCCCTTAAGCATGTGCTCCGAGGTTGTGTTGGTGCTTTGAGGTGGTGTTGCAGGCCAGACTGGGCTGTATTGAGCCTCGGGCAATTGTAATTATCTAAAATATAGATAACCCATGCTCAATAAGAGCCATGGAGTGTATCTAAAGGATGTAGCCAAGTCCTGCGGGCCACGGAGCCCCTCGGCGCGAATTGGCGCAACTTGCGCGAGGAGAAGGGTGGCACAGAGTTTCCACCCAAAGTGGGCAGATGCATTCGGCACCCTGCACGAGCTCGGAATGTTCCGAATGGACTTCACGACATTTTCGAATAGGTTTAAGATTTTGGATAGTAAAATGACCTGCAGCAGGCTCCCAATAAATTAAAAGTAAACTTTAAAGTGCCAGTTCACCAAGTGAATATGAGAAATCAGCCAATTCACCATTGCGGAAAATTCCGAGCTCACATGCAGCACCAGACGTATCTGCCCATTTTGGACAGAACTCCGCGCTGCCCTTCTCCTTGCGCAAGTCCTGCCAATTTGCGCCGAGGGGCTCCGTGGCCCACAGGACTTGGCCACATCCTTTAGATACACTCCATGGCTCTTATTGAGTATGGGTTATCTATATTTTAGATAATTACAATTGCCCGAGGCTCAATACAGCCCAGTCTGGCCTGCAACACCACCTCAAAGCACCAACACAGCACAAGGCATGACTCTTATTGAGTATGCCAGAGGTGTTTGAGCTAGTATTAAGGAGAGCAGCAAGATCAGAGTCTCTAAAAAGTGTAAGAATAGCTAAATTCCTGCAAAGTGGTAATAACAGCTTTTTTGACTTGGATTGATAAATTTTTAATAGAAAAAACTAGTCGTAGTCCTTAGAAAAATGTGTTTACTGGTGACTAGGTAGGGTGGGACAGTCCCCAGAACCAGCCTGGGATCATCCCAGCCAACGGCCTGGGATATTTCATGGAAAACTTATCCCGAATGGTGCGGTGGTCGATCGTCGATGAACAGCACGCAACAACACAGGTTAGATGCGTGCACAATCGGCACCTGCGAAACAAGATTGGCGACGCAAAATGGACTGGGTTGAGACAATGTGAGTGGCGTGCATTACCAGCACAACGTGTGTGTCATGCAGTGGCAACAGGAAGGGCAAAGGGTGCAGAGGTAGCACGATGGGTGAGCAGTGTGAGACAGACGTGCAAGCCGAGTTACGCGACCATCATGACCGACTCACACGGAATGAGAACGGATAGGGAGAGCAGAAGTGGCAAGCAAGACAAACAAGCCATGGTTGGTAACAACATGTGTGTGGTGTGCGGTGGTGGCACAAGGCATGTCACGTGCAGTGGTAGCACGAGGCATGAGCGGTGCGCAACGACGCAAGTCAGACCCACACGCTGGATCGCGTGAACAGCATGAACGACGTGTGCAGAACAAGACCATATGCAAGGCAGGGGAGGTAAGCAAGATGTGGGCGGTGTTCATTGGTGACACAAGGCATGGGCGCGTGGTATGCACAATGCGCAATGGAGAACACAATTGGCGCAGCAATGCATGCGAAACGAAGAGTGCAATGCGGAACGAGCAACAAGATGCGAAAAAGATGAAGCAGTGGCAAGAATGAACGAAATGGCGAGGACGAAGAGGACGAGGCAGGCAGGAGACAAACAGAGTGGCGTGATGGCGGAAGGGCAAGGTGCGGCATGTCAGCAAGCAGGCCACATGCCACATTGCCAAACCCGGTCACGTTGGCCCATAGCGTTAGTCCTTGACAGGGGAGAGGGCGTGGAGTCACAAAGGCAACACATCGTGTCTGATCAGAGTGTAGCCGCAAGCGAATGGGCAACGAGAGCGGAAGCTCGACAGTGAGACGGTATGGTGTGGGAATCGGATGGGTCAGGAAGAACAGAGGAAGACGGAAATGGGCAGGATGCACAGGATCGTGGGAAACCCAGGTGGCCAGACACCAATTGTGTGATCGCAGAATCGAGCAGGATGAGTGAGTTCGAATGAGCAGTCCGATGAGTGAGTGAGCGTGCCATAAGAATGGAACAAGGAAACAGGATTGAGAGCAAGTACATGCAGGTGGATGGGTGTCAGATCATGGTCAAATGCAATGGGGATGGGATGAGAAGGCGACGAGGACAAAATGTAAAGTTAAGGAACAGGAGATGGACAGTGCAAACATGTGTTCAATTAACAAGTAGGCAGTGTTAGCGCTTGCAGAAGCCCCGGAAAGCATAGAGACACACCTTGGTGAGTGCTGTGGCCCCAGGGAGGCATGAGGCGGCGATGTCTGCACACTCATCAACCAACAGTTCCACAGCAAGTTCCGCCGCGATGTCGCAGAAATGCCGCTCTTCCTCTTCCTCTCGATCTGCTTGACCCTCCCCCGCTTCCTCCTCATTGTCCACCTCTCCAAGTGATGTCAAGTCTTTGCCAACCATCTCCAGTTTGTGTGCTGCCTCCGCAAGAGCCCAATCCAGCTGACCAGGTTTTGCATCGAAGGGGTTAATGATTTGCAACACCGCAAGGTGCAGGACGTGATTGAGGCAGTGGCCTCGGTCTGCCTGCTCAAAGTGAGTGATCAGCTGGCTCAGGGTGGTGGCCATTGTGTCGTTGCTCAATGCTCCGTCGGCCACGAGCTTTCCAGTCTGGAAGACAGGTGAGTTGTGCTTTGCTCACAACGCTCGCGCAAAGGCTGTTTGCTAACCTTTTCCGTGATATCGAACTTGCAAAGCACATCGAACTTCTCGCATGCCATGTTGGGGCCATTATGTGACTGCTCTTGTGAGCAGGTTGCCGATGGTTTGAACACACAGTGCATACCTTGCCAGGTTCGGGGAAGTCAAGCATAAAGCTGATGGCCTTTCCCTGCTCCTGATAATGAGCACCAATGCCCATAAATGCATGCTGGTTAGGAGACGTCTGGCAGTCCATGGTGAGATGAATGCGACCCTTGACTGTCTGGTGAGTGCGTTAGCCGGTATCCTCAGCCGATCGCAATGCTGACACACCTTCAATCACTTGCTCAAATGCTCTTCTGCCCCTTCGATAATTGCTTTCACATCACGTGAAATCTGTGCTGGCAATGGCAACCAGCACTCAGGACTCCCGTTGAGGACGATGTTGCAAAACGGCTGGTCGGTGACAATGGAAAACAGCCAGCTATTCTTGGCACACCATGCGACGCACTCCACCCTTGAAGATACGACAGCTGTGTCAGCTTGGCTCGTATAGACCTTACAGGTGAGTAAATGTGTACTGTGCTTGTGTGTCTGTCAGCGACCAAGTACTGTAGCTGACTTTGTTCTTGCTCACATGTTCAAATGCCCAGGTGATGGTGCCATCCCACTCAGCTGCTAGTGATGCCCAAACAATAGAGGCTTTGCCCACATGCTGAGCCTGGTCGAGGCGGTCTACACCACGGTAGTGAATGCCAACGGGTCGGGTTTGGGTTGAGCTGAGAAACCCAGCCTGACCCGGGGGAACCCAGCCGGGTCCCACCTGCTTGAATTCAGGCAAATTATGTACATTTTGACCAATTTCTGGCTTTTAAAATAATCAGGGGACAATATCTAAATGAAATAAATGATTCTTACACCTTGGGAAAGGTGGTGGGAGAAGGGGAAGAGGGCTGCACATTCAGATCGGAGTTTAAAATCTGCGCCAATCGCCCACCCCATCGATTGCTCCCAGTCACGACGTGTCCCTACCTCCAATACTTTGCGTGTAATCGTTAAATGTCTTATATTGACTATCCCAATGGTCTTTAGCATCAGAAGTCACTTGATAATGTTCCTATCTTGTTAACTTTTGCGCCAGCATTTGCGCAGCCTGCAGCTTCAGTTAGGCTGCACCAATTCACGTGCAAACAACGCGCATTAGAGCTGTTAGATTGTGGCTATTGGAAGGTGTATGTTATGTGTAGGTAACACTGCAGGATGGGGAGATCGAAGTGAATGTATTGCTCACATGTCCCCCCACACCACATGCACATTCTCTCCTGCAACACCCTGACCACCTCTTGTCCTGAAATTACAATATAGTATTCCCTTGCATGCCTGCATATCGTAAAATTTTCTTTATATATATTACTAGTCTAGATTATATTTGAGAGTTCAAAACCTGTGGGTTACCGGTGCTGAGTCACGGGTTTTGCCAGGTTGGGTACGGGTTGGCCCTCCAGACCCGGGGGTAGACCCATGGCCTTCACTACACCACGGCAACACCGTGCATGCCTGCGTAAGTTTCTGGTTGACCCAAAGTCCTTTGTACCCATGTAGACGTTGACTTTATGCTGACAAGTTGGCACTGAGCAGGTGAAGACCACCATCTCACGGTCTCCTGATGCCGACTTCACCATCTTGAGCTCTGGGAACAGGTAAAAGCCATACACTGGTGCCATCTGGCCACATATCAGCTTGGCTGTGGGCATGGTGAGCGTGCGGCAAGCCTCATGTTGTTGATCATGTGCTCACCAAGTCTCTTCACAGGATCACGTTCCACAACCTTGACAACCTCCTCCTCCTTGGTTTCAGAAGCATCTGCAGCCGCAGCAGGTGGTGCAGGGGACGATGAGTGAGTGAGATCGATTCTGCCTTGGCTGCTGTTGCCACTGTTGGTGCTGGCTGACCTGGCCTTCTTCTTTGCAGTTGTGGAGCCAGAGTCGTTGAGCGTAGGGCTCCGCATTTGCTTGGTCATTGTAAATGAGTGTAGTAGGAGTGTATGGGGATGATATAGTATTGAATTTGCTGAGAGATTGTGGGGGAGGGACGAGGGACGAGTGAGGGTGTGGGTGTGGTATGAGGGAGAGAATGGATGGAGCCTCATGGCAACTCAGATGACATTTATACTCACAGGCACAGCCATTTACATACTAATCCATGCGGCTTGACTTGTGCTCACCGCTTGGGTGTTTTGTGAATGATTTACATGCTCGGGTCATGCTGAGTCAGGTTGGGTCAGGCTGGGTTTGGCGCCTCAACCCGTACCCATACCCAACCGGGTCAGGGTCAAAAACCTGACTGGGTGACCCAAACCCGTGTAATTCACTAACCTGGAGTTGAGCAGAACAACAGATAGACAAGAAGAGAAGGGTGATGGTAGACAAAAGAACAAGGCATGTGTGTGGAAAATAGCACAACACCTTGAGCATTTGGCCCCCGACTGGCCAGAGCTGCATGTGCTGCAAACTGCAAGCTCTGAATGACCCCACCCACGTCCCTTGCAAGGTGCCTGCTGGCACCAATTGCCACTGCATTCCCCTCATCACTTACCTCTTGTTTCTTGTGATGGCAACTTCTGCTGACTTTCTTTCTTGTTCCTCTTGTGTTCCTCTCTCATGTTTCTTGCACGTCTTGCCGGGCCCCGTCTTCTGCCCTTTTACCTTCCCGCCATCACACCTACAGATAGCCTGTCTTAAGGGCTATCTGCTAGTACTGTGCTCATGTCAACTGGAGTATGCAGCATCAAGATTGCGCATGATCTTTGGTATGTGCACATCAACTGCAACACACAATCCTACCCAGGTATACAAGCTGGATAAGTCACTGGCCAACTTCAATGGCTGGCTGTTACGGCTGTGCCTTGACACCCCACCTCACATGTTCAAGTCCCTTCTCCAGGTTCTCCAATCCTTCTCCGATCCCTATCCTGTATTGGTTTCACTTCTCTGCCTTGTTCTGCATCTCCAGTTCCATCTAGCATTCCCACCAAGTCCCATCTGCATCTCTCTGATATTCATGGACATGTCTCACATTGCCTCTCAAACTTGTTGCCCATGACCCTGCCTTGACATTTGGACTCGCTCTTGCTCCCCTGTCTCCGACACGTGTTTGCAGCACATTCTGCCTCATGTACCTCTGTATCTCCAAAGCCTCGTGCCTGCTTACTCAATGTCTGCTCTCTCCCTTCATGTCCTCAGCTCAAGTATTTAAGCCCACACTCTTGCCTGTACTGTTTGCTAGATTTGGACTTGACTTTGACAACTTGACTCTCCTACTCTCATCCAATCTCTTGCCTCCTTGAGCCTGCACTACAAACTATGACTCTATGCTCCTTAACCCTTGTCTCCAATCAGCACTCTCTCACCAGGCTCTCATTGAGATGTTTCCCCACTCAAAGTCTTGCTCCCAGATCACTCGGAAGACTCAGACTTCTCATATTCTACTTCGTCGTACTTAACATCAAACCTCCACTCGCCTCTGACCCATCTGACTCATCACCAGCCAAGCCCTTGGACTCGGGTGTGTTCATAACACACTCAAGACTGTCTAGGTAGGCTGCAGAGTACCCGGATGTGTCTCAGACAACCCATTGAGCACGTTTGTAACACTGGCCAAAGGCAAGCAAGACACATCTAGAGTCTGCAGAGGCTGAAATTTTGAGGATGTGCAATGATGACTGTGATGCAGGCTCTCTCTCTGTATCTGCAACAGCAAAGGTACAACAGTTGTATTTGTTGCTGCTTCTTGCCTTGCTGGCCCACATCAAGATTGCCTCCTAGAGCCTGAGCCTGTCAGCCTACATTGAATCTACACACATCTCTTAAGCTAAACTCACTTGCACAGTTATCCAAATACTCTGTAGTGGGCCACAGGCCACAAGACTTTCAGCAACAAAGGCAGGAGACGGGTGCTTGGGTAGCTGAATGGAAGGTTGAGTTGGAGCAGCTCGAAGCAGCAGGAAAGCAACCAAACCTGGCCAAGAACAAGCAACGCACCATCAACAAGAAGATCAACTCTGTTATGGAGAATATCAAGCATCAGCTGTCTGTTCTCTGGGATGGGCTGCTACCAGCTATTCAGTCACCCATCTTGACTGCAAGCCAGGCAATGTGCGCAGCTTACAAGCCACCTTCATGCAACACTTCTTGCCGCAATTTCAATCCCATTGAGGAAATGTTCTTGTTGTTCAAGGCTTACATTTACTGTCATGGTGATCAGCTTTGAGGGCTGCTCTGTACAAGAGACAAGGGGCATATTTCATCATTTTTCTATGAGGCCATTGGTGCTGTTTGCCATCCCGCACAGGTTGCAGGCTGGTTCCACAAGTAGAAGTGGCTGGCCCAACTCATCTCCCAAGTGTGTAACCACCAAACCAAACCTATATGATACTTGCAAGAAATAATTGAGTTGGAAAATGTTCTAACGACAGTAAACTTGCGATTAAATGAATGATATGAGATGGAGCACTGACTGGTTGCTTGTTGGCCAGCGACACCAGCTGCCACCACACTAAACACATAAATGAGTGATAAAATCATTTCAGTCACTGTAGAAGCCTTCTGATGTGAGCCCTGTTGCCTGATTTGGGTTCTAGATCAATAGTATCAGGCAGATAAGATAGTTTATTGGACCCAGTTGGGAGAGGCATCTGGGGCATACTTTTGGCTGGTGAGGATAAATCCCAGGGTTCAGGTGTGGAG
>Ga0247815_10000860_pt1 | contig 23554 bp, 21 predicted proteins | sample UWRJL194509B1_FD_181014 | JGI IMG/M metagenome (GOLD analysis project Ga0247815, IMG submission 181014) | Plant litter microbial communities from Arlington Agricultural Research Station in Wisconsin, United States - UWRJ-L194-509B-1 | ecosystem: Environmental > Terrestrial > Plant litter >...
TTTCAGAGATAGGGAATGACGAACCATTTGAAAGCAAATCGCCCAGTACTACCCTTGGAATATCAGTGATCTGTCCTGGAGTAGTCCACCTGTCCAACACTTCCGTGCTGTTGTTCCAGAAACGCTGATCGCGCCATGTAGCTTTAGTACCGTTTTGTATGTAATTACCTCCAGAGTAGGTAAAGTTTACGCCCAGGTCAAAGTTTTTGTATTTAAATGTGTTGTTAAAACCACCGTAAAAAGTAGGCAGTGCATTGCCAAGGATTTGGTAATCTTTCACACTGATAGCGGCTGCAGTAGTACCATCAAGGTATGTCCAGCGGCTTCCGCCCGATGGAACCGCCTGACTGTACTGAACGCGCTCACCTGCTGCATTGATAAATATCCTTTGTCCGTTTGCAGGGTTCACGCCGTCAGTTACCGCGCCATACAAACTACCTACAGAATAACCAACACGGGTAATGTTTGTGGTTTCAGATGAAGTTGCCGTGGTACCCACAATTTCAGATCCAGCACCAAACAGGTCCGTCACCTGATTTTTGTTATGGGTATAGTTAAAATTGGTATTCCATGAGAAATCGCCTTTTTTCATCACCAAAGCAGAAATACCAAACTCTAAACCGTGGTTATACATTGCACCAACATTTTGAAGGATAGCATTTCCAGGGATACCTTTCGAAGGCGACTGCGGAACACTCAAGATCAGCCCGTCCACATTGTTGCTATAATAGGTAACATCTACCGTTACACGGTCGTTAAAAAATCCAAGATCTGCACCAACGTTTGTTTGCTTACTTGTTTCCCAGCCCAGATCGGGGTTACCGCCCTGGTTAAACCCAAATGTTGGAACTGTTCCGTACAAACTTGAAATATAAAGCGAAAGCGAACCGTAGTTATTGGCTAAATTTCCATTACCTACCCTTCCCCAGCTGGCGCGAAGTTTCACGCTGTTCATGATATCTGCCAGATGAGAATCTTTGTAGAAATCTTCAGCAGACAAGGCCCATCCGCCGGATACACCACCAAAGTTACCATATTTCTTACCCGTCCCTAAAGCCGAGTTACCGTCGCGGCGGTAATTGATGGTAGCGAAGTATTTTTTATCGAAATCATAACTTACCCTTCCAAATATTGAGGCGAATGCCTTTTCACTTTTAGAGTTATTGGTAGTTCCCGGAACAATGTTCTGGAACGACCCTTCAAAACCATCATAAAACGTATCTGACAAACCCGTGCGTTGTGCACCCCACATTGAGTTTCTGAATTTCTGGATATCATAACCAGCCAGTAAAGTGAAGTTGTTTTTTTCACCCATTTTTGCAGCATAGTTTAACGTATGCGTCAGGTTCCAGTTATCAATCAGTACACTGTTATTCGTTGCCTGTCCACCCGCTGCGAAACCAGGTCCATGCAAAGCACTCTCGAAAGATTTATTTTCAATCTTCAAACGGTCAACTCCATAACTCAATCTGTAGGTAAGTCCCTTGGCCAGGTTTACGTCAATGGCAAAGTTCCCAATGATCCTGTCATTCTCAGATGTATAGGTGTTCAACGCCAGTAAAGCGGCCGGGTTATAAAAGTTACTTGATACTGTATTTGCCCCCATGCCCAATGTGTTGGTGGCGCTCAGGTTATAAGTACCGTCAGGATTCTGCACCACTACGTTAGGTGCAGAGAGCGTAGCCAAACGTCCGATAGCCGTTAAACCAAAGGCATTGCCTTCCAGCGACCCTGTCTGCGGAGAAGCATTTAAGCTGTTATTGTAGTTGATATTTGCTGTCAGTTTAATATAACTGGTCAGTTTGTGGTCAATATTAAAACGGGCAGATTTACGTGTAAACTCATTTGTTTTAATAATACCCTCTTGTTTACTGTAATTTGTAGAGAAGTAATATTTAGTGGTTTCAGAACCTCCGGAAACATTCAGACTATGATTTTGCGAAACTGCCGTTTGATAAACTTCATCAAACCATTTGGTGTTTACCAAAGAACCGTCTGCATTGTAAGAAGGGAAAAACGAAGCAGCAGGAACCGCAGCATTATTCTGGTTATTGGTTAAGATCTTATTGTTGAGCGTAGCTTCATTTTTGATCATCATAAATTGTTCAGCATCAAGCAATGTAGGCAGGCGCACCGCATTGGTTACCCCTGTCCAGCCTTCGTAGTTTACTTTTGCCTTTCCGCTTTTACCAGATTTTGTAGTGATCAGGATTACCCCTGCCGCTGCCCTTGAACCATAAATTGCAGTAGAGGCCGCATCTTTTAAAACGTTGATAGATTCTATATCCGCAGGATTGATATCACCCAGCGGGTTATTGGCTACCTGGGCATTTCCGGAACTGTTACCCGTATTGATTGGAATACCGTCCACTACAATCAGCGGATAAGAACTAAGGGAAATAGAATTGATACCCCGGATCCTGATTACCGGTGCATTGTTTAACACACCATTAGGTTGCGCGATGCTTACACCAGTAGCTTTACCGGCAAGCCCCTGATCAAAACTCTGTACCGGCATATCTTTCAAAGATTCGCCCGAAACTTTAGAAGCCGATCCGGTAAACTCAGCTTTGGTTTGTGTACCGTAACCTACTACCACAACATCGTTTAACGTTTTAGCATCAGGTTGAAGGCTAATTTTGATAGACATTTGACCGCCAACCGTTACTTCTTTACTCAAGTAACCGATGTAGCCAAAAACCAAAACAGATTCATTTCCGGGAACCGAAATTGTAAATTTACCATTGATGTCAGTCACTGTAGCGGCACTGCTTCCTTTTACCTTTACTGATACACCAGGAAGTGTTTCTCCCTTTTCATCTGTAACTGTACCCGAAATTTTAATGGCAGCCTTCAATCTGGAGTTTTCGTAATTTTTTGTGGCTGCTGAAAGATTTAGGGTGATCCTCTCTCTGGCCGAGGCGTTGGTACTGGCTGATAACAAGCAGATAGTTACAGAGGTCATTGTGCCAACTTTTGAAAACCTCAGGGCGTAGTTTTTTACTCTATTTATAAGTAGAGATTTTTTCATAATTTTGTCGCTTAAGTGTGAAGTAATTTTATGTACTGCTACCATACAGGTTCCGACGCCCGGTAGCTTACAAATTCGATGCTTACATTTATTTGCCATCCGGTCTTATTCATCAGGTCCGGATGGCTTTTTTATTTCATTTTCTTTTATTCCATAGGTTAAATCAATTTTAGGTACGTCAAACAATTTCAAATTATATTCAGGACTGCCATATCTTTTGCTCCGTTTTTTCTTATAAATACAATATGATTGAAATTATGGGGGGATTGTATTTTATAATATTTTTAATATTTTAAATATTCTTATCAATTATACTCAAGTAATCTGCGTTTATTTTGCGCTTTCAGCAATACAAAACCTATTATAATTCAATTTTTAATAAATTGACAGTTTACATGCCCATTCAATACTAAAAATGTAATAATGCATTTTTTTTAAAATGCAGCTGCGTTTAGATTATGAAACCTGTCGTACATATTTAAAGGCATCCTTTATGGAGAACATAGCCAATGACAGATATTCCTTAACCGTATGTTTAGATATATTCAGTTGTTTTGCGGTTTCTTCATAACTTTTCCCTTCCAGCTTGCAAAGCGTAAATACTTTTTGCTTTTGCGGGGAAAGTGATTTAATGGTATGATGCAAGAGCTGATAGTGGGTCTCCATAGAGTCGTCATGTTCCTCCTGGTGCAGATGATACAAAGACACAACTTTTTCTTCTGCGGCAGAATGCCTGGATTTTTTCCTGATGTAATTTACAGACTTATTAAAACTAATCACGAAGAGCCAACCGCTAACAGACTGTTCATGCTGGATCCGGCTCCTGCTTTCCCATAATGTAGCGAACACATCCTGAAGAATATCCTGTGACTCTTCTTTGTTTTTCACAAATTTAAACACATTCATATAAATCAGCTCGTGATATTTGCCATATAGACTGTCAAATCCTTCATTAAATCCATTATGCAACAAATGAACCAACCTTCTATCGTCAACTTTCGCCATATCCTTATATTATTATATATAAATACTCAACAATAATCAACATTACCAGCCATTAGTAGCATTGCTTCATTAAGAATCTAAATATATTTAATATTTTATGAGATTTACCAATAAAAACTCACATAATATTCAGTAAAAATTAGTTTTTATCGCAAAATTGACAATACAACATCTAATAATTGATTATACAGCAATATTTTTAGAGGAATATACAACCTTAATATGCTTTACAGCGCACATAACCTTACAAAGGCAAAATTTATCCATATAATTATGCAAAGTTTGAGAAAACTCAAAACAATCAACATAAAACTTCCACCTATTGTAGTATTTAGCTACCGTTGATCTATGATAAGCGTAAAAACACAATAAAAGATAATCGAAGGTGGCTGCAAACATCATTACCACTACATTGTTTAGTTCCTGCATCTACCTTAAAATGCACCACTACATGAGCCTATATCAATTTACTAAATTATGCTACCTCCCATTGCTCACCGTTGCTTTATTTTGCTCCTGCAAATCTGGGACAGTTAATCTGTTTAAACCCGTTTCGCCACACGAACAGTATCAGCGTAAGCTCGTTACAGCGGGCCTGGACAAAACCAGCATGGGCTCTGCATGGATTGTTTCAGGGTACCAAAGTATACAAAAGCCACTTCAAATTGCTATCCCCTTTCGTGAAACAGGCTATTTTGCTGCAGAAAAAATTTCCGCCGCTTCTTATCGTTTCACTGCAATTAAAGGACAAAGAATTGCCGTCAACATTACTAAAAAGCCGTTGGAGCAATTTACTATCTATGCAGATGTATGGGAACAACCAGAAGGACAACAAATGAAATTGCTGGCCTCAGCAGATACATTGAACAACCCACTGGTGTTTGAAGCCAAATCAACTGGTTTACTATTTCTCAGGCTTCAGCCAGAATTATTACGCAGCGGCCAGTATACATTAGAAATATCTGTTGGTCCATCCTTGAGCTTTCCCGTTAAGTCATCCGGCAGCAGGAATATCGGTAGCGTTTATGGAGACGGCAGGGACGCGAATACAAGAAAACATGAAGGCATAGACATATTTGCGCCGTTTCATACACCAGCAATTGCAGCAGCCGAAGGCACGGTCACCAGGGTGAACGAAAACAACCTCGGAGGAAAGGTGGTTTGGCTGCGACCTAAGAACCAGGATTACACCATATATTATGCACACCTGGACCGGCAAATTGCAACAGAAGGACAGGTAGTCCTTCCGGGTGATACGCTGGGGCTGATCGGTAATACCGGCAATGCCAAAACAACTCCACCACACCTGCATTTTGGAATATATACATCACAGGGTACGGTCGATCCCTTTCCCTACGTGAATACAGTGATTCCTGCAGCCAAAACCATCAACGCCCCTTTGAATAATTTGAATACCATTATGAGGACTGTTGGAAATTCTTCTTTATATAACTCCCCCGATAACAGTTCAGCAAAAATCCAAAGTTTGCTACCAGGCACCATTTTGACCGTAGCTGCTGCTAACAGCAACTGGTATACCGTGGAATTGCCAAACGGAGAGTTGGGTTTCGTGCAGAGCAAATCCCTGGTCAGTACGCTGAAGCCACTGCGTAAGCTCAAATTAAATACAAAGCAACTCGCACTTTACAATACACCAGACAGCCTGGCCGCAGTTAAGAAAAATCTTGTCAACGGTAACAGTGTAGAGCTACTAGGAAATTTTGAACGATATCATTTTATCAAAAATGTAGACAATGAAACCGGATGGATTACTATAGAGTAATTTATCTGCGGTCACTTCTGCTTTCCAATTCAACCAGCCTGATGTAATAATTGAGCATCTCAATGGCTAAAATACTAAGCACCAAAATTTCTTCACTTTCGCCTTCAGCCAGAGCAGCTAAATTATTCATGTAAGCTTCCGGATATTCAAAGTCGTATCCTCCATCCAGCTGTCCGAAATCTATCTTTCCATACTTCATTACCTGGCATAACATATAAAACACATAACTGCAGAATCTTGTCAACCATTCCATCTGTTCCCAATGCGTATCAAATTCATCATCTGTTTTATAAAACCCAAGACGGCTGAGGAATTCAACAGAAAGATCTATAGGCTTGGTGAGGATAAATTCCTTGTGCCAATCGCGTTCATCATAAAATGCAAGTGCCGTGATGGTGTTCTGAACAGCGTGTATGCATTCGCTCATCAATGTTGACCATTCATTTTCAGGCATGGTCTCCAGCATTTCCATCGCCGCTTTGTCCAGCACATCTGTATCGATCAAACCTTTCAGGTCAGAAAATTCTTTCTCAACCGCAACTTTAAAAGCTACATGGGTTAAGTTGAATACCGAAATGGTTAATACAGATAATACCATAGGCATAACATCCCTCTGCTTATAGTATTGAACTGTCATATATTAAATTTTAGATTTCATAGCCAGGCCCTGGATTCATATATTAATACGTGGATTTAAACAAATCTTTCAAACACTCTCTAATTTATTAAATTTTTACACAAATACCAGAATAAAAAATTCTCATTCGTATAATAAATCACAAAGATGTTACCGTCTCATTCGGAATCACACCTATGGATATAATTAATTATCGCAGTATCATGAATTAAGATACAGGTTAAACAATACCTTGTTTTATAGCTTTTGCTACTGCCTCCGTGAGCGACGCCACGTGTAGCTTTTCATAGATCTTTTTAATATGGCTGCGCACCGTTTCGTAACTGATGAATAGCTCGGCAGCAACCATTTTGTAACTGAGCCCATTTACAATACACAACAGCACTTCCTTTTCTCTTGGGCTGAGTTTGTATTCATGCGATAAATTTTTACTGATCCTTTCAGGGGCGTGTAGCTTATTGATCACCTTTCTTGCAATACTGGGGCTCATTGGCGATCCCCCGTAATGTAATTCCTGTATCGCATCTATCAGTTTGTTTTTCAGGTCGTCTTTTAAAATATAACCGGAAGCACCAGCACATATTGCATCAAAAACACGGTCTTCATCTTCAAATACCGTTTGCATGAGGATCTGAATACTGGGCAGTTCACGTTTCAGCAACAATACGGCCTCAATTCCGTTCATCCCAGGCATTTGGATATCCATTAACACTATATCAGGTTTACATTCCAAACAGTCTTTAACACAAGTGAGAACATTCGCAAAAGAGCCAACCACCTCCATTCCCATATTGGTACTGATCAGCAAGGCTATACTTTGCCTGACATTTCTATTGTCGTCAAAAATTGCAACACGTAAACTCATTCGTTATTTATCTAATTATCCTGTTGGAACCATCCGTAGGCAAAAATCAAGATAATAGAATGGTGGAACTATCACCAATACCGGGTACTACCGTGACATAGATCACTTAAACTTATTATCATATGTCCTTGTCTAAATTAGCCTTAACGAACCACTTTTGTGTTACACTAACAACGTGAAACATGAAATTAAAAAACAAAGTAACGGTAATTACAGGCGGTAACAGTGGAATAGGATTTGGTATTGCAGAAGCTTTTAAGATAGAAGGAGCCGTAGGTACAATTATTGGCAGAAACCAACAAAATCTGAACAGGTCTGCTGAGCAGCTCGGCGATCAGTTCGCCGGACTACCGGGCGATGTAACTGACATGAACGACCTGGAAAAAATTTTCAAGGCAACCTTTGATAAGTTTGGTAAAATTGACGCACTGGTAGTTAATGCCGGTGGAACTGTTGAAGGCGCGCAATGGGGATCAGTCGCCGATACCGGAGAGGTAAGTTATGATAAATTTATGGACCTAAACCTTAAAAGCGTGTACTTTACGGTGCAAAAAGCACTACCATACATGAACGATGGAAGTTCAATCATCCTGATTGGATCTACTGCTGCACATCGGGCTGCAGCAGGACAGACTATTTATGCTGCAGCCAAAGCCGCTGTGGTCTCTTTCGCAAGGGGATTCTCACTAGATTTGCTGGAACGAAAAATCAGGGTTAATGTACTTTCACCGGGGACAATTGATACACCCGTTTTTGATAAACTTGTCCCTGCAGAACAAGTTACTGCAGTGAAAAAGATGTGGGTTGACCTTATACCTGCAGGAAGAATAGGACAGCCTTCAGATATTGGAAAAGCGGCCGTATTCCTTGCCTCAGATGAATCTTCGTTTTTCTTGGGCACCGAAATTCTTGCAGATGGAGGTGTAACCAATATCAGCCTTATGAAATAACAGATAATGTCCCAGATCCTGTCACTAAAACTACATTTTTTGTTGAGGAGGACCTAAAGAAAAGAATTTGGATAGCTTTGTAGCAAAAGCTATTCAAATGTTCGAAATATTCGCTGCTTATCTCAAAGAAAATGCTGGGCTTAACGATGAAGAGCTGAAACTGGTTGAGGCAATTCCTGTGGTTCAAAAAAGATTGCGTAAGCGTCAATACCTTTTACAGGAAGGCGATATTTGCCATTACAATTGCTTTATTGCCTCAGGATGTTTGCGTATGTACCGCACAGGCGCCGATGGCATTGAGCATATTCTGCGTTTTGGTGTTGAACACTGGTGGATGGCTGATTATGAAAGTTATAATTTCGGCCGCCCCACAAAAAACACTATCGACGCCCTTGAAGACAGCAACCTGATAATGATTGAAAAGGAGGACTTTGAAGCCTTATTCCGGTTACATCCAAAACTCCAGCGTTTCAGGGAGAGGCTTGAAGCAAAAAGTTTCGATGTGAGCCAGAACAGGATCCTCAGTCATATCAGTGAAACGGCCGAAGAAAAGTATGAAAACTTTATCAAATCGTATCCAAAATTCCACAGCCGGGTGCCGCTGCATATGATCGCTTCATACCTGGGCGTAACCCGGGAAACGCTTAGCCGGGTAAGGGCTAAGTACGGTAAAACCGCTTCCTAATACTTTAGTTCCAGATGCTTTAGTTACTGATGCTCTAATGTTTTTTTGCGCAGGAAACGGAGGATCACTTTTGTAACTATGGTATGAGCAACCAGTGAAAGCGCAAAAGTAAACACCAGGATCATGGCTTTTCTGGTGTCTGCCGATGAGTTTGAAGGTTAATCTATACGGGCATCCGCGACATCACGGATGCCTTGCAAGAATACAGTTCTAATAAAGTATTTCTCCAGTATAAATACTAGTGGAAATACTTTTGCGGTCCGCAGCAATAAACGCGACATAAGTATGAAGAATTACCTTTTCCTTGAAATGCAGGATTTCCAGTTTATCTTTCCCAACGCTGCGCTTTTCACCATCAAGTACAAAGTAGGCCGTTCCCATTGCCGGGCAACAGGCCAGTAGCATTACCCTGTCTGAATCCTTCGTTCCTTTGAGTTTCCAATTTGGATCCCAATCGAAATCCAGCCCGCGGTCGCTAACCTGAATATTGACCTTCTCTATTAAAGGCATATTCCCCATACTGAAAATTGCCTTGGAGTAATCGATCTCCGGATAAATACTGTCCAGGATCAGCGCACCTGGATTTTTGATCTTCACAGCGAAATTTTGATAGTTGCTGGTTGTGCCTGCAGTGATTAGCTGAAAGCCGACTTTAATGAACTCGGTAACAGGCTTGTGAAGTCGATTTACCAAAGCAAACCTATCTCTGTTTTTTAATTCGGCTTTTGTAGGCGGCTTGCTTCTCTGCCCAATGCCTGATGTTACTTGTTGTCCATTTACCTCTCTTATTACTACGTTATTAACTTTACCTGTAGGGATATTGCTCCCTTTTCGTTTCACAGCCATACTTATAATTGTTTTTGTTCAACATTCAATAATTTTCTTTCACCACCAGTGGCGGCTTTGGTCTTTCAAGTTTACCGCGGAAGTATAAATGATCCAGCATAGTCGCTGTCCGACACATAGTTACCATCTTTAGAAGTAAAAAATAAATAGGCATGTAACAAATGCCCCTCCAGGCCGTACGGCAGGTCACAGAGCGCAGTTTTCGCAGCCCTTTCAGCCACCGCGAAGCAGTGGACGGCTCTTTGCTTAGTTTCACTAAAAAATGTAACGTGAACCAGATCTTCCGGGCCTGCCACACCTGGATACTCCTCACGCACCTTATCAAGCGCAAGCCAATTTATTACAACTTTTGCATCTGGAAGGGCATTTAAAGAAACCTGAAACCCGCCATGGAAACCGTTATCACTTCTGGTCACATGCAAATTTGAATAAACAAGCCCGAAACTGGGAAAGGTCCCCATCACCGCAGTATTCACGTGGTCGCCGACTGCTGCGCTAATTCCGTTATTTTTCGACTTACGCCGATAGCCCATTCTGACTGCTTTAACTACTTTTTTGTAAAACTTATTCACTAAGGTGAATCTGATCTGCTGACTCTCTTTTTTCTCTGTTGGTGGTTTACTAGTGGCACAACGTGCGCTTCTTCCTAATATTCGACCACTAACCTTATACGACTCCACATTCCCTATTGTTCCGCGGAAAGGCCCCAATGGACCTGGTGTAATCTTTGCCATAATTGTAAAATTTAATTGTAAATAATGTGTTAATTCCGTTTTTCCATGCTATAGACAGCATTTCAAATCATTAGTACAAAATTAGCGAATGCATTATTAATTAACTAAAAAACAGTGTATTGCGGAAATTAATGAGACATATGACACAATTTGTTTCAAGATTTTATGCCTGTCATGTCTTGGTGAATACTGAAATTAACATCGAATGGTAAACGGATACTTAACGGTAGTTAAACAGGGGTTTTGTCCCGGCATTTACCGGAGACTGACCGGACACTGACCGTAGGTTGACCAGAGTGCATAGAGCCTAAACGGAGCATGCACAGCGCCTGAACAGAGCAATTGACCGACCAAGGCCCTGTTCATGCCCTGTTCAGGCACTGTGCATGCCCTGTTCATAACGGTCAATGTACGGTCAACCTGCGGTTAATGCTCCCTCAACCCCGGGACTTAATCCCTAGAAAGGCACTGGAAGTTACTGTTCGATCACAACCTGCCCGGATCTCGTTCAAATCAGTGATAGTGGTAGGCAAAACTGTAATCCGTATCCTAAACATTTGCAAAAACATCATCACATTTGTTTATCTAATAAATGAGCTGTTCCATTTGCCATAGTGGCCAATGAGCACGGAAAACAGTATGTCTATGAAAAAATTATTAATCGGCCTGGCATTAATAACAGGAAGCGCATTTGATACAGATGCGCAGGAAAATAAAAAAGCAGTACATGCACTTAGTGGCAAGCAGCAAAAAATAGTGAGTATATCAGCGCTTACTGCAAAAGGCGACCTTGAACATTTGAAACCTGAGCTCAATGCAGGATTAGATAGCGGCCTGACGGTGAATGAAATCAAAGAGGTGTTAGTCCACCTTTACGCTTATAGTGGGTTTCCACGAAGCCTGCGTGGCCTGCAAACCTTTATGGCAGTGCTTGACGAACGCAAGGCAAAAGGAATAACTGACAAACCAGGCCCCAGCGCCTCAGCTATTAACGATAAACGCAGTAAGTACGAGCGAGGCAAGGCAATGCTGGAAAAGCTTTCAGGGGTCAAGGAAAGTGGTCCACGTAAGAGTTATGCAGCATTTAGCCCGGAAATAGAAGAATTTCTCAAAGAACACCTGTTTGCAGATATTTTTGAACGTGATGTTCTTGACTATACCAGCCGCGAATTGGTTACTGTCTCGGTAATAACCGCTTTAGGTGGACTTGAACCAATGTTAAGCTCCCATCTGGGGCTTTCCCTTAATGTAGGTTTGACCCCTGCCCAACTGACAGAAATGATTGATAATATTGAAGTTAACATCGGCAAAAAAGAAGCAGATGACGCAAGACCAGTATTAGCAAAGGTGTTGGATAGCAACCCATTAAAAAATAAATGAACATCGAAAAAGGGATAATGCAGGACATCGGTCGTGCCGGATAATTTCGCCGCCACCAAACATAAAATGATGAATTTAGAGATCCAGGTCAGGTGTGTAAATTTATTGTTCACAGAAAAAGAACTGCACGTACTTTTAGTGTCCGGTGAGAATAGTGACTGGCTTTTGATTTTTATGTGTTAAGGAAACCAGATAGGTTAATGGACGATGATGAAGGTGGCAAATGGTTTGCAACTACAGATTAATTCCTATCTATCCGATATAACCTTCCCCCGTCCGTAATCGCATAGAGGACATTATCCATTCCCTGGGTAATATCCCTAAAACGCTGGCCTTCACTTGCCAGTAAACGCTCCTCCCCCGTTACCCTATTGTTACTAATTACCAGCCTCACTATGTGCATGCCACTTAGTGAGCCAATAAAGAGGTTATTTTCCCACTCAGCAACCCTGTTTCCCTTATAGAATGTCATTCCACTTGGCGACACCACCGGGTCCCAATAATAAACAGGCTGCTCAAGGCCCTCTCTTTGCTGAAGGGCGCTGCCAACCTGCTGGCCGCTGTATTCTAATCCATAAGTAATAGTAGGCCAGCCATAGTTTGCGCCCGCCCGGACCTGATTGATCTCATCGCCGCCCCGTGGGCCATGCTCGCTCTGCCACAAATCTCCGCTTACCGGATGTATAGCAAGCCCCTGCGGGTTGCGATGCCCCAGGGTATAAAGTTCAGGCCTTCCTTCAGCCTGCCCTAAAAATGGGTTACCGGGCGCTGCCTCCCCATTTGTTGTAATCCGGATAATCTTTCCTAAAGCCGCGCCTAATGATTGCGCAAGCGGACGTGTGGCCAGATCAGATCTTTCACCGGTACTTACAAACAAATTTCCGGTTCTGTCAAATAAAACACGTCCTCCATAATGGTTCACACCGGCATAACCTGGTGTAGCACGGTAAATAACGGTAGCCCCTTCAATAGTTGCTTCATTATCTGAAAGCCTTCCCTTTGCCACGGCTGTCAGGTTACCATCAGGCCGCGCTTCAGAAAAAGCCCAGTAAACCATTCTGTTGCTGCTAAATGCAGGGTCAACACACAAACCAAGCAGGCCGCCCTGCCCACTGTTCAGTACAGCGGGAATTCCGGTTATTGCAGCACTTACCTGGCCGGATGTAGTTACAATACGCATCGTACCTGCCTTCTCTGTAATCAGCAAACGTCCGTCTGGTAACGAGGTTATGCCCCAGGGACTTGATAATGATGAAGTAAGAATTCGCGACTGGATAGCGGTAGCTGTCTGTACGGCATTAACACGCGTTTGACCTTCAAACGCCGGACGGTAATTTGAATTGGGCGGGCTTGTCTCTACTGAAGATGAGTTAGTCACTGGTTGCTGCGTATCCACATCATCACTATCACTTGAACAAGAAAAGGTGAACGCTGCACTACTGGCAAGTAAAAGGGTCATATATCGTTTCATATTCAGAGTGTTAGTGGTTATTATTCTAAAATTCCAGCTATTTTTCCCAACCAGGCTTTTACCTCAATCCGGGCCTGCTTCTCTTTTTCACCTTTCATTACAAAAAGCACGCTGTCCCGCTCAATTCCGCCTTTGATAGTAAACCCTTCGGTAACTTTACTATTTGGACTTAGCTGCTTTACCGTTTCAAAAGTACTGCCAATGCCATAACCGGCATTGGTGTTAAAGGGTACAATAGTTTTGCCGCCAAGGTCATACTGCTTCAAAAAGCTTTTCATGGGCGGCGGCAACTGCATGCCCCAGGTTGGAAAGCCAACAAATATTACATCATAGCTGCCAATACTGTCTATCTTTGTCTTCAGTGGTGGTAAAAAACCTGTCTCATTTTCACGCGCAACCTGAGCAACAATAGCCTTGTAATTTTGGGGGTATGGAATTACCAGTTCAAGGGCAACCATTTTTCCGCCTACCTCCCGCTGTATAATCTGTGCTACTGCCCTTGTATTGTTAGTCCTGGACAGATATACTATCAACACTTTTTTTCCAGCCAGCGAGACTGTAGAGTCTTCCATCATATCTGTTTCATTTGCATTTTGCTGTGTTTTTGACCAGCCTGAAGCCAACGTACTAAACGCCAGTGTTACCAGTATCAGAAATAGCCATATACTCTTCATATGCGTATTATTTTTAATCTATTAACTATCCATTGTTCTTTCACCCAACCATTTAACCATTGCCGGGTCACGGTGGTCAAAAAATGCACTTTCCTTCGTGTCTAAAGTCTTGATTAATTCCATATCCTCTGCATTGAGCTCAAAATCAAAGATGTCCAGGTTTTCTGCCATACGTTCTTTACGTACAGATTTTGGAATGGCAATTACCCCCCTTTGAGTAAGCCAGCGAAGAATGATCTGGGCAACTGTTTTATTATATTTTTCTGCAAAAAATCCCAGCACTTCATTATTGAAAATGTTGTTTTTACCCTCTGCAAATGGACCCCAGCTTTCAATCTGAACATTATTTTCAATCAGGAACTTTTGCGTTTCCGTTTGCTGATGGAACGGGTGTGTTTCAATCTGGTTAACCGCCGGCACTATCTCATTGTGGATAATCAGGTCTATTAACCTGTCGGGTTGAAAGTTACTCACGCCAATTGCCCTCACTTTTCCTTCCTTATACAATTTTTCCATAGCCCGCCACTCTCCATATACATCACCATAGGGCTGATGGATAAGGTACAGATCGAGGTAATCCAACTGCAGCTTTTTCAGTGAATTTTCGAAGGCTTTTTTGGCCCCCGCATATCCGTCGGCCTGTATCCACAACTTGGTGGTAATAAAAAGTTCATCCCTTGCCACGCCGCAGCGTTTGATCGCTTTACCAACGGCTTCCTCGTTCTGGTAAGACTGTGCCGTATCAATCAGCCTGTAGCCGGTTTCGATAGCATTTACTACGCTTGTTTCACATTCTTCCAAATCTGTTACCTGGAAAACACCAAAGCCCAATGCAGGCATTTCTACTCCATTGTTTAATTTTATGTTTTGCATTATATTAGTTTAAATTATGGTACCTGTTACCGTACTGTACAAAAGTCTTACCTTTTATCCCCCTAAATACGATACAGGTTACGGAAGTTCCTACCATTATTACTGATTTGACCAGAGCCAATAACAACAAATTGATTAATAGCGTATTTTTGAAATCAAACAAATGGTTATGGATAATATATTACGGTTCAATACAATCAGCGAATACAATGCATTTAATAACAATGAAACTAAACATCCATTAATGAGTGTAGTTGATCTTTCAAAGGCTGATCCAAGACAAGGCTCGCGGATGTATTTTGGTTTTTACATTGTGTTTTTAAAAGATGTAAAATGTGGCGATTTGATGTATGGCCGGGATACATATGATTATTTCAGTTCTGATAAACCATATACACCTTTGCCCATCTGTTTAAAAAACGTGTTGGTCATACCCCGCATGAATACCGTTCATTAAATTAATAACCAGCAATAAAACCGGCCAAATATGGAAACAACAGAACCGATAACCGGCATTTATAGGAAAAAGTACAGGTATCTGCCAGAAAACAGGCAAAAAGCTGCACATATATCTGCAGATATCAACAAACCAAAGAATGCATCGCATCGCTTACACGCGGAATTTCTTGAACTGCTGGAATATCAGTTCCCCATAAACGAACCCCAGCAGCATGTGCAACTGCGCTCTGCATCTGAGTTTGCGGAGATGCTACATGTACATGTAAATTCACTTAACCGCGCAGTAAAAGAGGTATCCCGTAAAACAACTACCAGAATCATCGCAGAACGTGTTTTACGGGAGGCAAAGTTATTATTGAAGCAAACTTTCTGGACCGTGTCTGAAATTGCATTTTCACTTGGCTTTACTGAAACTACGCATTTCAATAATTTTTTTAAAAAGCACATTCAAATGAGCCCTGTTAAATTCAGGAATACTAATTTCAATTAATGGAATTCTGTTCAGTATCTCTCCAATAAAGGCTAAAGAAGATGCTGGGAATTTAAGATCTGTAATCAGTATAAATGGTATACAAATCCATAATCTGTATACTAAAAATAATGATATCAATAGTGAATAGGTTTTATGCTATCTTTGCTGCCGTAGCCGGAAGCAATGCGTAAAAACAACACCGCCATTCCTGTAAATGACTTTGGGGGCGAATACCACAGCGGTATCTCCATTGAAAGAATGTCCCTTAGCGACTTTCCCGATATGGCAAATGCCTATAGATCTGAACGGCACGACCGACACAGTTTCCACCTGCTGGAAAAAGGAAACCTTAACATCGAAATAGACTTCAAGACCTACAACATGAATGCTCCTGCTATCATTTACATGCACCCAGACCAGGTGCACCGCATGGTCAGCATTGAAAATGTATTAGTAACCAGTTGGGCAATAACCAACGAAGATTTAAACCCAACTTATCTAAAAATACTTGAAGAACTCAGCCCGGCAGGACCAATTACACTAAACGAAGAAACGCTTTTGCTGCTGTCCGATGCCGTGTCGCTCTGCCTGAAACTTTCTGTCCGCAAAAACGATAAGTTATTTCATTCGATGGTGAAGGATGCCTTTAACACATTGGTGTCGATAACAATCTCAAACTATCTTGAACAAACAAAGAAAACAGATAACCCATCACGTTTTCAGGCTGTTGCCAATGCCTTCAGGCAAATTCTTGAAACCAATTTTCCTACAGTCAAAAGCCCGGCCGCATACGCCGCCCTGTTAAATATCTCTGGTCCTTACCTTAACGAATGTGTCAAAGACACAACGGGGCATTCCGTTTCCTATCATATCCAACAACGCATAGTCCTGGAAGCAAAACGGTTGTTATATCATTCCGGCAAATCGGTTAAGGAAATCGCAACGCATCTGGGCTATGACGACTATCCCTATTTTTCAAGGCTTTTCAAAAAAATCACGGGCATGTCTGCCCTTGCCTTCCGCAATAAAAACCGCGATTAGTCCAATACTTACACCACATCGCCATTTTATACTAGTGTCCTACAATGTTCCTTTGCATAAACAACTACATGCAAATATGAACACTTCAGCGAATATGAACACTTCAGCAAAAATGAACGCTTCAGCAAATAAAACAGTCCTTATATCAGGTGCCAGCTTTGCAGGCCTTTCTGCGGCCTATTGGATGAACAGGTTAGGTTACAAGGTTACCATTGTTGAGATTGCGAATGGGTTAAGAATAGGTGGAACCCCGGTAAACATTGAAGGCAAAACAGTCAATACCATCAAGAGAATGGGTATTTTCGAGCAGGTCAGATCGAACAGAATAGCTATGGAATTGATGGAGTTCAAAAATGCCGATGATTTCACCGAAGGATCGATGAAACTTAGGAGCGCAAACGATGAACTAACGGATGATGGGTTTGAAATCGAGCGCAACACACTCTTAAATCTATTGTATGATTTGATTAAAGACGACACTAAACTCCTGTTCAACAACAGCATTACGTTTCTTGAGGAAACTAACGACCATATGGAAGTTACGTTCAAAGATGGTCAGCTGCAGAAATATGATCTGGTACTGGGATGTGACGGAATTCATTCTTCTGTAAGGAAGATCTGGTTTGGCCATGAGGATGAATATTCACATTTTCTTGGACAATACTTCTCTATTACTATTGTGAATAAATTGCTGATCAGGGAAAATACCACACAATTTTTCAATGTGCCAGACAAGGCGATTATGCTCAACGCCTACAACGATAAAACTGATATCATACTCTGCTTCCGCGCTTCTAAAGAAATTCAATATAATTACCGGGATGAAGACCAGCAAAGAAAAATTATCCTCGATCAGTTTAAGGGAGAAAGCTGGAGGGCCACAGAACTATTAGATGAAATGATGGAATCAAAAAGTTTCTATTTTGATAAACTCTGCCAGATAAAGATGCCTTTCTGGACAAAAGGAAGAGTTGCATTGGTTGGGGATGCCGGATATTGTGCCTCTCCGGCTGCTGGCATGGGCGGTTCACTGGCGATCGACGGCGCAGCAGCATTGGCCGACGCTTTCTCAAAGTTTGACGGGAACTTTGAAGCTGCCTTTCAAGATTATAATGAAACCTTTCGTCCATTTATAGAGGAAGTACAGGAGAGGGTTTTAACTAAGGGGCTGGAAACGCTTCTTCCAAGAACTGATGAGGCCATCAGTAAGAGGAACAAAGGAGGATTTGAGTGGGAATAGCGGCCCTATACCTTAAACAAAGTAAGGAATTTCTTAAAGTACAATTAAAAACAGAGGTATTTTTGCATACAGGTAAGATAACCCGGTTTAAATTAAACCGGGTAAATATTTGTTGTTAGATCTTTTTAACGTTTTTTTCTACTTGTTCTTCAGCTTTTTTGGCTTGCTTTTCCTTGGCCCTTTTTTCTTTGCGCTGCTCTTTACCCGATTTCTTTACATCACGTTTTTCTTCCCTGATCACATCGTTGGTTTTTCGGTTGTAAAGCGCGTTTAGAATCCCCTGTCCTGTCCTGCTAAATACTTTAATCTGAGGTTTTTCATGGGTACCGGTTACAACAACAGGAACGCCGATCCAACCCGCAGGGGGCAAGCCTACTTTTACCAGGATATCCAGCAAGCCATTAAAACTCGTAGTTCCACTAATAGTAGGCCTCAGCACAGAAACTTTAAAGGTAAACTCTTCAATATGGATAAGGTTATTTTTAATGTGCGTTTCAATATTAACGCCCTTCATATCAGGATTATTAAAGGCATCTGCCCCAACCTTATCACCAACCGCAGAAAGCATCTTCAAATTCTTAACTGCCACGTCACGCAAGTTAACCACACCCCCACCCTCTAATGAAGGATAAATAGGGTTCATGTTCGCGTCAAAATCACCTTTAAGCTTATAATCAAGCGACACAATTCCACTCACGTCTTTTGCAGATGTAGCCATTTCACGTACCATATCAATTTCCTTATATGCCCTTTGTACATTAAAGTCCTTCACCTTAAAGGCCACATCAAAATTGGCTGTTAAGGGCGATTCATCTTTATAACGGGCATCGATAGTCATCCTGCTCCCAGCCATATCAAATGACGTATTCTTCAGGTAAATATTACCATTTTTGATAGACGCTGTTCCCTCAAGCTGATTGATCGGCAGGCCTTTGAAATCCACCTTTTTTACCTTCGCCAATAAGGATACGTCAAGATTTTTCGGAACAATTACTACACCACTGCTTTTTGGGTTTTCAGCCTTCGCATATTCTACTTCCAATGATTTGGCATCATTGTCCCCATTTTTAAGGGCCATAAATTCATCAACAAGGATATAGTTGGAATTCAGGGCGAAGTTCCCATGAAGGGTACCTTTACGCTCAATAAAATAGTTAATTGTATTTAGCAGGTGGCCACTTAAAGAAAAATCAGACTTTCCATAAGTTGCATAAAATTTCCTGAACCACATTTTCTCATTTTCAAACTCAAAGCTTCCCTCTTTCAGATAAAAGGGTTTCGGCAGATATGCGGTGTTCGCTTTTATGTTTTTCACTACCAGGGTACCTTTATTATCCAATTTGCTGTACTGACCAGTAGTGGCATAACTTTGGCGGCCATTTAGTGAGAGATCAGCAGTTATTAAGCCGCTTACATCCAATCCTTTTTTAGCAAATACCTGATATATTTTGCCAACGTTTAAGACACCTTTTGCACGTACTTTATACAGCAAGTCTTCAAAATTCTGTAAATCTGCATCAACAAATACCGGACTTCCCTCAAAATCAAATTTGAATGGAGACAGTTTCACACCAAGACTACTAAAGGTACCGTCAGTATTTTTGATGTTCGCTACCATATTAATATTTGTAATCGGGTTTGGATACGATGTAGTTTTTAACCAGCCGTCCTTTAAGTTAAGATATCCATCTGTTTTCGGGAAAAGCTTTTTTTCCATGCTAAAAATACCATTAGACTTCACATCGGCATTCATTAAACCCTTTAGTTCAAGATCCTTTAAGCCCAGTGCTTCATCCAAAGTCTGCAGATTCACAGCACCTTTTAAATTAGCGTTAACGGCCATTTCACTCAAACCTTTGGTTTTTACCACCGCACGGAAATTATTTTTCGGGCCAAGGTCAAAGCTTAAAGTTTTAAGGTCCAAGCCCAGTTGTTCAGTATCCAGGGAGGGGAAATCGATGTTAAGATCAACATTCAAATTGTTCATCGGCACCGGTGCCTTATCGCTGGAAATTACACCGTCCTTGACCAGCAGGCGCGCCGTAAACCTTGGCTTAACCTTTCTTGGTTCACTAAACTGTCCTTTAAGACTAAAAAAGAGATCACTTTTACCCTCTAGTTTGGTATCCTTAGCCCAATCAAGATACTGAGGGGGCAATACAGAAATCATATCCCTAATAGTGGTTTTTTGTGAAGCAGCATTGATATCCAGATCATATCCGTCCTTGAGCACGCTGATGGATCCGGTAAATTTCAACGGTAAATCATTGATCCTTAATTCATTTTTCCTTAAAACAAACGTCAGTGCATCAGTATTGATTCTAGTAATCAAGTCAGCATGTAAGGATTTTTGTTTGGCATAATACACCCTGTCAAGGCTAAAATCTACCTGATCAATATTAAGATCGGTCTTCAGATCAAAGATATCTTCGCTTAATCCACCTTGTCCTGTATAGTTAAGTCCTTTCGCATCCAGTAAAACTTTAGCCGTGTGGTCATTATATTTAATATGCAGGTTCCTGAATTTAATAAGGTCTACCTTTATTGATGTGCCCTGCGCACTTGTATCTTTTGGTGCCTTGGATGGGCTGGAGATATAAACATTGTAATTGGCCTGGCCTTTACTGTTCACATAAACATTTGCATAGGCGTCTGTTACGTAGATTTCATTGATTTTAACCTCACCGTCGAAAATCAGGTTTTTGAGATTAATACCCGCAGCCACTTCTTTTGCAGACAACAAGGTATCCTGCTGGAAAGGCTTAGACCCCTGCAGCAACAGGTCATCAACTGATACCGTTAATGAAGGAAAATGTCTGAAAAACGTAAGTCGGGTCCTTCTGTAATCAAGTTTTCCAGCCAGGCGCTTATTGGCAAATATTTTTACCTGATCAGAGATGGTCCCGGGGAAAAGCAGCGGTATGATAAACATGAGGAACAATATCGAAACTACAACAATCCCAAGCCATTTTAACGTCTTTAAAACTATATTTTTAAGATTTTTCATAGGTAGTATGATTTCGGTTTAACGGTAGGTGTTATGTACAACTGTCCGCTATCTAAAATCAAGCCAATACGAAAGAATTTGGTTATAAAGAGTTTCTCATCATGATATCCGTCTGCTCTTCGTCGCCAAATCTAAAAATATGCCTGTCAAATTCTACGAACCCATTTCTCTGGTAAAACCTTATGGCGCCTTTATTCTCTTCCCATACGCCCAGCCAAACGTAATCGGCGCCCTTTTGCGCAGCAACCTGCATGGCCTTTTCGTAAAGCTGCTGACCAACTTGTTTTCCCTGAAACTTATGATATACATAAATCCGTTCAATTTCTACACCATCATCTGCTTTTACTTCTGTTTGAGACTGTCCAAAGTTCAGTTTCAGGTAACCAATAACCTCATCACCAGCTTCAACAAAGTAAAATTCAGATTCCTGGTTATTTAGTTCAGCTTTCATTTTATCCAGAGATAAGTTATTCTCCAGATATTTTTTCATATTATTATCTGAAACTGTTCCTGAAAATGATTCTAAAAAGGTTTTTTCCGCAATGGCTTGCAATTGTTGAAGGTCAGTACCTGTTACTTTTCTGATAGTTGTTTCCATTTTGCTGTTCTAATAATTTTTATCGCTGCTAATATTAGCTATGAAATTGCAAATAATTTTGCCTACTTTTCTTATAGAAAGGTCACGCAACCCAAACTATTTTCAATTCTTTCAGTTTAAACCAATATGGGAAATTACTCCTGGAAATTGTCAATTATTAGTTTGAAGTAGCAGCCCATGAAAAAAATTGTTTTTTTCGGCGATAGTCTTACCGCCGGATATGGTTTAAGCTCACCAGATAGTGAATCTTTACCAGCATTGATAAATGAAAGACTCGTCACTTCTGGAAGGCACTATGATGTGGTTAATGCCGGTATTAGCGGCGATACTACCCGTGCCGCAAGGCTTAGAATTGAAAACTATGTAAATCTTGATATGGCGTTGTTCGTTTTAGAGCTTGGTGCGAACGACTTTTTAAGGGGCTACTCCCCTGCTGAAGTTGAACAAAATCTTCAGTTTATGATTGATAGGGTTAGGGAAAAATCCCCTGCTGTTCCCATATTACTTTTAGGGATAGAGCTTCCTCTATGGATTGCGAATTCCTACGTTGATGGTTACCGCAAGATCTTTTCCATCCTCAGTTTCCGTAATAATATTTCCCTCATTCCCTCATTTTTAAAGGGTGTATCCGGTAACCGGGCCTTAAATATGATCGACGGTGTGCACCCTCTGGCAGCTGGTTACCATATTGCAGCGGAGAATATCTGGCCTACAATCAAAAAACTAATAGCGGAGAAACCATCTGATATTATCGAACGGCGCGAATGATGAGGTGTTTGTGTCTGTTGTAGTTCAGTATCAGCTCTTCATTTATAGCTATTTTTGCGCATCTATATTGTTTTTCAAACATAAATCCGGTACATGTGTTATTAATTTATCTATTGACACTTGGTTTATTACGTAAATAAAATTAGAGTTATGAAAAATCAACAAGATCCAAAGCATTCAGTAAACGGGCAAGGTAATCCAACATCCGACCGCGCACATCATGATGTAAAGAATGACAAAAAACAGCAGGGTATAACTAATGGTGGAGGTCAGCGGTCTGACCAGACATCTAATAAAGACAATCAGCGGAAACGCGGAGAATAATTTTTTAACAAAACAAAACTAAAAGCCTCTTCCTGATCTGGAAGAGGCTTTTTTAATTTCAGACAAATGCTTTTGTGCAGACGTTATCATATCCCTTACTTATTTATGAAGCCTTTACTTTCCTTGTTCAATCTCCTTCAGACTGCTCATTTTCTTGTAAGCAAGGAAACCTTTGATATCTTCAAAATGCTCGCGAACGCGTTTATTACCAAATTCAAATACTTTTTGCGCCAGTCCATCTAAGAAATCCCGATCGTGGGATACCAGAATCAAGGTACCATCAAAATCTTGCAGGGCCTCTTTGATGATATCTTTGGTCTTCATATCTAAATGGTTGGTGGGCTCATCCAGGATCAATACGTTGACAGGTTCCAGCAATAGTTTAATCATCGCCAGGCGGGTCTTCTCACCACCAGAGAGTACCTTGACCTTTTTGGTGGTATCATCGCCACTAAACATAAAAGCCCCTAAAAGATCTTTGATTTTTATGCTGCCATCGCTCAATGGAATTTGATCGATGGTCTCAAACACAGTTAAACTTTCATCCAGCAGTGCTGCCTGATTTTGAGCGAAATAGCCAATCCTGGCATTGTGTCCAACTTTTAAACCACCTTCATATTCTATTTCGTTCATGAAGGCTTTAATCATGGTCGACTTACCTTCACCATTTTTGCCTACAAAGGCTACCTTTTCTCCCCGCTCAATCACTAG
>Ga0247815_10000862_pt1 | contig 23525 bp, 21 predicted proteins | sample UWRJL194509B1_FD_181014 | JGI IMG/M metagenome (GOLD analysis project Ga0247815, IMG submission 181014) | Plant litter microbial communities from Arlington Agricultural Research Station in Wisconsin, United States - UWRJ-L194-509B-1 | ecosystem: Environmental > Terrestrial > Plant litter >...
ACGTTGTCTTCCAGCTCCTCAGTAATGATTAATTGGCGTTTAGCGACAATTTTCGGTTCAAATGTTCCATTGCGGTCCCGCGTGCTTTCCAGTTCAAATTCTCCAGACTGCAAACTGCGGACATTTTCTTAGTCCTTCCATTACGTCGGTTGGGATCATCAGTAGCCTTGCTCTCCTGGAGATGGTTATCCAGCTCGCCCTCGAGCATGGATTCCAATAAATGCTTTAACATTGGGGCGAAAATACCATCGGTGCCACCCATCTTCTTGCCTTGATAAAGGCCTTTCATTGCTTCATTTTTGAAGCGCTCAAAATCGAATGGTTCTTTATTTTTCATCGTGTCCCAAGTATCACTAAATTACTTATTTTAACTCTAAATTTTTAGAGTTGACACAGTTTACTTTACAGTCTCACATTGTCAAGCCCCAGTTCCACATCGGCATCGTCCACTTTTTAGAAAAGTCCTTGTAGGCTAGGTAGACGAGTTTTAATAGTGATTGATCTGAAGTGAAAGCACCCTTTGTTTTGGTGAATTTACGGATTTGTCGGTCAATTCCTTCGATTGCATTGGTACTGTAAATTACCTTTCTGATTTCTGCGGAATATTCAAAATATGTAGAAAGGTGTTAATTATCATTAGAATGCCGCCACCTAAAATTACAATAAACCATTTCAAAGTGATCATCCTGATCCTGTGGCTCATTTTTGGTCATCTTCTTTTTTAGTCCGGCCTCATTTAACTGGCTGTTTTTCATCATTTTTATAGATTTCCTGTATCTCAATTATGTTTTTAACACGCTAGCTTGAGCCGGTAACCTTTACAATTACGGCGTGATGAACGATTCTGTCAATGATTGCTGATACCATCACCTTGTCACCAAAAAGCGTCCCCCCAATGCTCAAAGTTTCTGTTTGTAGTTATAATAAGCGATCCCGTCTCATACCGATGGCGGATAATTTCAAAGAAATCATCCATTCCATACTGTGGCATCTTTTTGAATCCCAGTTCATCAAGGATGAGCAAATCGGGTTTTAGGTATTTCTGAATCCTATAACGGTAAGATCCATCTGCCCTGGATGAATAAAGCCGTTCCATCATTTCATAAGTGTGGGCGAACAGAACTTTCTTGCTTTTTTTTATCACCTCCAGTCCTATGGCTTGAGCCAGATGTGTTTTTCCCACACCAGGCTTGCTCATAAATATAATGTTGTTTTTTTGATCAATAAACCTGCAGGAGGCCAGTTCGTAGATTATCCTTTTGTCGAGTTCAGGCTGAAACGAAAAGTCATAAGCATCCAATAACATCTGGAATGCAATTTTGATTCTCTTATCCGGGTCTGATAACCATTGCTTTGTCTCCTGACTAACTCATCGTCCACAAGCAGTTCCAAAAATTCAAGATAGCTGATTTGGTTTTCCAGCGCATGTTTGTTAAGCATTTCCAGCCCGTCTACCATTGAAGAGAGCTTAAGCGTTCTTAATTGTGTTTTTAAAGCTTCCATATTTATTGTTATTGATAATGTGTAAGTTTGCCGTAAACTGTCTCGACCTGAAAAAACCTTACAGGTGAACAATTTTGATCCTTAATCTTCCTTACATCAATTTCTTCTTAATCCTATATAGAGTTTACAACATAATAAAGTAAAACAGTTGATGCAATAGGCAACCCCATTTTTTATTCTAGTTCTCAAACAGTTGCAGGTTCTTTGAATCTTTTATATTGCTTCCACTGCTTTTTCATGATGCCCATTTCCTTATGGGCTTGGTCAGAAGTAAGATAGTTGATGCTACTGTGTGGCCGTTTTGTATATAGATATCAATAATTTTGGACAATGCTTTTAATGCCTCCTTATGATTTTGATACACCCTTTTTGGATAAACTCATTTTTAATAATACCATTAACACGCTCGGCAAGCGCATTGTCATATGGGCTACCACTCTGGGTCATACTAATTGCGATCCTGTCTTCATTTAAAATAGCCACATATTCAGCACAGCAATATTGCATTCCACGATCTGAGTGATGCACAAGTGAAAATGGAAGCTTATATTTTCTGTTTGCTATCGCCATCTTCAAAGCATTTATACAACTGCTAGCCTCAAGCGTGTCATGAAGGCTGTGACCAACAATTTTTCTGGAGTATGCATCTGTAATCAAACTAAGGTAGCTGAAACCCTGGAGGGTTTTAATGTATGTGATGTCACTAACCCAGAGCTGTTCCGTATCCGTTATACACATCTGTTTGATTAAATTCGGATAGCGTTTTAACCAATGATTTGAATTTGTGGTCTGAACCATTCTTTTTCTCCTCCTGATCAGCAACCCATGGAACCGTAATAGATCGAAGAGTTGATCTCTTCCCATTTTAATGCCGTGCTTAATAAACTCAGGTTTCAGCAAGAAATAAGCTCTCCTGGTGCCGAGTAATGGCATTTCATCCCTTGTCTCTTTAATCATAGTGAGAACAATCATATCGGCTATAGAAGTCTTTTTGAAATGCTCCATTGACTCATAATAAGCCTATCTTGTTACACCAAACAGCGCACAGAGAATACCTAAACCTTCGTTGGGAAATATCCGCCTTAATCTTTTGACTGTTTGGCACCAGGCTTTTTTATGATTTTAATATTTAGGTCTTGTTCACTAACTTCAATGATAGTCTGAAGACCAACAATAGTCAACTTTGCCTTTTCCAACTCTTTAGTAAGATCCATCACCTGCTTCGATAATACTCTTACTTTGGGTTCCTCTTTTGTACAGATCATAGTATTTTTTGCTACTCCATGGGCCTCATGTTATTATGAGAGAGCGAAGTCACCCAATTATCAACGGTTTTCCTATTGATATCGTATTTTAATGCTGCAGCTCTTTGACTGAGTAGTCCGCTAATGATTTCTTGAACAACCCTGATCTTAAACTTCTCGTTATAAGATCGGCTACTTTTTGCTTGTTTAATCCTGATAATTTCTTTTTTAACCGGCATTTTTTTGCGATTTAATGTAAGGCCATTTCAGGACGAGACAGGCCGGGGATCACTCAATCCAATCATTGCTATTTGAAATATCCAGATTTAACAAAGGAATTAGAACCCACCTGTAGTAATCAATTATGTGTTTCTGATATTACGTATATATCAGTGGGTTATGATTCGGTCAATAATAATGCCATACTTACGGAATATATTATTGGACAAGTAGAAGGGCAAGTTAATAGACTAAAAACCATTGAGCGACTGATGGGTGGAAGCGCTGGATTCGATTTATTAAGAAAAATAGTGTTGTCAAAGTCAATCTTAAATCACCAAAATTGACGAAGAAACCATTCTGATGATAAGTAACACTATATTAAATATCAAAAATAAAAGATAAAACACAGGGTGATTGTAATGATGATCACCCTGTGTTATTTGGTCCTTTAAATGCATCGACATGCTCTATTAATTAATATAAAGCAATATACTTATAATTAATTTCTACTGAGCTGTCTACCTTATTTAAGGTAAAAAATAAACGTATTTTTTAGCACTTATAGGTACTTTAGGTGTCGGTCCCCCTGTTGCAATACCATCACTAATATAATATAATAAATTGGAAGTTATTGCTTGTGGATGATTACTGAATGGATCTACTGGGGCTAATATTGCACACAGCGTTCTTCCAGTCCTGCAGTTTGGTACAGTTGTAGTTGCAAAATAACTATCTACTTGATCTACAGGTAGTGGTGCGGTGTACGTATACCAATTTCTACTCATAATATTAACTCTTTTATAAATCAAAAAGAGAATAAAAACTTTAATTAGTGCCTACTCTTTCAGGGTTTTTGGCTTGTCCCTCTGATTGTTATTGTAATGACCTTGATCAATAGTACAGTCACATATACAATAAAATCATATTACTAATTTAGCAAGAAACTCTATAGACTTCTAGGGCAATTTGTCGCAATCTCAATTATCCAACTGAAATATAATTGTTACTTATCATCAGAATGGGTTCTTCGTTAATTTTGGTGAAAATATAATTATAAATTACACTTTTATCAAGCCTTTTCCTTTTATAAATGCTATTCCAATTTTATCTAATAAATTGTATACCTGAGCTTCTTTATATTCAATGCCAAATTCTTCTTTAATCCAACTCGTGATTATTAGCCCTGTCCATTTTTCAGATGTGTATAGATAGGCTGCAGGAGCTTCTTCTTATAATAATGATTCTAGCCCTTGCAGCTGCTTTTCATTGAGCAAGGATTTTCGCCCATGCCCTTGTTTATCATAAAGTCCGTCTTTACCTCCCTTTTCAAAGCGGTGTACCCAATTTGTTATTTGTTTGAAACTAATACCGTATAGTTCTGCCAATTTTCTACTGGAAAACCCTTTAGATACTTTGAAGACGATATAAAGTCTAATACTTACCAATATGCATCATTACTATTTATAATTTTTTTGATTTCTTCCGGTTCATACCCCTGAACTTTTAAAGTGGATTATGCCATATCGATCTTGCAAATAAGATTCTAATTTATGATTTTAGTGTGTAATTAATAAATATATTATTTATGAAAGCTCCAGGGTTAATATTACCAGCTAACCTCAGACTAAAAGCTAAATCATACCATTACCAACATGGCAGTATATTAATTGATGCGTTTAGTTGTCAGTCAGGTTCAAAGTGTCCATTATGCAGTAAAAAAAGTAACAGGGTCCATAGCAGGTACGAAAGGTCACTTGCTGATCTTGCTATTTCTGGCAGTATAGTGAAGTTGAAGTTATTGTTCAGAAGATATTTTTGTGACAACACAGCTTGTCCCAGAATTATTTTTACAGAACGTTTTATAAAAGGAATTCTACCGTATGGGAGAAGGCTGACACGTGCCAGAGCGCTTATCTCTAAAATGGCATTGGAATTAGGAGCAAACAAGGGTGCTAACATTAGCAGATTCGCTGGTGTACCTGTAAGTCCTTCAACAGCTATCAGGATTCTAAAAAAACTTGACACAGAACAGCATTTTACGACATCGGGGATAATTGGCATTGATGACTATGCATTTAAAAAGGGCTGTTCATACGGTACTTTAATCGTTGATCTGCCAACCAGGCAAGTAATTGATCTATTGCCAGATCGCGAAGCAAGTACATTAGCCAAATGGATGAAGGAGCATGCTGAGGTGCAAGTTGTCTCCAGAGATCGATATGAAACATATGCTCTTGGGTCTGCCAATGGTGCTCCTCAGGCGCTACAGGTTGCTGATCAATTCCATCTGATAAAGAATCTTGGAGAAGCGACTAACCGCATGTTTCAAAATAAAGGTACAATTCTTAAGGAGGTTTATGACCAGTATCATAATATTACTGCCCTTTCTCCTAAGAAGGAACAAACAAAAAATGCACAAATAGTTTTAAGTACAAATGAGCAATGTGATTTATTGAATCCGACCAAGGTCTATAAATTTAATCAAGTAAAAGCACTTCAGCTCCGTGGTATGTCCTGCAGGGCAATTGCGCGATCTTTAAAAATATGCAGGAAGACCATTACAAAATACATGAATATGAATTCGCTCAATTTGAGAAAAGGTTATTCCTGAACAAATTTTGATTCCTTTGCCTATCTACTACTGGATAAGACCAATATGGGTACACCATACAAAGCACCTTATCAAATTATTCGTGATGCCGGTTTTACCGGAGCGTACTCTAATCTTTGTAAAAGAATGAATGGACTTTACAGGGAAATAATATAGATAAAAAAGGAATAGCTCCAAAAACGCTAACCATAAGAGCATGGCCTGCCAACAAGTTATCTTTCCTACTTTATCTGGATCAGGACGAGCTCAATGTGGAAGATAAAAGGATAATAGAACTTTTGCTTGATAAATGTCCCGAAATAAGACAGGTAGAAATGCTAGTTAAACAATTCAAAAATTTATTCAAAAACAAAGAAGCAGAATCACTAAAAAGATGGATTATGGCAGCTTAGAGAGTTGCACCGCTTAAAAATTTTGCAAAAACCTATTGAGAGATTACGATGCTGTCAATAATGTCATGGTTACCGAATATAGGAATGGACAAGTAGCGGGGGAAAGTTAATAGGCATAAAACTATCAAAAGAATGATGATGGGAAGAGCAGGGTTCGATTTATTAAGAAAAATGGTGTTATGCAAGTCAATCTTAGATCACCAAAATTGACGGAGAACCCATTCTGATGATAATTAACACAGGACAGATCTAATAAGAAAGTTGCCAGGTTAACCCAGGGCGCAGCTTTCAGATACCTATCCCATTTATCAGAAATCAATTACCAGGCCCGTGATCTCGATAAGGAATTAGTAAATAGGCTTGCGTCCTGCCAGTTTATCCAGCAAAAAGAAAATATAGTGATCACCTGTCCAACTGGCGTTGGCAAAAGTTTCATCGCCTCGGCACTAGGGCATCAGGCTTGCGCAATGGGCTACAAGGTCGCATATTACAATACAGCGAAACTCTTTACCAGGTTGCATGGTGCCCGGGCTGATAACTCTTTATATAAAGAAATCGCACGCATAGAAAAGCAAGACCTACTAATCCTGGATGACTTTGGCCTGCAGAATCTTGATAAGCCACAAAGGGATATGTTAATGGAAATTATTGAGGACAGACATAATAAGAAAGCGACTATAATTGCATCCCAGTCACCGGTCAGCACATGGTATGAAGTAATTGGTGAAGGAACAATCGCGGATGCAATATTAGATCGACTTGTTCATGGTGCACACCGCATAAATTTATCAGGGGAATCCTTGAGAAAAGTGAAAAAAAATAATCCTATAATTGCTGGCCCGGAATCACCGATATATACAACCCTCCTTTCCTGTTTTTCCAAAAAACTGTGAAGTTATAGACGTATAAGACCGTTGTTACAGAATTGAACCAGACTGATCTGTGCTTTTTAGGATTCGAATTTTCCAGTAATTGAATAATTACCTGCTTGCTGCGGAAGCATATCGCTCTGCGGGGCTTGATTATTTTTATAGCTTCATTATAACATTTTTATGGAACCAAATTTATAATCTGTGAAAGCTCATGTCAATTTGCACCGTAGTGTTAGCTTTCTTATATTCGAATAAAATGTACAGCTTGTAAAATATCGTTGCATACATAGGCTCTCCACCTACCGTACTATTCAGTTGTGAGAGGTAAAAACGCATGGGAGCTAGATGTGTCAGATGATATTTATTACCGACAGTTTATCTGTCTTGTTCCATGCGTTTTTTATTTATTCAAATGCATCATAGCCTACCTAATACCCTACATTGTAGTCCCCTTGCTTTGGAAGGAAGTACCTAGTATAGTTTGTGATATACCCTTTCATTTTTACTGAGAGTTTCAATAAAGGCTAAAGTTAGCAGCGAATAAAAGAAGATTAACTTTATTGTTCTTCATTCAGATATCCTGTGAATTTTTTCGATAACGATTGGACAGCATTTAATAGGTTTATCACACCTCCTGAACGACATGAGTCTTCAAATGGAATAATTTCCCCGAATCCAGTATTTACATCGTGATCAACTTTAACTACAGAACTCATTATAGCATCTTTAATCTCAATAGAATTTAAATTAGGGAAATAACCCATTAAAGTAGCCGCAATTCCCGAAACTAGAGGCGCGGCCATACTTGTTCCGGTTAAATACCCATATCCTCCTCCAGGAATGCAAGAGTATATATTTTGTCCTGGTGCAAAAATATCAACATAGTCCCTACCATAATTTGAAACAGCACATATTAATCGTTCATCATTTTTATAACTAGATGCTCCTACCTCAATCCATGATTCCGCCTCCCCACCTTTTGAATATTTTTTATTGGGATAAATTTGCATAGCTCCCAATTTTTTACCTTCATTTCCACATGCATGTACAATAAGAACATCTTTAGACATTGCATATTTAACAGCTTCTTCGATTAGTAATGCATCTCTAGTAGTTGATTTACCAACACTCATATTAATTATTCTGGCACCATTATCTGCAGCATACCTAATAGCTAAGGCTACATCTTTGTCAAAAAACTCTCCTTTACCTACAGCTCGTAAGACCATAATCTTCGCATTATTCGCAATTCCAGGGACAGTGCCATTAGTATCATTTCCAACTATTATACCTGTCACATGTGTACCATGATAAGGATTTATACCATTAACATCTGGGTTGCCATATCCACGTTTTTTGAATTCATCTCCACGTCTTGGATCGTAATTAATATTATAAAAGTATTGCAATTGTTCTAAATAATTGTCATATCGTGATTCCATCTCTTTCTTTAAAGCAAACACATCAGAATGATTTTTATAGGCATTAACAATTGATATGATTACATTTTCCTCAATATGTGTCTGGTAATGATAATTACGAAATTTTGATTCAGATAATCGTGTGTCTTTAAATTTTGAAAGAATACGGTCTAACGCCTCTTTTTCCTGCTTTAACATCGACACTTTATTGTGTACAATTTTTCTTTTGTACTGCAATTCTGATTGAAGTCTCTGAGATTCGTTTGATTTTGAGTTATTTTTCATAGCACTACGAAGGTTCCTAACCATATCAGTATTGTCATATAAAAAACTTCCGTTTTTAGACCCTAAAAAATTCCATCCATGAATGTCATCAATATAGCCATTATCATCGTCATCTTTGCCATTACCTGGTATCTCATGTGAATTAGTCCATATGTTATTTTTTAATGCCGGATGAGTTATATCAGCGCCACCATCAATTACTGCAATTATAATAGGTTTTGCGATTTGTTCTTTCAAATACAAATACGCTTGTATTTTGCTGACACCGAAAGTAGTGTCCTGTTTTAAATCTAAATGTGACCAAACTAGATTTGGCGCTTTTATCTGAGCACTAGCTAAATTTAAGCTAACAATGATCGTCAAAAAAAAAGCTAATCCATAAGGAACTATGTAAGTTATTAACCTAAGATATTTTTTCATGCTATATAAATTGTAATAATTCTATTTCAAAAATAAGTGTGCTATTTGGTGGAAAACTCCCCTGATTTGTACTTGTTCCATATGCAAGAGATGCAGGTACATATAAAATCCATTTAGAACCAGAGGGCATAATTTTTAAAGCTTCCTTCCAGCCTTCTATAATCTCTGAAATTTTTATAGTTTGCGAAAAGCCCGTAGATAAAGAACTTTCAAATATTTTTCCATTTACTAACATCCCAGTGTAATTTACTTCAACCTTTTGCTCATTTTTCATTAAAGGTCCTTTACCTTGTTTAACAATCTTGTACTGCAAACCAGAAGGTAATATTGTTACTCCACCTCTATCTTTATTCTTCAGGAGAAACTCTGAATTTTCCAATTCAGTAGGATTGCCTAAGCGTTGACTTTTTGAATTTAGAACGTTAAATTCTTCTATTAAAGTTGCGCTTGGCAAAAGATTGTCAACCTCAGAAAAAACTAGCTTATCAACATCACTTAATTTCATTCTTAAATGTAAACCATATTTTAATAATGAGTCATTTAATATTTTAATATCACCTATCTTTTTAAGGGATTTAGAAACGTAAATCTTTTTTACATTATCATCAGTAAATACATATGGAGAATCTTCTTTTTGATTTAATAAGTAAGCCAATGTATAAGCCCTATCGCCGTCACTTAGTATTTTAATATTTTTAATGGAACTATCTCTTTCCAGTACGAATATATTTTCCCTTTTTCTTTCCCAACGCACATTTAATCCCAAGAGTTGATTTAAATCAGTCAATATTTGTTTGTAAATTACTCGATCATTTTGACCTGTATCAGGATAAACTGCTTCAAAGCAAAAAGCATATTTCCTAACCCATTCTTGTTCGTAGCCAGAGATTTCCTTGGAAATGTATTGGTATTTACTTTTATTTTTCACTTCCCATATGATCTGATTTGGTTGTAATATTATTGTAGGTTTAATCAAAGGTTCCTGTCGTTGGGCTTGCAAACATAGCGTTGCATAATAAGTGTAAGCGGGTTGATTTAGAAAAAAAGTTCGAATTGTTCTGGCTTTCTTATCTCGAATGATGCTGCCTCCGCCAGAAAGACTTTCGCTATTAACACCTTCTAAATAATCACTTAAAGCTGCATACTGTATAGATGTATTTTCTTTACTAACTTGATTGCTGTCTATTAGAAATAAAGCCCTATCATAATCAAAATTATAAAAATCTTCCTTTATAGGCCATGCTATTTTAGTTCCTTTTAAAACTTGCTCAATGTGCAAAGAATCTACGAACTGAGCTGTTGTTATAGCTATAATCTCGCCCTTGTATATCCATACCTCGTGTGGAATTGTTTTATGACGGAAATATCCAGATAAAATTTTGTCATTAACTACGGAAGGTAGCGACACGTTTTTGGTGAAAGAATTTGTTTGCCAAAATTTTTTTACAGTTTTCTCATCTTCATAAGTTACAGGCAAAATTTTAATTTTTTTTCCAAATATAGCTTGTAAACTATCTAGAGTAGGTAATGCCATCACACACCCTTTGCATGATATTGACCAAAAATCAAGAATTAGTAACCTGTCTTTAAATACCTCAGTATTTAAAGATTTAGTTTTATTATTAATTAAATTAGGCAACAATGTACTAGGCAATCTATCTCCCACATTAAGGTATCTCACAGCACTGAGTTTTCCTTCATGTTCATTTTGGGATATATTGGTAAACTCCTGGCCTTCTACAGTTTGCCAGTATAAAATTATAGTTAGTAAGATTTTAAGAAAAATGTTCATATTTATTAATTAATTTCTGTGATAATTAGCATTTCCACATCACGTTTTTTTGTGGATAGTGTGAGATCATATTTCTGGAGTTGATTGTTAATTTTATTAATATCTGTCCAATCATCAATAACCAAATCAAGATCTATCCTCCCACTAAATTGTGTTTCATCAATGAATGGAATCGTATCAGATCTAAGGAAGTTTTTTAAAGCGGCAAACGTTACATTTTTAAATTTACCATTGCCATCAATATACTCCTTGTAATTTTTTTTAGACCTGAATTTTTCAAGTTTTGAAGTTCTTTCTAGAACGAGAACCTTAATATTTCTCTTTTCTTTCGCAATTTTCACCTGTAAAACTGAAGACAAAAATTTATCCAACAAAGATATACTCAGAGTCCCTTCAGGCATTAATAATTCAAAACAATGTGCATTCTTTCTCATCCAATTCTCCTTAGGACCATATTCGGGTAAGTATCTGTATTTAGATGGATCCTTAACCTCTAAGATTACATGATCTCTGGACACCATACCATGAGTCAACATTTCTTCTATAGATAAGTTGTACATGAATAATCGTCTAGTTTTAGAGAGAGAATCACTTTTACCATCGAAGTTTATCCCAAAAAGAGGAGAAATCTCATCGATGCCTTCTCTGTAACCAGTTAGAGCATAAAACCGCAGAAACCGTTTCTGATTATCCGTTTGTTCCCTCGTAAATTTAAATATAGGCTTTTGGGGATTAAAATCGAACAACGGTTTAATATAGGGATATTCATGAGATTGCCCTATTGCTGATAGATTAAGGATAATTAGTATCATTATAAATAAATACCTCATAGTTATTAAAGTTGATGTGCTTCAAATATTCATAATATTCAAAGCACAAAATTTCAAATTGACAGTTTTATCTTAAGTTTTGTGGTAATCCTGAATTAATTATTACCTCATTTGGTATTAATAATATATATCTTGGGTCGTTAGGAGGGAGAGTATAAGTTTTACCTTGTATCGTCCTAGTTAAGGTTACCGCAAATTTAGCATCTTTGTTTAATCGCCTTAAATCAGTCCAGCGCTGACCTCTCATCAATAGTTCTTTCCTACGTTCTGTTAGTACCTTTTCTAAAGTTTCCTCCGCATTTAACGTTGAAGGTATTTCAATATAACTACCACTTAACCAACGAGTTCTCAACAGCCTATTTAAGTCAGATAATGCACCTGTTATATTTCCAGATCGAGCGTAACATTCTGCACGAATCAAATACAATTCATCAACGGCTAGACCATTAAATAATGTTCCATTTATCGTGGGTTCGTAATTTCCACTGAAAAGATAACTCACTGGAATGCCCGAAACAGTTTTGAAGAATATTATTCTTCTCAAGTCATTAGTTTCATATGAAGAAACAAGCGAAGGATCTATTTTTGCAAAACTGTTACTAGACGAACCAGCAGCTAACATAAATGATTGTGTGGTAACCGACTGAAATATAACTTCTTTATTAAACCTAGGAGTGAATGGCGTAGTAGAGTTTTTATTTAATGAATTATAGTCAATTAAGTCACTTTTAATCGCTAATGCAGCTGAAGCATTCAATTCAGCATTATTATAATCTTCCATAGAAAGATATACTCTTGCTAACATAGCATAACAAGCTGCTTTATTGGGTCTGGATGCTATAGAGGAACTAGAAGACAATAAATTTGAAGCTTCTTGTAAATCTTGTACGATCCTATCATATGTTTGTTTAACAGTTCCTCTTTCAGATATTTCATTTATATCTGAAGTCAACCTAACTGGAATACCTAAATCTAGTGAAGATGTTTCAACAGAATAAGGTTTAGCGTATAATTGTGCAATTTGCCATAAACAGTAACTGCGATAAAATAATGCTGATCCACGTAAACCATTCAAAATACTTTGATCTGTTTTCCCTTTTAATTTATTTTCAATTGTTTCTAAGATAAAGTTGCAGTTATAAATAATGTAATAACACGGCTTCCATTGTAAGTTTGATAAGTTATGAATAGCTGTAGAATTCCAAGTATAAAAAAACCGGTCTTCTGAAGAAACAAAAGTAGATAAATAAGTAGCATCAGTAAGATAAAAATCCCCTGCAGAAGATTCCCCATCGGAAGGATATCCAGTATTCATTAATGCATAGTTATCGAGCAATAATTGGCAGTCATCAGCTGTTTCAGCGAAAACCTGTTTACTATCAGTCTTAATATCTAAAAACTTTTCACATGAACAAAGTGAAGTTATGACCGTTAAGCAAATTAGTAGTAAAATTTTATTATTTTTCATGAGTTATATATTAAAAATTTGCATTGATTCCAAAGCTGTAAGTTTTAGGTTGTGGAGTATCAGTATCAGGATCAATTTTTAATTTATTTGCCCGCCATAATATACCTAGGTTTGTAATGTTGGCAAAAAGTCTTAAATCTTTAAAATACCAATTCTTCCCCCTTAAACCATAGCTTAGGTTCACTTCTTGAAGACGAATATGATCTGCTTTAAATACGTTAATATCTGAAAATTGATAAAACTGATCTTGTACTCCACTGCCTGGATAAGACATAGATGGAACATTTGTAAACAACTCATCTCCAGGTTTTTTCCATCTATTTTCAAATTCACCACCAAGCAACATAGCATTGCTGTATAATTGTGAATATAATGCCAAATCGGACTCAAATCTTCTGGAGACGTACTTAAGTTTATAAATAATGTTTGCAGAAAGCATTATAGAGCCATAGCTGAACGTATTGCGAAAAGATCCAAAGTATACTGGCACTGCTGAGCCCATGAATTTTGCTGTAGAAGGCGCGGCACTGGTTATAGCATTGTAGTTATCACTTCCCATTTGTCCTGCATCAATGATTAATGCTTGACCATTAAGTAAACCTCGTGGATAACCTGTAATAGGATCTAAACCTGCCCATTGGAAAGCAAAAAGCCTAGAAAGATCATATCCGACAGTATACCTACCAGTTGCTCCTCCTGCAACTAACGAGACAGCATTTACACCGCCTGGAATATAAAGTTTACTGACTTTTACTCTGTTAAAACTAAATAAGAAATTACTGTTCCAGTTGAATTTACCAATCTTTAAATTTTGAGAATTTAGTGTTAAATCTGTTCCATATCCATGTAAGTCCCCTGTATTATAGTTAAGATTACTAAAACCTGTGGTTGGGTCAAGTAGATTACTAGCAATTAAGTCTTTGGTATTTTTAACATAATATTCAAAACTACCTGAAAGCCGCTCACCCTTTAGGCCAAAATCAAGTCCAAAATTTAACACTCCAGTTCTCTCAGGTCTTAGATTATTGTTGGTAGCTTCCAAACTGTTTAATCCTGCAAAAAATAGACCGTTGAGTCCTGTCGTTGTTGAGAAGCCAATCCTAGGACGAGGAAAAACTAGAGGATTTGTATTTCCATTGTATCCATACGTGGTTCGCAATTGTAACCTTGAAAAAATATTTGAGTTGTAAAAATTCTCATTTGCAATATTCCAACTTACACCCATTGAATAAAATGGAGTTCCAGTTTTATTTTGGTCCACCCCAAAAAGATTCGATCCATCTTTTCTGATACTTCCTGAAATTGTATAGCGGTTATCGTATGTATATGATGCGTTCGCATAACTGCTTAAAGTTCTACTACGATTTGAAAGCATTGATGGATTATATGGCACACGGGCCGCAGATACGCCATTAGTATTCCACAAAAGATTATAGTTACTTGCAAAATTCAAAGTGTTATTAAAAGTTAAAGTATTGGGATTATATCCATAATAGGGGTTCGAATTTTGAATAGTATAATTTTGACTAGCATCAAGTCCTGCAATTGCATTTAATGAATGTTTACCGTTCCAAGAATGATTATAGTTCAATTGAGCCCTTAAAGAGTTTAAGGTACCAACCGACCTACCCTTAAAATATATGGCTCCAACTGGAATGTTTTTAACGAAAGAAATTGGATCTGTAAATCTATTAATTAATTCTCGTGCAAAAAAAGAGTTTTTATCAGTATAATCCTCTTCGTCTCCAATACTTCTGTTGTAACTATAATTAATACTCAACGAAAGTGAAGGATCAAATGTATAAATTGAATTTATATTGAAGTTCATGTTTTGAACTATGCTCTTTAAATTTCCTAAATAAATATCCTCTAAAGGTTTATAAGTCATATCTAGAACTTTGCTGCCGTAAGTTGATTCAATTAAATCTGAAAACGAAGTACGATACACCTTTGGTAAAGACAATGCATTTCCATTTTCATCTGCTAGCTGATCATAAGGTTGTAATTGTGCAATACCTGTATTTGATCCCGGGAATCGCCGACTTTGACGTGTATAACCTACTATCGCTCTCACCTCGAAATTTTTAAATGGCTTAACAGACGCATTATAACCGACATTCAATCTATCATTCTGTGAGTTTATATCACTTGAGATAGATTTTGTATATCCTAATGATAGACCATATGCTAAAGTTTTGCTACCTCCACTTAAACTCAATGAATGATTTTGATTAAAAGCATTTCTTTTAAGATATCTAGCTACATCTCTCCTAACGTCATTTCCTCGAAGTACATCTAATTGTTCATTTGCTTCCTGTTCAGTGATTATATGTTTATTCAAATAATTATTCATTATTTCTTGAATAGGGGTAGTTACAGGCTGAGATGTAGTAGAGATGGGATCAAACAAGACTTCCTGCGACCCTATAAACTGCAACTTTTGAGCATCTATAAAATCAGATACACTCATCTTTTTTTTATAAAATAAATCTTCTTTTTCAGTTAAATTAAAGCTACTTGAAAAAGAAACAGTTGGTTTTCGCAAATAGCTCCCTCGTTTAGTTTTAATAACTAACACACCATTAGCGGCTCTTGATCCCCAAATTGATGCCGCTGCTGCATCTTTAAGGATGGTAATACTTTCTACATCATTAGGATTGATTTGAGAAATGTCATAGGGACTGGCAATACCATCAACAACTAGCAAAGGGTATCCACTTGTATTAAAGGTCAAATTATTCGGTGTTAAAGTATTCTTACCACGTATAGTTAAATTACCTAATTGAGATTGATTCCTGTTTCCAGCAGTGATGTTAGAATTTCCAGTGTAATTTATACTGGTTGTGATACCAACTAGTCGATTAAGTAAATCAGGATCAGCGCTATGCTCTAATTGTTTAGCTGTCACTACTTCAAAGGATCCTGTACTTCTTTCTTTAGGAAGGTCTTGAAAACCATTACTAACCACCTGTACTTCTGACAAATTACCAGTAGCTACACTCATTGCCACTTCCAGTCGTCTTGATCCTTTGCCGTTTACAAATATTTCTCTAATTGTATAACCTATATATGAAATCTGTAATATAGAATTGCCAGTGGGTACAAATAAACGAAACTCACCAGTAGAGGATGTATAAACACTTCGATCATTATACTTAATCTTGACAGTTGCCCCTGACATTGGCTTTCCGTTTTCATCTAGAACTACACCACTATAAAAGATTGAATCTTGTTTTACATCTGAAGTACTTGTAAAGTTTTTCTGAAATTTATTAATTATAATACTTTGATCATCTATAATATAACTCATTCCTTCATTGAAAAGACAAATATCCATCACTTCTTTGATAGGCGTCTTATTAAAATTCGCATCTATGCGGCGTTCTGCATTAAAATTGGCACTTTGCCACAATACATCGTAACGGGTCTGTCGACGAATCTCTTTAAATACGTCTTTAACCTTCGCATTCTTTTGATGAAAAGTGAGGGTCTGACTATAGGAAGATGCACTTACTTGCAAAATCCCAAAAATTAGTAGGAGAATAGTTAGTTTCATCACCCACAAAAATTTATACAGGCGGCCGCAAGGACTATCTGAGAGGTTAGTATAAAAATTCATATATTAGTGCTTGGTTTTTTCGGGGAGAAAAATATCGGCTAGGTCAGTTTCTTCCCGTTGGTTAATTGGTTGTTTAAATTGATTAGTAAACCAGCGAGGTCAGGAGTGTTGACGCATTCCTGACCTTATTGATTTAAGGGTTTCGGTTTTCATCTCATAACTTTTATCCTCCTTCCATTAATTGAAAAATGAACTGATCCTGTTAATTCTATTTTCCGCAATACTTGCGAGGCATTGCTGTATTTTGAAATTGTTCCACTAAATGTTTCTCGATTGAAGGCTGTTGTGGTATATTCAATATCTACATCATACCATCTTGATACTTTCCTTAAAATACTTTCCAGAGGTTCATCGTTGAACATAAAATATCCATTCTGCCAGGCAACAGCTTCATCTGTATCGACATTGGATAAAGTAAAACTTATTGGTTTGTTATTGGACAACATTGCGGCCTGACCTGGTTTCAACATAATATTGGCTGACGAAGAAGTATTTCCCACCCTCACTGATCCTTCCAATAACGTGGTTTTAGTGAGAGGTTCGTTATCATATGCATTGATATTAAAATGGGTACCCAAAACTGTGACGTCCTGGTTTAATGTTACAACCTTAAAGCTTTTAGTTTTATTTTTGGTTACTTCAAAATAGGCTTCACCCTTTAAATCAACTATTCGTTGTTTTCCATTGAAAGCTAAGGGGTATCGAAGGGATGATCCTGAGTTCAACCATACTTTGGTATCGTCAGGAAGAATCAATTGGTATTGTCCGCCTCTCGGGGTCTCAATCGTATTATAAATAGCCTCAGTTTTCAAACTTTTTACATCTGATGTTTGATATACCAATTTACCATCATCGGTTTTTTTGATAATCATTCCATCTTCATCTTTTATATTTAACTGAGCAGCATCTGATAAATTAATCTTTTTACCGTTAGACAGTGTCAAAATAGCTTTGTCAGATCCTGGAGAAAGATCGCTGTGCGCTGCAATATTAATATTTTGTTTCTGCTGCTTTTCAGAAGGATAATAGAAGTAGATCCCAATAACACTAATAATTATTAAGCTGGCAGCAATCCCGATGTACTGATATAAAGTATAATTCATCCTGCCACGACTTTCAGCGATAGTTATTGTTTCATCTATTTTGGCCTTCATCCTATCTTTGATATTATTTATTTCCTCTCTACTTTTCGATTCTAACGAGTCAGGTTGTGAAGAAAATAAATCAAAATATAGCTTAATAAAAAGATGCTGTTTTGCACTTGCAGTCCCGTTAAGAAATGCATTTACTATTCTTAAAAATTCCTTTTTGTTAGGTGTATTCATAATCTTGTATACTATGAAGTGTATAAAAGTGGTAACATGTCCTAAGGTGATTGCAAATATTTTAAATAGCAAACGTGATAAAATGCACTCTGAATAAGAGTAAGCCTAAATTCCAAATCACACAATGGACTAAATGAAATGTTAAAACCGTGCTAGCAAGTAAATAAACAACCAAATAAAATGTTTGACCATCAATTTTGCTACTTCTGTCCTACTACTTTGTTAACCTATTTCATAAATTAAATAAACAGATTAAAAAATGGGAAAGGCTGAAAACCCCAAACAGAGTAGGCATAAATTAAAATTTTTTGACAATGGCTAGAGCATGGTATGCGTATAAAGATTATCAGGATGCAGAATTAACAAATAGCTATCTATATTCTAATGGTCGTGTCACCTGTAGGGATGGGAGAAAACTATGTGCAATAAATGAATTGTATTCAGGAACAGTGCATCCACTTACAATTTCAACAAATCTATTATACTATATAGCGACTGGATTAGTAACTGGTAATGCACAGCCTCAATTTCCGGTTGGTTCAAAGAAGTATGTTTATTTTATAACATTTTAGTAAAGTAAAATAACTTGAAAGATTTAATAATAAATCTTCCCTTTTGAAGGTCTTCAACACGTAGTTGAAGACCTTTTTTTATATTATTTTTTTCAAGAAGCTAAATGCTTTTAAATTATTGCATCTGTGCATTTATCAGGTTAAAACTCACACCTAGAGGAGTAGAATCTATCAAAAACTTATTTCAATTACTTAATTTACAATAATTTACATAATTTAGCGCCGCTAATTTCATTTTCACACATATAAGTTGTATTAGCAATAAATACTAAATATAAAACAAAGGAATTAACCGACCCTTAACTATTAAATTATGAAATTCAGATTCATTTTACTCCTAACTATTTTACTTTTTTCAAGTGATATGATCAATGGCCAAACATTAAATGTAAATACTCAATTATTAAAGAATTCATGGCCTGCCTCTTGGATTACGTCCAATGGTAGTCAGCAAAAGGAATATGGTGTATATCATTTTCGAAAGAGTTTTAAACTGATTGCTCTCCCCTCTTCATTTATCATCAATGTTTCGGGAGATAACCGCTACCGCTTGTTTGTAAATGGAGTTCCAATTTGTTCTGGCCCGGCACGGGGAGATTTGTTTAATTGGTTTTTTGAGACTATTGACATTTCATCTTTTCTTATAGAGGGTGATAATACCATAGCTGCCTTGGTATGGAATATGGGTCAACTAGCACCGGTTGCACAAGTATCTAATCAAACGGCATTTTTAGTACAGGGAAATTCTGATGCGGAAAAGATTGTTAATACTGATTCTACGTGGAAAGTGGTGAAAAGCAATGCCTATACGCCTACTTCGTTAGATAATGGTGAGCGCCTCAAAGCGTATATGGTTGTGGGACCTGGTGATCAGGTTGATGGGAATAGCTATTTGTGGAATTGGCAGGAGAAAGGATATGATGATACAACCTGGGCAAATGCTATTGAGATAGCACATGGCGAGCCTGTCGGACATGGTACTGATAACAGGTGGACCTTAGCGCCAAGAACTATCCCGTTAATGGAGGAACATCTGGAACGTTTTAAGAAATTAAGGAGAACTTCTCTGCCTAAGCTCAGTGATAGTTTTATAAAGGGAAACAGATCGGCAACAATCCCGGCGAACCAGACAGTGAGTATTTTATTGGATTGCGGTGTAAATACAGCAGCTTATCCGGAATTGATTCTCTCGGCGGGAAAAGGTGCGACTGTAAAGTTGACCTATGCAGAATCGTTGTTTAATAACAAAGGAGATAAAGGGAATAGAGATGAGATAGAGAATAAGGAAATTGTCGGAAACTATGATATTTTTAAGCCGGATGGTGGAACAAATAGGAAGTTCAGACCATTGTGGTTCAGAGCTTACCGATATCTGCAATTGGATATCACGACGAAAGAAGAAGCACTGCTCCTGAATGATATTTATAGTATGAAAACAGGCTATCCATTAGAGATGAATGCCTCGTTTTCTTCTAATGATCAATCGCTAAAGGATATTTGGAATGTTGGCTGGCGGACAGCACAACTTTGTGCTGGAGAACTGTATTATGATACTCCTTATTATGAGCAACTTCAATACACGGGCGACAGCCGCATCCAATCTTTAATTTCGTTATATGTAAGTGGTGATGATAGATTGATGCGAAAAGCAATCCTTGATTTTTATCATTCACGTACACCAGAAGGGCTTACACAGGGAAGGTATCCGAGTAACCGACTGCAAATTATCCCAACGTTTTCATTGTTCTGGGTATCAATGATACATGATTATTGGATGAATCGTCAGGATGATAAATTTGTCAGGCAGTTCCTGCCCGCGATCTATGAGATTATGGAGTGGTATACTATGAAGATTGATCAGAAGAAGAAAATGCTTGGTCCATTAACGTGGTGGAATTTTGTGGACTGGGATAACTTTAATAGCTGGGGTGTCCCTCCTGCAGCAGAAACTGGTAACTCGTCTATCAATACGTTGCAATATGTTTATACCTTAAATGAGGCGGCCGACTTATTCCGGGCTTTTAACCGCGTTGGGCAAGCTGATGAGTATACTGCGCTTGCAGCTGAACTGAATAAGGGAACGATGACTGCTTGCTATAATTCCGAAAAAGGACTTTTAGCGGATTCCCCGGAACAAAAGACATATAGTCAGCATGCTGGTATATGGGCGGTATTAAGTGGGGCGATGCCGGTGAATGAGGCTAAGCCAATGATGTTGAGGTTACTGAAGGACAAAACGATTGGCCAGGTTACTTTTTTTTATCGCTTTTACCTGACTCAGGCTTTAAAAAAGGCAGAGTTAGGTGATCTCTATTATAGTGAACTGACGCCCTGGAGAAAGATGTTGCAACTTGGTTTAACGACATTTGCGGAAAAACCAGAACCGACCAGGTCTGATTGTCATGCATGGAGTGCAAGCCCAAATTATGATTTTCTTGCAACTATTTGCGGGATAACTCCAGCGGAACCAGGGTTTAAAAAAGTGCTGATTAAGCCTGCGTTGGGGGAGTTGAATCAAGTTGCAGGGTCAATGCCCCACCCTTTAGGGCAAATAGTGATGAGTTTAAAGCGGGATGGTTTAAATGGGTTAAATGTCGAGGTTACACTTCCGGACCAACTAACGGGTAATTTCTTATGGAAAGGGAAAAATATAGAACTGCATGCAGGAAAACAAAACTTTGTTATTTAACTGTTAAAAATCATAGGAAATTGTTAAAATTTATCTGATAATAATATTTTATCTAATTATATTTTTTCGTATTTTGTTGATTACAAACACGTTTAACTCCTATGCATTGTAAAATATTTGTACCAACATAAATAATAAGATATTCATATTTTATTGAAGGTTTGTCTGATGACAAGGTCATCTTAACGCAGACCAATAATGTAAGCAATTATAATTCGTTACCATCTAACTACCTATGAAATGGAAAATGAGGAATTGTTCAGAATTTTAGCTGGAAAACATCCTTTGCGTTTAGAGTTGAAAGACAAGCTAAACGAGATGATTAAAAGAGAATACTTTAACAAAAGCCAAATAATATTAAAACCTGGTCAGATTGCGAACCGTTCATGGTTCATTGAGAAAGGATCAGCAATGGGTTACGCTTATAAAGAGGAGAAGAAAGTACCTTTCTGGTTTTGGAATGAAGGGCAGCTAATGATTCCGATTAATAGTTTTTTTAGTCAGAAGCCTTCGGATACTTATATTGAGCTGTTGGAGCCAAGTGTATTAATGTCCATCTCTTATGATAATATGAATGAACTGACCAGAACATTCCCTGACTCAAATGATTATATCAGAAGGGTAATGCAGGATTATCACCAAATGAGTCAAAAAAGAATCCTGCAATTAACGGCGTTATCACCAGAGGAGCATTACCTGAATTTAATGCGCGACTGTCCTGCTATTTTTTTAAAAGCGTCTGTGGAAAGTATTGCTTCTTATTTAGGAATATCACGCAAAACGTTAAATAGAATCAGGACCAGAACAAGAAGATATTAAACCGTCCTACGGAGAACCGACCGAGATGGGGCAAGAAGCACTCTTTTGAGTCTTTTGTCCCTTTTTTTTTGTCCGGCTCCCCGTAACTTGGTGTGGTAAATCAGTTAAAATTTTTCATATATGAACCCACATCCTTTTATAATTTTAATCACTGGATTTCTAATCCTTCTTTGGGTATACACGGCATTTTCCAAGTTAACAGATTTACCCAGGTTTAATCATGCATTGATGACACAAGTGTTCCCTAAATGGATAGGAAAAGTGCTGTTGTTTGCGCTACCAATTTCTGAGATCGCAGTGGTAGCTTTATTATTGATACCAGAAACCCGTTTACTGGGAATGTATAGCTCGTTATTTATGATGTTGCTGTTTACATTGTATGTAGGAGGTGCAGTTTTTCAGCTGTATGAGCGGACACCATGTGCCTGTGGAGGCATTTTTAATCGTTTAGGCTGGCAAAGACATTTCAGGTTAAATATTATACTGACTATAATCGCCCTAATGGGTGTAATCTTAATGGAGGTTTAAAGTATTAGCTGTCCTGCTAATTGATTAATTATATGTTGTTTTTTCGTAATGATGAGCGGGATTGATTGTGGATGCAATCAATCCCTATTTATTTTCTAAATTCTGATGAAGCTGATTGAGCCGATATAAAAAGACATCTGTTGATTTTAAACCCGGATTATTTTTGATATAACTAAAATGAGATTGGAGAAATAAGGGGACGTCTTGTATGACTACCCCTGTTACCAATTCTACCTTTTCAGGTAATTCAATCCCTTCAAAATATGCTTCTAGTTCTTCTACTGACATGCAGCAAAGTTAAAAGAAAAGAATTAAGACCTTCTATAAACAGGGTCGGAATTTTGAAGTTTTAATTCTTGCAGCAAACTTTTAACACGCTCTTCAATCTGAAGAAAAACGCGTTCAAACGCATCATCGCTGAAAAAAGGATTAAAAACTTCCAAGTCATCTTTTAAAAAGAGACTTACTTTTTTTCGTTGCTGATCTGTTTGCGCCAGTTCAGTTACCTCATTAAAGTTATGCCTGTCCATGGTGAGGATGTAATCGTAATCGTCAAGCATTTCCAGTGTTAACCGTCGAACACGCTGATTAGCAATATCATATCCATATTGTTTTGCGATCGCCACACTACGCGGATCAGCAGGCTCACCTACACATACATCTCCTGTGGCTGCTGATGCGACTTCCCAATCCAGATTTTCATCTTCAATAAGTTGTCGCATTACGCCTTCAGCGAGAGGGGAACGGCAAATGTTTCCAAAACATATCATTAAAATTTTCATATAAATATATTTTATTGTTGATGCGGAATGAAGCTGAGTTAAGCTTGCACGCATTGTAATTGAATTCTGATCAAGATAAAAATTAGCGCATGAACAATCTGTTTCAAAAGTCCCTATAGTTCAGAACATTT
>Ga0247815_10000866_pt1 | contig 23469 bp, 24 predicted proteins | sample UWRJL194509B1_FD_181014 | JGI IMG/M metagenome (GOLD analysis project Ga0247815, IMG submission 181014) | Plant litter microbial communities from Arlington Agricultural Research Station in Wisconsin, United States - UWRJ-L194-509B-1 | ecosystem: Environmental > Terrestrial > Plant litter >...
AATTGCAGGCATTAACCCTGCTATTCCTGTATATTTTTATTTACATTTCCTTTCAATCGATTTCGTAAAAAAAGTTGATGCTCTTGCTAAAGATCGTGAAGGAACTATTTACGTGCAGCTTGACCCCATTGGCCGCCTGGCTAAAGAGGGCAACTGGTACACAAGCCTTAATGAAGATTTAGCAAAACTTAACACCATAGCATTAACATGCAATAACGTAGGTTTTATAGGCATTAATGCCGGTTTATATCAAAATGCAGGTGCTAATAGTGTACAGCAAATAGCGTACACCCTAGCGCATGTTAATGAATATTTTAACCGCGTAACAAATATAAGTCAACCCATTATTCTAAAAGTGGCGGTAGGCACCAATTACTTTTTTGAAATTGCCAAGCTGCGCGCCCTCCGCCTGTTGTTTAACCTGATAGCTAAAGAATATGGCCATAATCATGACTGCCATATAATAGCCACACCCACAAAGCGCAACAAAACCATATACGACTATAATGTAAACATGCTGCGCACTACTACAGAGTGTATGAGTGCCATTCTGGGTGGTGCAGATACTGTTATTAATTTACCCTATGATTCCCTGTATCATAAAAGCAATGAGTTTGGCGAGCGTATTGCCCGCAACCAGTTATTGGTTTTAAAACACGAAAGTTATTTTGACAAAGTTAGTAACCCGGCAGATGGCGCCTACTACATAGAAGAACTTACACAACAGCTTGCAGATAAGGCCCTTGTTATCTTTAAAGATATTGAGGCTAACGGCGGTTTTATTACACAGTTAAAAGAAGGTACGATTCAGCGAAAAATTCAGGAAAGTGCAGCCAAAGAACAGGAGTTATTTGACAGCGGTAAAGAAGTGCTTTTAGGCACTAACAAATATCCTAACAAAAATGACCGCATGGCTCATGATATGCAGTTGTTCCCGTTCTTAAAAATAAACCCGAGAAAAACCCTTGTTAGCCCTATTATAGAAAAAAGACTGGCAGAGAAAGCAGAACAGGAACGGTTAGAAAACGAGAAAGTTAGCAATGAACAATAGTTGCCTTTTCTAAAATTATTATATTTACTAAAAAGAAAATTATGGAAGCTATACGCCAATACGTTAAAGTTAACGGACGAAACATCAGTATCACATTACCGGATGATTTTAATGCAGATGAAGTAGAAGTAATTATTTTGCCTAAGAATGATGATTTTTATCTGACCGATGAAATGAAAGCCGAACTTGACCTGCAACTAAAAGAACCGGTGACAGATTATATTTCTGCCGAAGAATCAATAGCAGAGCTTAAAAAAAAGTATGGAGTATAACATTGTAGTTTCATCAAGAGCACGGAAGCACTTTGTAAAAGCCATAGATTACTATGCTGATATAAGCCCGGCAATACCTGCGAAATTTATACATTCTATAGAATCTGCTTATAAGAAATTATCTCAAAACCCATTTTTTGTTATCCGCTATAAAAACGTAAGGGCTATTCCTTTAAAAGGTTTTCCCTACCTTTTATTTTTTTGTATTGATGAAGTAACTTTCGAGGTAAAGATATTATCCATTTTCCACACATCTAAAAGCCCTCAGAGATATCCAAAATAATTTTGATGAGAAAAAACCTCCAACACATACAGCTTGAGCCTATTCCCAACGAGCAGTTCGTAGGCGATAATCCTTCTGCAAATCCATTTACAACAGCAGAAGGCATAAGTTTAAAGCAACTTTACACCGAAGCTGATAACGAAAACCTGGAGCACCTTGATTTTGGTGCAGGGTTTGCACCTTACCTGCGTGGGCCATATGCCACTATGTATGTGCAAAAGCCATGGACGATAAGGCAATATGCAGGTTTTAGTACCGCGCAGGAAAGCAATGCTTTTTACCGCCGCAATCTTGCGGCCGGGCAAAAGGGGCTTTCTGTAGCATTTGATCTTGCTACACACCGCGGTTATGATAGCGACCATGAGCGTGTAGTGGGCGATGTTGGCAAGGCTGGCGTAGCTATAGACAGCGTAGAGGATATGAAAGTACTCTTCGACCAGATTCCGCTAAATGAAATGTCGGTTTCTATGACCATGAACGGAGCAGTATTGCCCATTATGGCTTTTTATATAGTTGCTGCCGAGGAACAGGGCGTAAACCCGGAGCAGCTATCGGGTACCATACAAAATGATATACTTAAAGAGTTTATGGTGCGCAATACCTACATATACCCTCCTGCCCCCTCAATGAAAATTATTGCCGATATTTTTGAATATTCGAGCCACAGGATGCCGAAGTTCAACTCTATAAGTATATCCGGCTACCACATGCAGGAGGCTGGCGCTACGGCCGATATTGAGTTGGCTTATACCCTGGCAGACGGATTGGAGTACATTCGTACCGGGCTTGCCACGGGAATGAAGATTGACGAGTTTGCCCCACGCCTCTCTTTCTTTTGGGCCATTGGCATGAACCATTTTATGGAAATTGCAAAGATGCGTGCCGGGCGTATGCTGTGGGCAAAACTGCTTAAACAATTTAACCCTAAAGACGAAAAATCGTTAGCATTACGCACCCATTGCCAAACAAGCGGCTGGAGCCTTACAGAGCAGGACCCATTTAATAACGTGGCGCGTACGGTTATAGAGGCCGCCGCAGCAGTTTTTGGAGGAACACAATCGCTGCACACTAACGCCCTTGATGAGGCCATTGCCCTGCCCACCGATTTTTCGGCACGGATAGCACGTAACACACAGATATTTTTACAGGAAGAAACTAAAATAACTAAAACTACAGATCCCTGGGCAGGCAGCTACTATGTAGAGAGCCTTACCAATGATATTGCCCAAAAAGCATGGGCATTAATTGAAGAGGTGGAAGAACTGGGAGGGATGACCAAAGCCATTGAAGCCGGCATACCTAAACTGCGTATAGAAGAGGCAGCAGCACGCAAGCAGGCCCGTATAGATAGCGGTCAGGATATTATAGTAGGCGTAAACAAATACCGCCTGCTAAAAGAAGACCCTTTACAAATTTTAGATGTAGATAACGAGATGGTTCGCCGCCAGCAACTGGAGCAGCTTGCTACTATAAAAGCAACACGCAACAGCGAACAGGTTGCCGCAAGCCTTGAAAAGCTGACTGAAGCAGCTAAGACAGGTACAGGTAATTTACTGGAACTGGCCATAGAAGCAGCACGATACAGGGCAACGCTTGGCGAAATAAGCAGTGCACTCGAAAGTATTTTTGGGAGGTATAAAGCACAAATTAAATCTTTTAGTGGTGTGTACAGCAAAGAGATAAAAAACGACGAAAGCTTTGAGAAAGCAAAACAGCTGGCTAACGAATTTGCTAAACTGGAAGGCCGCCGCCCCCGTATTATGATTGCAAAGATGGGTCAGGATGGGCACGACCGTGGCGCTAAGGTAGTAGCCACAGGTTATGCAGATGTAGGCTTTGATGTAGATATAGGCCCACTTTTCCAGACACCCGCGGAGGCTGCCAAACAGGCGGTAGAGAACGATGTGCATATACTTGGGGTATCATCATTGGCCGCAGGACATAAAACGTTAGTACCACAGGTTATTGCAGAGCTTAAAAATTATGGCCGTGAAGATATTATGGTTATTGTGGGCGGAGTGATTCCGGCGCAGGATTACCAGTACCTTTTTGATGCCGGTGCCGTAGCTGTTTTTGGCCCCGGCACAAAGATTAGCGAAGCTGCCATTACAATATTAGAAGTGTTGATACAGGGATTTGAAGAGTAAGTTGCAGAGATATGACATTTATTGAGAGGCTTATGTATGTCATTAAAATATGGATTACAATACTCCTGCCTATAGTTTTGTTTGTACCTGCAATTGAAGGATTAAACATGTATTTTCGTGCGCTGATGCCAACAATACTATTTTCATTAATTTTTACAATACTTCCTGCTTTTATACTTTTTATCGTTTTATGGATTTTTGAAAAAGCTGGGACGTTTTATGATGATTTAATTAAACCTACACTCATTGGCGGTATGATAGGTTTTTATGCAGGTATACTTAGCTTTTACTTATATTTTTCTGGTTTTCATATTTTAATGGTTCTTTCGTTTTTCATTATTACTATGTTAAGTTGCTATTATTGGTCTTGTAAAGAGGTAAAGAAGCACAGTCTTTAAAACATCAAACATTACTATTACATGAAGGCATTACAATTACTTTTCATACTCGTTTCCTTTTCCAGCTTTGCACAGATTAAAACAACACAACTAACTAAAGCAACATTGCCTAAAACTATTAGTTATACCGGCAGACTTACTGATGCTGTCAGATTTACTGATGCTGGTGGCGAGACAATTGTAATTACTACTGAAACAGGCGAATCTCAAAGTAAGACGGAACCCGATGAATCATACAGGGAAGCAGAACTATTTGCCTACCAGTACATTTTAACCAATGGCAAGTGGACCTTGCAATGGAAGATGTATGACTATGTAAAAGAATGCCCTGTCGATATTGAGTGCCACTTTGTAAAAAATTCTTTTGCCGTAACCGACCTTGACAAAAATGGTACAGCCGAAGTATGGCTTATGTATATAACCGGTTGCCACGGCGATGTGAGTGCCTCTAATATGAAGGTAATTGTTTATGAAGGCACCCAAAAATATGCAATGCGTGGCCATACTAAAGTACGTGTTGGCGAGAATGAATTTGATGGTGGCGAATATACTTTTGATGAGCCATTTAAAAAAGCACCTGAAACCTTCAGGAAATATGCACTTAAGCTTTGGCAAAAAAAAAACGTAATGCAAAAGTTTGAGTAATTGGCAGGAATAGCATTTGTCCCAATTATACAATTACTGATTTTTTGCAATGATTATATTTGTAGAAACTAAATTAATCATGCCCATTTTAAGATCAATACAGCTACTACTATTTATAGCATTACATGTAATTTTATATGCCCAACAAACTAAGGCTGATTATTTAAACCAGAATGCATCGGCACTTAGTAAACAGTTTATCTTCCCCGAAAAAAATATTAAAGTTATTGGCTTTGGTGCTTATCACGGCAGTGCCAAAACTGAGGATGCTGAACTATTACTGATACAGTCGCTAATTGAAAACAATAATTTGCGCTACTACTTCCCGGAAACCGATATAAGTATTGCCCACTATTTTAATGAATATCTTACAACCGGGAATGAGGTTTTACTAAAAGACCTTATTGAAACTTACGGAACACGCATACCACAGGAGCGTACCGTTGAAGTTTTTAATAAATGGAAAAAACTTAAAGAGCTAAACGATAAGCTGCCCAAAAAGAAAAAGATACAGGTTCTGGGTGCCGACCCTATTGTAACCTACAAATACACTTACAGGCATTTACTTAGCCTCATCAACAAATCTGCACAATGGACTGCGGCACTGCAATTGCAGGAAACCATTGCTAAAGACACCACTGATTTTTCGCCGTACTATGATAGTTTTTCTAAAAATCAGCTAAAAGCATTTGTTTCAGATTATGAAGCTCACGCTAAAAAATATCAGTCATTTATAAATGACTTGCCCATGTTTAAGCACCTGATTGGTATCCTTAAGGTAAGCTTTGATGATAGTTATAGACGAGAAAAGGAAATGTATAATAACTACCTTAATTTAGTGAAAATTTATAAGTGCAAAAACAAGCTACAATTTTTCAGGCTTGGATTTTCCCATCTTTTAAAAGCCAGGGAACATAAAGAAGATAAACGCGGTTCGTTTTTTTCGATGCTGGTTGATAATAAAATATATCCTAAAAATGAGATCGTTTCAGTTTTGGGTTATCTCACAAAATCAGAAGTTATCTGGAAAGATAAATATGATAATGAAGGCGAATATGTATCGTCTGTAACAAATAGTAAGGAAGGTACGGGCGACTCAGAGTCAGAATACTTTAAAGGCATAGAAATTTTTAAGGAAGGTAAAAAAAGTGACCTTACCATTTTCAGTTTAAAGAGACCAGACAGCCCTTACAGCGAATCCGGGTGCACAGATATGGTTGAAGTTATATCTAAAGAAAAAACTGTTAATTACGGCACTTCCTGCACAACTGATTATATAGATTATGTTTTACTGTTAAGCAATTCGGGAGCAAGCCATTCTATATACTCTGTTAAAAATAATTAGTGCTTAATTTTCCTTTTTATGCTGCAAGCCAGGTTATAAAGTTTTTCTAAAAGTATATTGTTTACAGCTTCTATTTCTTTTAAAGTGTCCGGCAATGTTATATTATTTTGCCTTAGCTCTGCAGATAGCTCAGCAAGATTTCTTCGTAACTGCGGACGTAATTCATTTATAATTACAAGAAGATTTGTTAAAGATAGAGGACTTTCTATAAGTGATACAGGCAGTGTGCTGATTTTTATTTTATAAAGATCCTGTGCATATACTTTGTATTCTTGTATCATAATAGTGTTATCTAAGCTTTTCTATAACATTTTGTATTCCAGATAATTACACCTATACAAAACTTAGGCTAACTTACAACCATTAACACACTATTAAATATGAATTATACAATTATTAACAATTATATTAAAAAATAATTTTTTCAATAACTTTTACCTTAAAAATTAAAGTTTAATATCTATAATTTTAACTTTTAATATAAGACTATTTTTTCCGGATATCAATTACCTCATTAAATTCCTTTACTATTTTTTGTGTGACTGGTAACCTATAGCCTATATAAAACTCAAAATAATGCTGCTGGTCGGCAAGTTTGGTTCCCGGTCCTGAATTGTAGTAAAAGGAATTGAAATTTATATTTGCCCCGGTGTAAAACTGGTTGTAATTATATCCTACAGCAGCCCTGTATTGCGCCTGCCAGGATATGCCACTGCTTTTCTCGGTGGGTGTACCGTCATTATATTTTGTAGTTATACTGTTATATCCTATCCCGCCATACACGCCGGCAGAAATTAAAAAATGGTCGTACAGTATTAAATTATAGTAGTACGCAGGGCCTGCCGCAATATCTATGTTATGGTCGGCACTGTTATCGTTGTTGGATATTTTAGTGTAATAATAATTTACAGAGGGCACAAAACTGCCAGCACTCTTTTTTTGCCATTCGTTTTGCGTGTAAGTTGCCCTGAAAGAGTAATTGGGATTAAAAACATACGATGTACTGCCGCCAATTTTCACTACCTTAAGATCGGCAAAAAAAATGTTATCATCAAGCCCTAACCGCCTGCCCTCTACATAATAGCCTTTAGTGCTCATGTATTGCAAATTTTGCATCCACTTTTTCAGGTAAAAGCGTGTGCCAAATGTAAAGTTCTTTGTTTTGCCCTTAATATCATCGTCCTTATTAAACTTCAGGAATGTTGGCGTATAACCAAGATCTATCTCTATAAACCTAAACATGAAAGTTGCGGTAGAGCGTATCTGTTGGTTAGGGGTAATCTTAAACCGTAAATTGCTATTCCTGTCATGCACATCAAAAGACTGAAAGCTATTGCTTAAACTTAGCCTTGCAGAGAAATAATCGTCAAACTTTTCTATGTAAGTGTTTGTGTTGATAGAGTCAGTTTCAGCCTGGGCAAAAACGAAGTTGCCGGCTAATAAACAGCATGCTATAAATACTTTGAAGATAAGAAAATAGTGTTGCTTCATTCGCTTAATTTATGAGCCCAATTTACACATTTTTTATTTTGACAATAAGAAAAACAATTGCCATTTTTACAATTTGGGGAATGTGGATTGTGTAGAAAGTGTAGACAATTCTACACTTATAAATTAACAAAATTACAAATAAAACATTAACTAACAACAACTTAAAACTTAGGTATAAAGATTGGTATTTACTTGCCTGTAAGAAAACAGCCTAATTAATAATTACAAGCGCAAACATGAAAATAGATACCATTACTTCAAGCCAGCTAAACATCAATACAAACAATTACAGCAATGCCGGTAGTATGGCTACGGGCAAAAAACCAAAAAAAGTCTTTGTACCCGGTACACTGGTACTTATAGGCACTTTTATATTGCTTATAGGTGCTGCATTTTTAGTATACCAACTACAGCCGGAGTTTGACCTTTTGCATGAAGAAAGACTAAAATCTCCTTGGGGACTCGCAATTATTATAGTAAGTTTAACTTTATTACTTGTAAAAGGAAGCTTCTTTATTTACAATTTGTTCCTATATTTTAAATATAAACCGGTAAAATCAGTTTCAGACGATTTACTGCCAACGGTTACTGTAATCGTACCGGCATATAATGAGGGAAAACTTGTTTGGGACACCCTAATAAGCCTTGCATCGAGCAAATACCCTGAAAGCAAACTGCAAATACTTGCTATAGACGATGGCAGTAAAGACGATACCTGGTACTGGATGCAACAGGCTAAACAAAAATTGGGCATCAGGCTGTCAATTTTCCAACAGCCAAAAAACATGGGTAAACGCCATGCCCTATACCGTGGTTTTAATCTGGGTACGGGAGACGTTTTTGTAACGGTAGACAGTGACTCCGTAGTTAAAAAAGATACATTGCGCAATTTGGTAAGCCCGTTAGTTACCAATAAAGATTGTGGTGCTGTTGCAGGTAACGTTAGGGTATTAAACAACAAGAACAGTATTATTGCCAAGATGCTTAATGTTAGCTTTGTACTAAGTTTTGAATTTGTACGTTCTGCCGAAAGCAGCCTGGGTTCGGTAATGTGTACCCCGGGAGCACTGGCAGCTTACCGAAGAGATGCCGTATTTGCCTGCCTTCCTGAATGGATAAACCAGACTTTTATGGGCCAGCCAAGTGATATTGGTGAAGACCGCGCCATGACCAATATGATCATGAAACAGGGCCACCACATCCTTTTCCAGAGGAATGCTTATGTGCTTACTAATGTTCCTGAAAAATATAAAGGATTGTACAAAATGTTCATCCGCTGGGGACGCAGCAATGTAAGGGAAAACCTTATGATGTCTAAGTTTGTGTTTAAAGAATTCAGGGAAAAATCTAAGTTAGGCACGAGGTTATTGTTCCTTAATCAGTTCCTGTCTATTATTACGGCTTATCCGTTTATTATATTAATGTTCTTTTTAATACTATCATACCCGTTACTATTTTTAAGCTCTACACTGGTAGGTATATTAATTATGTCGAGTTTCCCGGTATTCTTTTATGCCAAAAGATATAATCTGTCAGAATCGTTCTATGCCTACTCTTACAGCATATTATACACCTTTGGCCTGTTCTGGATAATGCCTTATGCCATTGCAACTGCAAGTAAAAGGGGCTGGCTTACCAGGGGATAAAAAATTAATTTAAATTGAAACCATAAAGAGGCAGCTAAGTAATTAAGCTGCCTCTTTTGCTATTAGTAATAAAGTATCATTACACTCGTAACGAGCCCCTAAAAGCCCGTGCAGCATAGTAGGACCCTGCGCCATTATGATATACAAACACTGCATTATACCGAAAGTCGGCAAAAATAGCACCACCATGTTTTCTTATCTCGGCAGGCGTTTTTATCCAGCTTGATGTTTTTGCATCAAAGTTGCCAAGTTTTTGCAACTCCCTGTATTGCACTTCGTCTAAAATTTCAATCCCCATATCGGCAGCCATATCTATAGCAGTATTTTCCGGACGGTGCTCTTTTCTCGACTCCCACCCTTCGCGGTCATAACACACACTCCTGCGCCCTTTAGGCGTTTCGGCAGAACAATCATAAAAAATATATTGGCCGGCTTTTTCGTCAAAGGCTACAACATCGGGTTCGCCGCCGGTAAGTTCCATTTCGTTAAGCGACCATAATTGTGCAGGACTGGCTTCAAGCTTTGCCTGCACATCTCCCCATTTAATGGCTGCATGGCGGTTTATGTTTTTATTAAAACGAGTCATTAATATTTTAAACAGTTCATCACGCTCTTCAATGGGTAACTCTTTTTTTATGCTGTTCATATGGTCTTTGTATTGTAAACTTAGTAATTGATTTACGTAAATTTATGAATATTAAACATTTGGCAAAACACATTACCGTTAAATACTACAAAATAGTAATTCTATATTATAATTGATTATTTTTATAAAATGTAATTTTTACACTTACCACACAAGACTTATATTTTTATGAAAAAAGCTTTATTTATTACAGGAACCTTTTTAATGTTTTCGGTAGCTGTAATGGCTCAGAAAAAAACGAAGGAAATAAGGAAGAATGTCCCTGTAGATTCTATAGTTTTAAGCGACCCTTTTATACTGGCCGATAAAAAAACCAACATGTATTACATGACCGGTACCGGTGGTATGCTTTGGAAAAGTAAGAACCTTAAACTTTGGGACGGGCCATTTGATGTAGCCAAAACCGACCCCGCATCATGGATGGGGCCAAAGCCAATGATATGGGCTGCAGAAATTCATAACTATAAAAACAAGTACTACTACTTTGCCACCTTTACTAACCAGGCGGTTATAATTGATACCGTAAACGGAAATACTGTAGAGCGACGTGCCTCTCATGTTTTAGTAAGCGATAAACCCGATGGGCCTTTTGTACCCATGAAAGATGCCACATATTTGCCTGCCAACAAGCCCACACTGGATGGAACCTTCTGGATAGATAAAGATGGTAAGCCTTATATGGTGTATTGCTATGAATGGCTGCAGGCTGTTGACGGTACTATAGAAAAGATAGAATTAAAACCCGACTTAAGCGGAACAATAGGTGAAGGGAAATTACTTTTTAAAGCAAGCGATTCGCCGTGGAGCCGTGAAAAAGACAAGAACGGAAAAGATGTACCTAACAGGGTAACTGATGGGCCTTATATCTTTAAAACCGGTACTGGCCGTTTAGGCATGATATGGACAAGCTGGATATATGATGTATATACCCAGGGTGTTGCCTACTCGCAAAGTGGCACGCTTGATGGGCCATGGATTCAGGAGAAAGACCCTATTACGCCCCCTAACTATGGCCACGGTATGTTGTTTAAGACTTTAGAAGGTAAACTTTTAATGTCATTACACAGCCATAAAAACAATAAGGGGAAATATCACAGGGTGCCTCATTTTTTTGAAGTAGATATTACGGGCGATAAACTTATCGTTGGCAAACCTTATATACCATAGTAAATTAATAGCTATGCAAAAATGTAGTATCAGGGAAATTTTTAAGGAATTTGATTTTACTCAGGCAGAAATAAATATAGCCGAAGATAAATTTGAAGAAATTCATGTAAGAAAGGGTGATGTACTTCTTACTCCGGGGCAGCATGTGCCCTACCAGTATTTTGTATATGATGGCTGCCTGAGAACCTACTATATTAACGACAGCGGCAAGGAATTTACACTACAGTTTGCAGTTAACGACTGGTGGATAAGTGATTATACAGCATTTTTTAACGAAGGCCTGTCTATGTTTTATATAGATTGCGTTAAGGATGCCGTTGTTTATAAAATATCTAAAATCAGTATGGAACAGCTGTATAAAGAAGTTCCGCAGATAGAATCTTTTTTCAGGATAAAAATGGAACGCTTTTTTGCGAGTTTCCAAAAAAGGATACTGTCAGACCTGGCATTAACAGCCCGGGAAAAGTATGTAAAGTTTTTACAGTCTTATCCTGATATAGAAAAGCATATTAAAAATTACCATCTTGCCTCGTACCTTGGCATTACTACAGAGAGCCTTAGCCGGGTACGGCACGAAATGTCTAAGAAATAAGATTCACGAATTGTAAACAGGAAATTCGGGATCACATCATTTAAAAGGATAGCACTACAAATGCTATCCTTTTTTTTTGTTTAAAAAATAGCTATTATACTAAATATCAATATTTAATAGTCTAAATATTTTGTCACTAAGGCGTAGAGACGCAAAGTTTTGTACCCTAAATCAGTTTCTTTGGGGTACAGTGTATTTACTCCCCGCTTTGCAACTCTGCGTTTTTGCGAGACATTATTAAACACACTAAACTATTATTTCCTCACATTGTACTACATCATTTATTACCCTACATCAATTTTTAAGGATAGCTAAAGACGGAACTTTGAAGTGTAATTAAAAAGGAATAATACATCTAAAAATAGTACCATGGAAAAAGAAGTGATTGTAAAATGGAACATCAAAAAAACGGAAACATCCGAAATACTGAAACTGTTGCCTGAGTTGGCAGAAAAAACAAGGAATGAAGACGGTAATGTGCTATACAACATTTACCAGACGGAAGAAAATCCTGATCAGCTAATATTACACGAACGTTACAGAGATGCGGCCGCAATGGAAGTCCATAAAAATTCTGACCATTATAAAAATATTGTAGCCGCCAGGATCATTCCGCATCTTGAAACCCGTGAGGTATTTATTGTAAAAAAACTCTTTTAAAAATATCGTTTAAATTATTAAAATAATATCATGAAAAAAGTCTTAATCATAGTTTCAAATGCTAATAGTATTGGCCCAAACAACAGGAGAACCGGCATCTTTTTACCTGAAGTAGCACACCCTTATGCCGAATTTGCTGCTGCAGATTATCAGGTAGATTTTGCAAGCCTTACCGGAGACACCCCTTATTTAGATGCGCTTAACTTAGCCGACGATCCCGCTAACCTTGCTTTTTTAACCGGAAAAGGATGGGCAGATATGCAAAAAGCTATAAAATTATCAGATGCTGATGCAAGTGTTTATGACGCTATTTTTATTCCCGGTGGCTTAGCCCCAATGGTAGATATGCCTCAACATCCGTTACTTAAACAGGTAATAAAAGAAACGTATGAGCGTGGCGCAGTTGTAGGAGCCGTATGTCATGGCCCTGTATCGTTACTAAACGTTACCTTAAGCGATGGCAGCTATATTGTAAACGGAAAAAACATAGCCTCGTTTACTAATGAAGAAGAAGATAATTATGCCAAGGACGATGTACCTTTTCTTCTTGAAACCGCACTTACTAACCAGGGAGCTATTTTTCATGCAGCAACAGCATGGTCTGAAAATAGCATTGCCGATGGTAATCTTGTAACCGGACAAAACCCTGCTTCTGCAAAAGGTGTTGCCCAAAAAATGGTGGGGCTGTTGCAGGCATAACTTATACTATTAAATTTTAATAAGGGCGGCTTTAAATAATTTAGAGTCGCCCTTATTAAATAAACATAAAAGTAAGTCAACAACTATTGAATAATTAATTAAATATTTAAAAAATAACTAAATAATTTATGTTTTAGCGTCAAAAACTTATGAAATTCGTATCAAATTTTGATTTTTATAATTTATAATTAGTTTTACGAAAAACAATATCTGTAATGGAATTTAATGGCCTTAAAAATAAAAATAATTATAAGTATGTATACAAAACTACCCGCGAAAAACTTGATAAAAATGAATCTGTTGCAAGCTTTTGCTATGCAATTGCAGCTGCCTGCCTGCTAATAATACTGGTAATGGTTTTACAGTATTATGAGTATTTGTAGGTTGACTGAAAATTTCACTTTAATATTATCTATTTTACATTACCAATTTTACTGATACCCCTTGGCCTGCAAATTAAACAACTCTGCATAGCGGCCGTTTTGTGCCAAGAGCTCTTCATGGGTACCTATTTCAAGCAGTTGCCCCTTATCTAAAACCAATATCCTGTGGGCAAGCCTTGCGGTAGAAAAGCGGTGCGAAATAAGAACGGCACTTTTACCTTTAGTAAGGTTAGAGAACCGCTGAAAAACCTCATACTCGGCACGGGCATCCAGCGCGGCGGTAGGCTCATCAAGAATAAGTACCTGGGCGTCCTTCATATAAATGCGCGACAATGCCACCTTTTGCCACTCGCCACCGGATAATTCTACTCCGTTGTTAAAACGTTTACCTAAAGTCTGTTCATAATGTAGTGGCAATTTATCGGCAAGGGCGTCGGCAGTACTGGCTTTTGCTGCTGCTTTAATAAGTTCGGCGTTATCCTGTTGGGTTATGTTACCCACAGCAATGTTGTTAGAAAGTGTCATTTGGTAACGCAAATAATCCTGAAAAATAACACCCAGGTTAAGGCGCAAATCGTCAGGGTCATAATCTTTAAGGTCTGTGCCATCCAGTAAAATACGGCCTTCGGTAGGTTCATAAAGCCGCGCAAGCAGTTTTACCAGTGTCGTTTTTCCGGCACCGTTCTCGCCCACTAATGCCAGCGTTTCGCCCGGATGCAAAGTAAAATTCAGGTGCCTGTTTGCCCAATTGTCAGAGTGGCGGTATTTAAACCCAACATTCTCAAAAGTGAAGCCCTCTTTTATAGGCTTGGGAAAAGGAATAGGATTTTTTGATACCTGCATAACGGGCATAATTTCGAAAAATTCCATAAAATCTGTCAGGTAAATTGCACCCTGCGATATGGTGGTAAACCTCAGCAATATTCCCTCGGTAAGGGTACGCAACTGTCTAAATGAGCCTGCAAGAAACGTAAGGTCGCCTACGGTAAGTGTGCCGTTAACAGTTTTAATAATTATAAACACATAAGCCGCATAGTAGCCCGTGCTGCCCAGCATAGAGAAGAACGTTCCCCATAAAGAGCGGCGTATGGCAAGCTTGCTGTTGTCTTTATAAAACTGGTCGCTCAACCGTTTAAAGCGGCTGACTATAAAATCGCCCAGGTTAAATATCTTAACCTCTTTAGCAGTTTCGTCGCTGGCACCCAAAAAGCGCAGGTAATCAAGTTCGCGACGCTCGGGAGTCTGGCTGCGGGTAAGGGAGTAATTTTGGTTATTAAAGTAACTTTCGCCAATAAACGATGGCAAAATAGTTACTACAAGCAGCACGATAAGCCACGGGTTAAAGGCAAGCAGGCCTGTTACCAAAAACGCCATAGATATAATATCCTGTATTTGCGCCATAGCCTGGGAGAGCAGCATGGTACGCCCCAGTGTTTGCTGCCGTGCCCGCTCAAGCTTATCGTAAAACTCGGCATCCTCCGATTGTTCCAGGTCGAGCGTGGCGGCATGCTTCATTATCTTAACCGATGTATAGTTTGAGAACGAATCGCCAAGCAAACTGTCCAGAAGGCTGGTTATACGGCTAAGGGCATCGGTTATTATAGCAAGGGCAAATTCTAAAGCTATAAGCTGGTACAGGTACGTATGGTCTGATCCCTGTTCCTGGCTGCTTAGGTGCACCACCTGGTCTATAATAAGTTTGCCCACATACAGCAAGGCTACGGGCATGGCACTTCGCAATATCCTGAATAAAAAACTGAAAAATGTTTTTTGCGGACTGCTTTGCCATACCAGCTTAAAAAACGCGGGCAGGTTAGAAAGTGCACTTATGCGCTCTTTAAAACCTGCTTTTTTTGCAATTGGCGGAATTTTTTCCCTCATGCTGCAAAGTTACGACCTGTGGCGCATCATCTCTATAATTTAAAAAAGAAAAAAGCAATGGCAGCCCATTCTTTCTTAACACCCTTGGCATACCCTATGGTCTGGTTGCCTGCATCCTGCACAGTACCATTATCTTTTATATAACCTATAGTCATGTAGTTACTGCCCTGTACCCTGCCATCTTCGTTTATGTACCCAAGAGTCTGGTGATAATTATCCTGTACTTTTCCGTCTTTAAGGTAACCAACGGTAGTATGCAGCCTGTCCTCAATTTTTCCGTCGCCATCTATAGTAATTACGGTAGTATAGCCGCTATCCTGTATCTCTCCCTCTTCTGTTACATAACCCTTAGTCCTGTAATCGCTTGTTTCTAAGCTTTGGGCAGTGAGTAAATTTGCACATAATAATACAACGCCAGTTAAAAATAGTCGTTTCATGTAATTTAGATATCTGTAGCTAAGATAAGCACTCTGTGTTAAATTAACTTTGAAATAATAGTGCAGCAGGCAACTTTATTATTATAGTTTTTACCTTTGGAAAAATTTTTATAATGAATAGGAGAAAATTCTTCCGCAACGGTTCGCTTTTCACATTGGGCACCACCCTTTTAAGCCCCTTTAGCAGTACTGCAAACGTATTAAACCCTGATATTTTAGATAAAAACAAAAAGGCCAAAAACATTATTTTTATGGTAAGCGACGGTATGAGTACCGGCACGCTTAACATGGCCGACTTATACCTTAACCGCAAGACCGGCAAAGGCAGCAACTGGCTGCAGCTGTATAAAGACCAGCGCGTTAACATTGCCCTAATGGATACTGCTTCGGCAAGTTCCATAGTAACCGATTCTTCTGCCGGTAGCTCATCATGGGGTGGCGGTGTAAGGGTTAAAAACGGTGTGCTTAACGTGGGGCCAAACGGCGAGAAGTATATGCCTATATGGCAAAAATTTAAAAAAGCAGGCAAGATGGCGGGTTGTGTTACCACGGTGCCTATTACGCACGCTACCCCGGCAGGTTTTTGCGTTAACAATGACAGCCGCAACGCCCAGGAAGATATTGCCGCAGATTACCTTAACCTTGGTTTTGACATTATGATGGGTGGTGGCGACAAGTACTTTAGCCCAGGCCACCGCGAAGATAAAAAAGACATGTATGCTGCCTATAAAGCTAAAGGCTGGCAGGTGGTACGCAACCGTAAAGAAATGCTGGCTGCTGCCAATGATAAACAGATTCTTGGGGTTTTTGGCGAAGATGCCCTGCCGTACAGCCTTGACCGTGCCAATGATAAAACATTAACTGCAGAAACCCCTACCCTTGCCGAGATGGCACAAAAAGCCATTGACCGTATGAAAGGCCATAAAAATGGTTTTGTACTGCAAATAGAAGGTGGTAAGGTAGACTGGGGTGCACATGCTAACGATGTGGGTGCACTGTTGTATGACCAGGTGGCGTTTGATGAAGCCGTAAAAGTAGCAATAGATTTTGCTGAAAAAGATAAAGAGACTCTTGTTATAATTACTACTGATCATGGCAATGCCAACCCCGGTGTTATTTATGGCAAAGATGCCAATGCAAACTTTGACAGTATACAAAAATACACCCATACTAACGAATGGCTGTTAAACGAGATAAAGCCAACCTTTACCGTAGCACAGGTGCGCGAACTGGTAGATTCGGTTAATGGTAAATCGATTTCCGAAGAGGATGCCAAAACCGTATTAAGCTACTATGATGGCCTGCATAAAGAAGATGGCGGATTATACAATTACAAAAAAGTACCGTTTAAGGCTTTTGCACAAATTCAGCAAAAAGGAAACTCTGTAGGATGGATAAGTATGGACCATAGTGCCGATTATGTTAATCTTGCCATGTTCGGACCCGGCAGCGAACTATTGAAGCCTTTTGTAAAAAATACCGACCTGCATTACCTTATGCTACAGGCCGCAGAGGTAGAAAATAAATTTTAATTACATAGAAAATAGTAGAAAGCGCCTTTAGTAAGGGCGCTTTTTTTATATTTGAATTCTCAATCTGTCTTAATGAATAAATATCTTAACGAAGGATTATGGTTTTGCGTGCCTATAGTTTTTGCCGTAATAATATGCATTATCTGGTTTAAAACTATTTTTGACCTTAATTCATATATAGACCTGTCAAATGGAGTATCGTTATCTGTAAATCCTTATTGCTTCATTGCAGCAGTTGCTACTGTGTTAGGATTTATCATCTTTCTATTGAGAAATTTATTTAACCATTTTGGGAGTATTGTTACCGCTGCAATATTGTTATTTTACACTACACTATTTATATTGCTCACAACCTATATAACTTACCTTAATAAGGCGCTTGCCCCGCAGGAGGGTTGGGTAATATATCCGCCATTAAGTGCAATAGAAAAAATAGAGGTTAAAGAAAGTTTTTTTATCTGCAGCCCGGTTTACCCTGTGTTGTTTCAGTTATCATTGATAGTACTTGCTGCATTTATTGCTTTTAAAATTGGCCGAAACTTTAATACAATAAAATCATGAAGTTAAACTTGCTCTGCTTGTTTTATCTGTTACTTCTTAGCTGCAAAAAAAACGACGCGAATACAGATGTTAACCTCTTGCACGATGGCGATATTATATTCCAGACATCACTATCTGCTCAAAGTAAAGCTATACAGTTAGCAACACATTCTAAATATTCGCATTGCGGAATAATTTATAAAGAAGGCAATGACTTTTTTGTATTTGAAGCTATACAACCCGTAAAGAAAACATCTTTAAACGCATGGATTGACCACGGCAAAGATGGCCATTATGCCGTGCGACGACTTAAAAATGCCGATAAAGTTTTAACACCGGAGGCACTTAGCAAAATGAAAACCGCAGCTGCCGCAATGAATGGTAAAAGCTACGACCTGTATTTTGGGTGGAGCAACGAACGCATATATTGTTCTGAACTGGTTTGGAAAATATGCAAAGAGGGCACCGGGCTCGAAATAGGCCATCTGCAAAAACTTCAAGATTTTGACCTTACCAACCCTGTTGTGCAAAGCAAACTAAAAGAGCGTTATGGCAACAATATCCCTATTAATGAAAAGGTGATTTCGCCAGCAGAATTATATAATAGCGAGTTATTATATACTGTAATAAACAAGTAAAATGATCCGAATATTTCTATTGATATTAATTATAGTTCTCACACTATTCTCTGTAGTAGTCGCAGTTAGTTTTGACACTGCTACATCTGCAATTCCTGGGTGGCATACAACAGTGATAGATATATCCTGGATATTTTATATGTGGATATTTATTATGCTTGCGTTTTATTATGGCATATATAAAACCAAAGTAAGAGTTAATAAAACTTTAGTTATACTGCATATTTTACTTACTGTACCTTTACCAGTTATCAGTATCCTAACTACTAATTTAATAATTAATCAAAGCAGTATATTTGTGGTTACTGATTTACTAAGATTACGATTTTTATTCATAATCTTATTTCTGATAGGTCAGCTGTTATTTATATATCAACTGATAAACATCTATAAAAAACAGAAAGCCCAACTTAGATAGCCAGGTTTAGAATTATAAATTCGTAACTTCTTTCTTCGCTTCTTCAAACTCCGTTATCATATCTTTTACAATCTCTGCAACGGGTTTAATTTCATTTATCAATCCGGAGATCTGGCCTATTTCGAGTTCGCCTTCTTCAAGGTCGCCTTCAAACATGCCCTTCTTTGCACGGGCGCGACCCAGGAGTGCCGTAAGGGCTTCCTTAGTGGGTGCTGTGGTGTATAATGCATTTACATCATGAAAGAATTTATTTTTTATCAGCCTTACTGGAGCCAGTTCTTTAAGTGTAACGTGCGTATCGCCATCCTGAGCATTTACTATAGCCTGCTTAAATTTTTCATGCGATGACGACTCTGTAGATGCTGCAAAGCGGCTACCCACCTGCACACCATCGGCACCAAGAACCAGTGCGGCAAGCATTCCTCTACCGGTGGCAATACCACCTGCAGCAATAAGCGGAACAGTAAGTTTTTCTCGCACCATAGGTATCAGGGTAAAAGTAGTGGTCTCTTCGCGGCCGTTATGCCCGCCAGCTTCAAAGCCTTCGGCAACTACGGCATCTACATCTGCTTCCTGTGCCTTAAGGGCAAACTTAACACTACTTACTACATGCACCACAGTAATGCCTTTTTCTTTTAAAAAAGCCGTCCATGTTTTAGGGTTGCCCGCCGATGTAAACACTATTTTTACACCCTCCTCAACTATGATATTCATGATCTCCTCTATATTTGGGTACAGCATGGGCACGTTAACGCCAAAAGGTTTATTGGTCGCCTTTTTACATTTTTGTATATGCTCGCGCAACACATCGGGGTACATAGAGCCTGCGCCAATAAGCCCAAGCCCGCCGGCATTACTCACAGCCGCCGCCAATTTATAGCCACTGGCCCATATCATGCCTGCGCCTATTATTGGGTACTGAATATTAAAAAGTTGGGTTATTTTGTTCATCGTGATTTTTAAATCGAATTGGAATTATTCTTTTACCAGCCTGCCTGTTTGCAAATCAGCACCTGATTCTATTCGGTAACTGTAAATCCCTGTTGATAAAGCATCAACAAATACTGGGTTATTGGCCGCGATGTTTTGCTCCCAAACCTTTTGCCCAAGATTATTAAAGATGGTTAAACTTGCGGTTTTTACAGTACTTGGAAAAGTAATATTTATCCTGTTCTTAAAAGGATTAGGATAGAGTATATAATCTGTTTTTACACTGTCATTTACCCCAAGGCTGCCCTGTAAAGCAAGATTAAAATCAGGGATGCCGTAACCATATTGAGTATCGGGGTTATTATACCTGTCGGCCGATTCCCTGATGATCTGTAAAAGCTCGGCATTAGTTTTATCGGGCAAAGCCTGCCACAGGCACGCTACTGCACCTGCCATAATGGGGCTGGCGGACGAGGTACCATTTGCGGTAGTAATGGTGCCTTCAAAATTTGCCACGACAGCCGCGAGTCCCTGTGCCATGACATCGGGCTTTACACGCCCATCATACGTTGGTCCTAACGAACTAAAATAAGCATACTGCCGCGAGGCATCTACTGCACCCACGGTAAGCGTATTGTTAGCATCGGCAGGAACGGTTATGTTGGGGGTTACCTCACTCGCTCCGGAATTTCCTGCGGCATTAACTAAAAACATCCCCCTCGAAAAAGCCACGTTAGCACCCCGGGTTATAAAGGCTGTATTTCCATCGGCATCGGCATAGGTATGGCTGTAGCGTACATTATCATAAGTGTAATACCCTAAAGAAGTGTTTATAACATCTACACCAAGGCTATCTGCCATTTCTGCGGCTTCCACCCAGTACGATTCTTCCACAGGGTTTTCGGCAGCTACATCTTCGGTAACAAAAAGGTAGTAAAAAGCATCGGGGGCAGTACCCACAAGCTGGCCTTCGGTGTAGCCTGCCATATCGCTAAGTACTATTGTACCGTGCGATCCTCCCTGGTAAACATCATCTGTATGCTGTACAAAATTGTAGCCGCCCACTATCAGGCCATTATCATTAAGTCTCGCAAAGGGCTGGGTGGTGTTCACTCCCGGAAAGCCATTATCTAAAACTGCTACCGTAATGCCTGTACCTGTATAATTTTGCTCATGCAGCAGGTGCGCATTAAGCATTTGCACCTGGCTGGCCGATGTACCGTAATTAAAGGTAGTTTCTGTTTGTTGTACCCGCTGTAAATTAGCCTGCCTTTGCGGGTTGGCACTCCTGCCCCTACTTTGTGCGTTAAGCGTACGGTCGGCAAAATCAATGCGGGCAACAAATGCTAATAATGTTAGCGCATTCATATCATCTATGCTCCCGCGAATGTGCAGCGCATTGAGCCATTTAGACTTGGCCATAACAGTAATGCCATTAGCGTTGGTTATAGCCGTAATATAATCGGCATGAATGGGTACGTCCTGTCCGTCAAGTGGAATATTTTGGTTTGTTCTCCGCGTAAGCGATTTTTGCGACAGCATTTCGAGCGGGTTTGCAAGATAAAATTCGGTATCGGGCTTATCGTTAAAATACACCCATGCATCTTCCTGTGCGTAGGCAATATTTACTGTAAAAAGTAATAGTAGTAGTAACTTTTTCATAATTATGATAGTGCCGAATTTAAGAAGGTTACGGCTTGTATTATTAGGTAAACCCTCTTATATAGTGCTCTGTAATGGTACAACCAAATATACAAATATTGCCCCGTAATAAAATTGTAAAACATCTTAATTGTTTGTAATATTATAACATACCTTAACTTTGCGGCCATGATACATAACAGGATAATTTACGTAATGTAACATTTAAAAGTTTAATTTTGCATTACAATTTTTAGTTATGTTTTATCTTCTTTGCAGCATTATATGCAGCGTTACCGTGGGTATCATCTTTAAGATATCCAAGCGCTACGAAGTTTGCACCTCGCAAATTGTAATGTGGAATTACGTTTTGGCTTTAGTGCTGTGCTACCTGTTCTTTCAACCCGACCTTACCCCTGTAAATGCCGCTGCTCCCTGGGCAATATATGCACCGCTTATGGTTCTTATGCCATCAATTTTTATGTTCCTGGCCATGTCTATAAAACACATGGGTATAGTACGTACAGATGCTGCACAACGCCTTTCGCTGTTTATACCTATACTTGCTGCCTGGTTTATTTTTAAAGAAGATTTTAATACATTAAAAATCATAGGGCTTGTTACAGGTTTTCCTGCCATATTCCTTATTTTATCTAAAAGGTCTGACACTAACAGCAATAAATGGATTTACCCTGCCGTAGTGCTGATAGGTTTTGGAGTAATAGATGTTCTCTTTAAACAAATAGCCCTTTATACAAGCCTGCCTTACACCACCTCTTTATTTGTTGTTTTTAGTGGTGCGTTGGGAGTATCTGTACTTAATGTTTTGTACCAGATACTTTTTAAGTCTATAAAACCCCGAATCATAAATTTTGCTTTTGGCACGCTTGTAGGCATTTTTAATTTTGGTAATATACTATTTTACCTAAAGGCACATAAGGCATTCGCCGAAAACCCAAGCACTGTTTTTGCCGCTATGAATATTGGGGTCATAATATTAGGCTGCCTTGCAGGTATTGTTATTTTTAAAGAAAAAGTATCTAAATATAACTATGCCGGGCTCGTTTTAGCTGTTGGCGCTATTGTAATTATTACGCTGTCGCAATTGTATACCTAAAATCAGTTATTTTTATACTGATTTTATAAACTGCATTTTTGCGCCATGAAAAAAATAAGCACCTACTCTATACAGCACCAGCAAAAGATATTTAATGTATCTGGAGGCAATAAGGATTATTTTTTTTTGGAACTGGGCAGCCATAGCCTTTTTTACCCCGAACCACGACGCTCTGAAGCCTACTCTATCAGTTTTTTAAAAGTGGGCGAGGTATTGTTGCAGGCAGGTTTAGTTACGCAAGTTGTAAAAGCTCCCGCTGTTATAACCCTTGGCCCTACCGTAGTGCGAACCATTACAGAAACAGATATTCAGCCCGTAATGGAAATTATATTTTTTACCGATGATTATCTGTTGGCTAACCGCACCAATGTATTTTACCTTATGGAATTCGACTTTTTTGAAGACGAAGACCTGCATGCGTTTGCACTGAACAAAACTCAGTCAAAAAAAATAAATCGCCTTTTTAAAATGATACGTGAAGCACTTGCCGCACATCATTTACACGAACCCGAAATTTTGCGCAGCTGCATTAACCTACTTATTTATGAAATAAATGCTTTTCATAAATTACAGGATATCGTAAAGCCCTCGCCAGCCGAGACTATTTCTCCACTGCTGGTAAACTTTAAACAGCTGCTCTATAAAGAATTCAGCAGGGAACGCAGCGTTGCTTTTTATGCCGGTAAACTTAATATAACCCCAAAACATTTAAGCGACCTCTTAAAAAAGCAAACCGGTAAAACTGCCGGAGAATGGATAGACGAAGCTATTATTCTTGAATCAAAAGTGCTTTTGCAGAACAAGGAACTGTCAGTATCTGAGGTTGCCGAGCAACTAAATTTTTCAGACCAGTCTGTCTTTGGCAAGTTTTTCAGGACACATACATCCCTTACCCCGCTGCAATATCGCA
>Ga0247815_10000867_pt1 | contig 23464 bp, 16 predicted proteins | sample UWRJL194509B1_FD_181014 | JGI IMG/M metagenome (GOLD analysis project Ga0247815, IMG submission 181014) | Plant litter microbial communities from Arlington Agricultural Research Station in Wisconsin, United States - UWRJ-L194-509B-1 | ecosystem: Environmental > Terrestrial > Plant litter >...
CAGCCGGATCGCCTGATTGCTGCTCGCAGTGGCAGCCCGCTGGTTGTGGGTCTGGGCCTTGGGGAAAACTTTCTCGCCTCCGATCAACTGGCGCTACGTCAGGTCACTGACCGCTTCATGTACCTGGAAGAGGGCGACATTGCTGAGATCCGCCGCGACACCGTGCAGATCTGGGACGCCTCCGGCCTGCCTGTCGATCGTGAGATCGTTCAGTACCACGAGGGTGCAGAAGCGGCGGACAAAGGCGAGTACCGCCACTTCATGCTCAAGGAAATCCACGAGCAGCCAAAAGTCGTGCAGCGCACCCTCGAAGGCCGCCTCGGTCAGCAGCAAGTTTTGGTGCAGGCATTTGGACCGCAAGCGGCGGAGCTGTTCGCCAAAGTACGCAACGTGCAGATCGTCGCCTGCGGCACCAGCTATCACGCCGGCATGGTCGCGCGTTACTGGCTCGAAGGCTTGGCCGACATTCCCTGCCAGGTCGAAGTCGCCAGTGAATTCCGCTATCGCAAAGTCGTGGTCCAGCCGGACACGCTGTTCGTTTCGATCTCCCAGTCCGGCGAGACAGCCGACACCTTGGCCGCGCTGCGCAATGCCAAGGAACTGGGTTTCCTTGCCAGCCTGGCGATCTGCAACGTAGGCATCAGTTCGCTGGTGCGTGAATCCGATCTGACCCTGCTCACGCAGGCCGGTCCGGAAATCGGTGTCGCGTCGACCAAGGCGTTCACTACGCAGCTGGTCGCACTGATGCTGCTGACGCTGTCACTGGGGCAGGTCAAGGGCACGCTGGGCGCTGGCGTGGAAGCAGAACTGGTTGAAGAGTTGCGCCGCCTGCCGACCCGCCTGGGTGAAGCGCTGGCCATGGACACGACCGTGGAGAAAATTGCCGAACTGTTCGCCGAGAAGAATCACACCCTGTTCCTGGGTCGTGGCGCGCAATTCCCGGTGGCGATGGAAGGGGCGTTGAAGCTCAAGGAGATCTCCTACATTCACGCCGAAGCCTATCCGGCCGGGGAACTGAAACACGGCCCGTTGGCACTGGTGGACAGTGACATGCCTGTTGTCACCGTGGCACCTAACAACGAGCTGCTGGAGAAGCTGAAATCCAACTTGCAGGAAGTGCGCGCACGGGGCGGCGAGCTGATCGTCTTCGCTGACGAACAGGCCGGGCTGGTCAACGGAGAGGGCACTCATGTGGTTTCCATGCCCCATATCCTCGACGCCTTGACGCCGATTCTCTACACCATTCCGCTGCAACTGCTTTCGTATTACGTGGCAGTGCTGAAGGGTACGGATGTGGATCAGCCGCGTAATTTGGCGAAGTCTGTGACGGTGGAATAAGTTATCCACAGTGCGTTGGCCAATCTCGCCACTGTCCCAGCGAATCGGGGAATCGAAGCCCTCGATGCGTTAAGCCTAAAGCTCACTCCGGTGAGCTTTAGGCCATTTAAAGCGCAGTTAAGTGCGCGTTAACCTGCCGGTGAGATAAGCACAGATCTCAGGGCGTTATCGACTTTCTGAATTAGCGCGGCAATTTGATAATTGGGATCCACTTCACAAAGACCGCGCGAACTTTTCTGCATTCCTCATCACTAAGCAATCTCGGGCACCGGCTGATGGCTAATTAACAGCATCTCGGCGAGCCTCGCCGACCTGCTACTAAACGCTTGCCGCTCGTCGGACTACCAGTCTCGTAACAGGCTGCAACTCTTTCTCGGTGCCTTATTTTATTGCCCATCAAGGGTTTGCAGATTTTTCAGGCGCGAATGCCCACCTGATCCAACGCTTTGGATCAACGGGATTCGATGGTAATTTGCCGCCCCTTGATTTTTCGACGGATCGAACATGCCCTTCTCATTGCCACGGATTCGGTTGTTGCTTTGCACTTTTCTGCTCGCGTGTGTGAGCCTGAACAGCGCCACCGCCGCCCCAACGCCCGGCGATCAGGACCTGATCCGCGACCGGCAGAACCGCTTGCTCGAAGAGCAGAGTCGCCGCCTGCAGGAGCTTCAGGACTTGCCCGGCAAGCAGACCAAGCCCGAGGCCCCGGCCACGCCGGCCGATAACCGCTGCTTCCCGATTCAGGACATCGATCTCAAGGGTGCCGACAGCCTGTCCGCCGCCGACCGCACGCGTCTGCTCAAACCCTACATCGGCCAATGCCTGGGCGTAACGCAGCTTAATGAGCTGCTCAAGGTCATCACCGACTACTACATCGACAAGGGCCGCGTCACCAGCCGTGCCTACTTGCCGCAACAAGACCTCTCCAGCGGTCACCTGCAGGTGCTGGTGGTCGAAGGCAAACTCGAAGCGTTGAAAGCCGCCGAGGGCAGCACTGTGACGGACCGCGAACTGGCCATGGCCTTTCCCGGCAAGGTCGGCGAGGCGCTCAACCTGCGCGAGATCGAGCAACTCGTGGACCAGCTCAACCGATTGCCCTCCAGGCAGGCGCAGATGCGACTGACCCCGGGCCAGCAGATCGGCGGCAGTGAAGTGGTGGTCAACAACGTCCCGCAAAAACCTTGGCGCGCCAGCCTGTCGCGTAATAACGACGGCCAGGAAAGCACCGGTGAACAGCAATGGGACGCGGGCCTGGAATGGGACAGTCCGCTGGGTCTGACCGACCAATTGATACTGCGCAGCGGCCACGACGCTGTCAGCGACCACCAGAAAACCTCGAAAAACAACATGCTGTATTACAACGTGCCGTGGGGCTGGTGGAACTTCAGCTACACGTACAGCGAAAGCGACTATCGCACCTACGGCGAGACCGACAGCAGCAAATTCAAGCTCAATGGCGACAACGAGAACCACCAACTGCGCGCCGAGCGGGTGATCCATCGCGACGACGTGAGCAAGACCTCGGTGAACGTTGGCCTGGCCCATCTGCGTACCAACAACTACGTCCTCGACGTGCGCACGGAGCCGAGCAGTAACCGCCTCAGCGAACTCCAGCTCGGCCTCAACCACGGTCGGCGCATCGGCAATGCGTTCGTCAACCTTGACCTCGGCATGCAGAATGGCATCGGCTTGCTCGATGCCCAGTCTGAAGAAGAACGCGATGAGTTCGGCAACCGACAGGCCAATTCGCGCTACCGCAAATACACCGCCACCGTCAGTTATCTGCAGCCGTTCACGCTGTGGGGCGAGTCGTTCAGCTTTTCCAGCCTGGCCACCGGTCAGCGCAGTGAAGACATTCTCTTCAGCCCGCAGCGCATTAGCCTGGGTGGCTCGGCCTCGGTACGCGGTCTCAAGGACCAGCAACTGACCGGCGACAGCGGCGGTTACTGGCGCAACGAAGTGCGCTGGGCACGCCCGGTAACGCTGGATTGGATGCGCCCGGCCTTTGCCGAGTACGGCACCAGCGTCGGCTACGACCAGGGCGTGATCAGCAACGACCGCTACAACGGCGACGTACATGGTCGCGTGTCCAGTAATTCTCTGGAGCTGTTCGCTCGGGGCAAGTACGTCAGCACCAGCGTGACCTTTGCCCATTCTTTAGAAAGACCGGGAGTGGTGACCGAGCGCGAAGCGCCGATCTACTTCCGCATGGATTTCTTCCTGTAATTCAACGCCCCGTTACATCGAGAATCTGACAATGGACGTTCGCCAATTTGCCTTCCTCGCCCGCCAACCTTCTGCTGCGCTGAAGCCGCGGGACTCGTTCTTTAGTCTGCCCAAGCGCGGCGTGGTGCTGATCCTGATCAACGCGCTGTTCTGGCAGCCGCTGCTGGCCCAAGCCGAAGGCATCGTGGTCAGTGCGCCGGGCACCACCGTAGGCCAGGCGGGCAACGGCGTGCCCGTGGTGAACATCGCCACGCCAAACGGCAGCGGCCTGTCCCATAACAAGTTCCAGGACTACAACGTCGGCGCCAACGGCGTGATCCTCAACAACGCCACCGGCACGGTGGCCAACACCCAGTTGGGCGGCTACATCGTCGGCAACCCCAACCTCAAGGGCGGCGCGGCCAACGTTATCCTCAACGAAGTCACCGGCAGCAACCCCAGCCAATTGCGCGGCTACACCGAAGTGGCGGGGCAGTCGGCCAAAGTCATCGTTGCCAACCCTTACGGCGTCACCTGCAGCGGCTGCGGCTTCATCAACACACCGAACGTCACGCTCACCACCGGCAAGCCGGTGCTCGACGCAAACGGCCAACTGAAAAGCTATCAGGTTGACGGTGGCGCCGTGACCATCGACGGTGAAGGCTTGAACGCCAGCAACGTCGACCGCTTCGACATCATCACCCGCTCGGCCAAGATCAACGCGCAGATCAATGCGCGCGAACTGAATGTGATCGCCGGTCGCAACGATGTGGACGCCCAAAGCCTGACAGCCACACCCCGCGCCGACGACGGCAGCACCAAGCCCGAGCTGGCGATTGACTCGTCGGCTCTGGGCGGTATGTATGCTGGCGCAATCAAGCTGGTGGGCACCGAAGCGGGTGTGGGCGTGAAGCTCGACGGCACGCTGGCGGCCAGTGGCGGTGATATTCAACTGGACGCCAATGGGCGCCTGAGCATGGCCCAGGCGGCGGCCACCGGTAACGTCAGGGTTACGGCGCAGAGCGTTAATCTGGCTGACAAGGTTTACGCCACCGGCAACGTGAACGTCACCAGCGCTCAAGCCCTGGTCAACCAGAAGAGCGTGGCCGCCGGCCAACGCATTGAACTCAACGCGGCCAGCGTGACCAACGCCGGCATCATCGAAGCGGGCGTGGCAACGGACAACAGCCGCAACGCCACCGGCGACCTGGTGGTGAACGCGCAAACCGTCAACACCAGTGGCGACCTGCTGGCCAGCCGCGCCTTGGCGATCACCGCCGCGCAGGCGCTGACCAACCAGGGCAGCATCGTCCAGGCCAAAACCGTCAGCGTCAATACGAGCAACCTGACCAATCAGGGCGCCACCGCACGCATCTTCGGCGAGCAAAACCTGGCAATAAATGCACCGGCCATTGCCAACCTGGGCGGCTTGATTCGCTTCGGTGAAGGCCAGGCCGCGACGCTCAACACTGCCTCTCTGGATAACCGCCAGGGCCGCATTGAAATGGCCGGCGGCAGCCTGGTGCTCAGTAGCGCTGCCGTGAACAACAGTGGCGGGCAAATCGTCGCCAACGACCTGACGGTCAACGCGGCCAGCCTCAACAATCAGAACGGCGTGCTGGTCGCCGGTGCGCTGACGGTGAACGCCAGCGACCTCGACAACAGCCAAAAGGGTCTGATCCAGGCCGATAACGGCGCGTTGAACCTCTCCGTTGCCAATGCCTTCAATAACAGCCAGGGTTTTGCCCAGGCCGGCACCGACCTGAATCTCAACGCAGGCAGCGTTAGCAGCAACGCCAATGGCGTACTTAGCGCCAATACCGGCAAGTTGACCTTGGTGACCGCCCAGCAGCTCGATAACGCTCAGGGCCGCTTGCAAGCCGGGCAGGGCAACGTGGAGCTGCACGCCGCGAAACTGAACAACCAGAGCGGCGTGATCGTCGGCAAGCAGATTTTGCTCGATGCCAGTGGCGGTGACATCGACAACCGCGCCGGGCGTGTGTTGGGAGATCAACTCGATGTGCGCGCCTCAGGCCTAGACAACCGCGACGCTGGCCTGCTGGCCGGTGGTGCGCAAGGGGTGAGCCTGCTGCTCAAAGGACCGGGCCAATTGCTCAACGCCCAAGGCCGTATTCAAAGCGAAGGCCTGTTGCAGCTGCGCGGCGAGCGCCTCGACAACAGTGCGGGGATCCTGCTCGGCCAGTCGGTCGAAGTAACTGCGCCGACCTTTACCAACAGCAATAAAGGTGCACTGGTCAGCGACGGCGGCGACATCACCTTCAACGTCAGCGACCTGCTGACCAACGCTGGCGGCACCCTTGATGCGGGTGAGCGCAGCATTCTGGTCAAGGCCCTCACTACTCTCGATAACAGCGGCGGCACTTTACGCGGCAAGCGCGTGGACATCACCGCCCAGCACCTGAACAACGAGGGCGGCCAACTGCTGGCTGGCGATCAAGGCCTGAGCTATAGCGGCAGCGATGTGTCCAATCGTAAAGGCCTGATCCTCAGCGGAGGCGCGCACACCCAGCTGGACACCGGCAGCCTGAACAACAGCGGTGGCACCGTGCAGGGCGATACCCTGACCGTCACCGCCAACACGGCTGACAACGGCAACGGCGGCCTGATGGCAAGCTTGCTCGGCAACTTGCAACTGACCGTCGAAGCCTTGGCCAATCGCGGCGGCAAGCTGTTCGCCAAAGAACAGGTCACCGTCAGCGGCGCCAGCCTCGACAACAGCGCAGATGGCCAGATCAGCGGCAACCTGATCAACCTGACTTCACGCGACACGCTCACCAACAACGGCGGCCTGATCGAGGCTAACCAGGGTCTGACCTTCACCGGCGGCAACCTCGACAATAGCGCCGGCGGGCAACTGCGTGCTCTGGGCGGTGCCAGTAGCACCCTCAACCTCGGCGGCGCACTCAACAACCAGAACGGCACCCTTGAATTCGGCAGCACGGCTTTCAACCTCGATGCTGCCAGCCTGAACAACACTTCTGGTCTGTTGCAGCATGCGGGCTTGGGCGCGTTCCACATCAATACCGCCAGCCTCACCGGTAGCCAAGGCACTATCAACGGTATGGGCAGCGCCGATTGGGCATTCGGCTCCGTCGATGGCCTGGGGAGCGTGCAACTAAACGAAGTCCTCACCTATAAAAGCACCCAAGGCCTGACCCTGAAGGCGGGCGACCGCATGGCGAGCGGCAAGGGTTTGATCCTCGACGTAGCCAGCCTGAACAATGGCGGGGAACTGCTCAGCGACGGTGACTTGAGCATCACTACCACCGGCGACATGACCAACAGTGGCCGGGTGTCGGCCCTGCAAACACTGAGTGTGGCGGCGAATAACCTCAGCCAGAACGGCGGGCGTCTCGCAGGCGTCAATACCCAGGTCAAGCTGGGCGGGACTCTGGACAACCTCGGTTTCCTCACCGCGCGTCAGCAGCTGGACATCGCAGCGGCGCAGATCAATAACCGGGGCACCCTCGGCGCTCAAGGCGCGGTTAACCTCACGGCCGTCAACGGTATCAACAACGCGGCAGACACGCTGTTGTTCAGCGGTGGCGACATGACGCTGCGCGGTAATGGTTTCAGCAACCTGTATGGCGACGTTTACAGCAAGGGCGACTTGAGTTTTGCAGCGGCGGATGGCGGCAAGGCGGCGCTGTTCAGCAATCGCTCTGGCACCGTGGAAAGCGAAGGCTCCATCGGCATCAATGCAGGCTTTATCGAAAACGCCAAAGACGAATTCGAACTCGGGCAGACGTTGACCACTGGCAGCCTGAGTTGGATCTGTTACCAGCACTGCGGCGAGAAAGACAGCTGGGAACGTGGCGAGATCACCATCTACGAGACGTACCTTGAGGCGGCGACCAAGGATTCGGTAGCGGCGCGCCTGGTGGCTGGCAAAAACATGCTGGTGCAAGGCGACAATGTGCAGAACCGCTACAGCCTGATGGCAGCCAACGGCGACCTGAGTATCACCGTCGGTGACCTGCTGAACCAGGGCGCCGCGACGCGCACGGGGGAGCGCAAGATTGTCGTCAGCACGCCAGGTCACGTTTCCGACGATTTGTTTGAACGCATGCAATATGTCGACGTTCCAGCGTTCAATGCGGCCACGGCGGCTGGGCATTTCGACAAGGCGCGCTTCGAGGAACTGAAAAACCGCTCACCCGATAGCCGGCCTTTCGCCCACTCAAGCGACGTCACCACCTGGACCGACAACGGTGGCCCAGGCTACGCCGCCACGATGCAAGCCGGCGGCACTGTCAACCTCAACGTCGCGCGCACCCTGCAAAACGGCACGCTGCACAACAACACCCTGGCGCAGTTGACCGGCACCCTGGGCGACGACCAGACCGGCATCCCCGTCGGCGGCATCAACATCAACCTGAGCAAACACGCCAACGACCCGAGCGCCCAAGCCGCCGGTAGCGTGTTACCGGTTGCCAGCGTCGCCCCCGGCGGCGGCTTCGTACCCGTGGACTACACCGGCACACCGTTCGCGCCGGTCGACCCCACCACCGCGCCGAACTTCCAGACGCCCAAGGGCGAGTACGGCCTGTTCGTCAAAAACCCCGACCCCACCAGCCATTACCTGATCGAAACCAACCCGGAATTTGCCACCACCGCGGGCTTCTTCAGCTCCGACTACATGCTCGGCAAACTCGGGTTAACCGATGACAACGCCTGGCGCCGGCTGGGAGATGGCCAATACGAGAGCCGCCTGATCCGCGACGCCGTCCTCGCGCAAACCGGCCAACGCTTCCTCGCCGGTGGCCTCTACAGCGACGCCGACCAGTTCCGCTACCTGATGGACAACGCCCTCGCCAGCAAAGACGCCTTGCGCCTGAGCCTCGGCGTAACGCTCACCAGCCAGCAAGTCGGCGCCCTGACCCACGACATCGTGTGGATGGAAAACCGCGTAGTCGACGGCCAGACCGTCCTCGTGCCGGTGCTCTACCTGGCCCAGGCCGAATCACGCAACGTACGCGGCAACAGCCTGATCCAGGGCCGCGACCTCAACCTGGTCACCGGCGGCGACCTGATCAACGTCGGCACCCTGCGCGCCAGCAACAACCTCACCGCCGTCAGCAGCGGCAGCATTTACACCGGCGGCCTGATGGAAGCCGGCAATAACCTGAGCCTGCTGGCCCAGGACAGCATCCGCAACGCCATGGCCGGCGAAATTCGCGGCAACCAAGTCAGCCTTGCCGCCCTCAAGGGCGACATCACCAACGACAACACCGCGATCCAGGTACGTGACGGCGCCGGCATGCGCACCCTAACCGACACCAGCGCCAGCACCATCGTCGCCCGCGAAAACCTCGCCATCGACGCCGGCCGCGACCTCACCAACCGAGGCGCACTCACCGCGGGCAAAGACGCCAACCTGACCGCCGGCCGCGACCTCAACCTGATCGCCGCCAGCGACACCCGCGTCAAGCACGAGAGCCGCGACGGCGGCGAGAAATCCAGCATCACCACCGACGTCAAAAACCTCGCCGCCAGCGTCACGGCGGGCGGCAACCTCAACATGAAGGCCGGGCAGGACGTCAACATCATCGGCAGCACGGCCACGGCCGGCAAAGACCTGATCGTTGAGGCTGGGCGCGACTTCAATGTGGCGTCGGTCAGCGACATGCACAACGTCGAGGGCAAGGAAAAACACGGCAAAAAACGCATCAAGACCTCGGATGACCAGACTACCCAAGTGGCGAGCGTGTTGACGGCAGGCGGGGACTTTGTAAGCCAGGCCGGGCGCGATACGACGGTAGTGGCGAGCAAGATCAGTGCGGGGAATGAGGCTTATCTGTATAGCGGGGGTAAGTTGAGTTTGCTGGCGGCTGAGAACAGCACGCACACCCTCTACGATATGAAGAAAGACAGCGGCTGGGGCTCCAAAAAGACCCAGCGCGATGAGGTAACCCGCGTTACCAATGTAGGCACTGAAATCAAAAACGGCGGCGACCTGATACTCGAGAGTGGAGGCGACCAGACCTATCAACTCGCCAAGCTCCAAAGTGGTAAGGACATTACGCTGGACAGCGCTGGTGCTATCACCTTCGAGGCGGTCAAGGACCTGCATCAAGAGAGCCATGAGAAGAGCAATAACAATGCGTTCTGGGTCTCCTCCAAAGGTAAAGGAAACACCGACGAGACCGTCCGCCAGAGCCAATTGATTGCCCAGGGCCGGACCGTGATCCAAGCCGTGAACGGGCTGAAGATCGATGTTAAACAAGTCAATCAGCAAACCGTCAGCCAGACCATCGACACCATGGTCAAGGCCGATCCGCAGTTGGCGTGGATCAAGGATGCCGAGAAGCGCGGTGATGTGGATTGGAGGCAGGTCAAGGAGATCCACGAAAGCTTCAAATACAGCAACTCAGGCTTGGGGCCGGCGTCGCAAATCATTATCGCCATCGTCATGGCAGCGGTAGTAGGCCCCATGGCAATGGGGGCGGTAGGTGCGTCTACCGGCGCGGCGGTTACTGCCGGAACAATGGGCGCCAACACAGCGGCGTTCCTGACCGCAGGAGCGGGTGCTGTGGCCGCAGGCGCCGCGACTAATGCGACTGTGAGTGTGATCAACAACCGTGGGGACCTGGGAGCGGTATTCAAGGACGTGACATCGTCCGATGCTCTGAAGGGGTATGCCATCTCGGGTGTAACCGCTGGCCTGACCGCTGCGTATTTTGATGATTTGACCGGCACTCATACCGATATAAACACCGGAAAGATTACGGGTCCTAATCTTTCCACATGGGAAGGCGTTGGCCAGTTTGCGGGTAATCAGGTTCTGCAAAACGGAACGTCAACCCTGCTAAGCAATGCGCTGGGTGAAGGCGGTAGCGGCAGTGATGCACTGAAAACCGCACTGTTCAACACCTTGGCAGCGGCCAGCTTTAACGCCGTAGGGGACTACACCTACGGCAAAATCTCGGATGGCACACCGCCCAAGGTCATCATTCACGCCATGGTGGGCGGCCTGCTGTCAGAAGCGACGGGTGGAGATTTCAGAACGGGCGCACTGGCGGCCGGGGTCAATGAAGCTCTGGTTGGGTATCTGAACGAGTTGGTCAAAGGCGATCAAAATCTGTTGAACATGAGTTCTCAGATCGTCGGCGTGGTAGCAGCAGCCGCACAAGGCGACGCGGATGCGAAATCACTCGAGAAGGGCAGCTGGATCGCCCAGAACGCAACGCAGTACAACAAGGGTCTTCATCAACCCGCTGCGATGGAGCTTGAAAAAGCGCGCAACGAGAATCCGGATCGAGCGGTGAGACTTGATGCGGCTGCCTGTGCCCTGGCTCATTGCAGCGCTTCCGTACCTACCACCGACAAACACTATGATGAGCTACAGGCGCTTGAAGCAGCAGGCGCGGGCTACACCCGTGAACTGGCCGAACTGAAGGCGACAGGTCAGTTCGACTACGGCTACATGGACAGTGCCGACGACTTCATCGCCCGGCATGATGAGGCGGCAACCCGGACCGGCGCTCTTGTCAGCACCGGTGTGAATACCTTCATCGGCGGAAGTTCGTCACTGGGCGCCGCTGCAACACTGCCGGGATGTGTGTCTATTTTTGGTTGCGCGGTTCCCGCCGGTCTTGGCGGCGTGGCGGCATGGTCGTTCACCAGCGCAGCCGAGTCTGCAAGCGCTATCACCGGGCCGTATGTGTCAACCGAGGGACAGCGGGTCCTCAGCTCTCTCAATCCCGCAAACAACACGCCAGACAACAGTGCGCTGACGGCGTTGGCCAGAAATGCCGCTGAGTCGGTGGCCGAGGCGATTATTTTGCGGGGGACTGGTAAGCTTTTGTTGAAGGCTTACGGGGAAGGTCCAAAAGGCAAAACCGCATTAAATGAACCAAGCTCTCGGCCTGTTGCGGAAAATGGCGGTGCGCCGTCAACACAAACTGAAACTTATTTCAGGGTTGAATCAGGTGGCTCAGGATTCCAGACTAGTCAAAATCGAATTACTGTGAAATCTGATGGGACGGTATCGATTGACTCTGGATGCAGTGGTCAGTTATGTGTCAGTACAAATGGCCCCAGCCATGCTGCTTATTATCTGTCTAATAAAAGGCCTGACGGTAACGTGGTTGTTTTTGAGGTTGATCAATCGTTGCACCAGAAAATTATGTCCGAAGCTATTGATCAACGACCTTTGCCCGGTCAGATAAGGAACCCTAACGCCCCCAAGATTGTGGATCCAAATCAAGGGAAGCCAAGTGTTTCACTAGAACTCCCGAAAGTATGGGATTCCTTGCTTGAGAAACACTCATCAAATGCACGAGTATTGACGCAGGAGGAGTTTTTTCATGAGTTTGGACGCTAAGCTTAGCTCATTAGAAAGTGAGCTGTTTGAAGGGCGAAAATCAATTGCCCTGTTTGTTTTGAAAGAGCAGCATTATTACGTTGTGGATGATAAGTCCAATTACTGTATCGATGTCCGGCCGGATTATTTGTCGTATATTGAAACAGGCCGGCTAAAACAGGAAGATTATGATAAAGCTCTTGGGCTCTTTCGGGGTGGAATCTCAGTCCTAGGAGCTCATAATTTTTATCAGTACATCGATAGTGCCGAAGCAGAAGTGATAAGTTTTACCATGATGCGCGATTTCTTTTTCAAAGGCTTAACCTTGGAAAGTGCCAAGAGTTTTTATAAGGATGTAGAGCGGTTCTTGTCTTATGGTGGAGAAATGGATTTGCGAAAATGGAATTTTTTGCGTATGAAATTGCCGAGCTTTTACGTAAATTTCGACCGTGGGATTTACCGACATACCGACTATGGTCGGTTGCATGAGGAATTGGCGTTGCCAAAAACACAGTGGAATGCTCGTTGTAGTAGCGATTTTGGATTGCTCATCCCTGACGATGTTCAATACTGGATCCTAGATAGAATGAATTTTTTTAAGCTTTATGGCGGTTGAAATATTGAAGTGGAAAGGGTTCGGTTTTATTTAATTAAAGTGTTTGCGTTCTAAATAAATCTGTCTCGCTTTCTCATTCGTTCTGAGGTTGATTTGATAGAACAATTTCGGCAGGTGGAAAAAAGCAACAGCGGGTTCTGTGGAAAAGCAAGCGACGCCTAGTTTTTTCAATCAATTCCCAGATCACCCAACAGGTATTCCAATGCTAATCTCAGATACAAAGTTGACCCAGGCGCAAGGAGATATAACTATATCGTTCTTCAGGATGGTTAGTTAATGATCGGGCGAAAATTTAATGATGTAGGTGGTGGTCACATTTATCTAGCGAATGGCAAACCCGTTGTTGCTGCGGGAGAAGTGAAGATTTTGAACGGCGAAGTTAAATATATTTATAATACATCAGGGCACTATGAGCCCTCTGGTCGGGCTGCTCCAGCCGCAGCAGAAAATGCCTTTTCTCCAAAAGGGCTTGAAGTGGGGGATATGTAAAAAAGTTTGGGTGCCAGATCCTAGCAATTCAAGAAAAGGTGCCTGGGTGCCGAAATGAATGACGTCATTAAAGAGTTTGATGAGCTTTGCGATATAGCTATAGCCGCTTTTGGTGAAGAGCTAGACATTTCCTACGAGATGTCCTTGTTAAATATTTTGGAGTTTGTAAAAAAGCATCGTTGCTATAAAGAAGATTTTAGAGATAAGTTTAAATTGATTTTAATGTCTGGAGACTCGCCATTTGAAGTTGTGGCATTTTGTATGCGTGAGCTTCAGTGGTCCGAAATTAAAGAGTTTGTAACTTCAAATATGAATCCTTCCGAGGAGCCTCGTAGCGAGGCCCTGCGAAGCACGTTAACCGCATATGACGAACTTTGGTCTGATGCGGATTTTTACAGCTACTATGACGTCAATTAATTGGTTCGAAAGCAACAGGTGGTGCAGCAGAGTTAACGTTTGGCAAGGCTACCTTGTCAGCACCGGTGTGAACACCTCCATCGGCGGGGGTTCGTCACTGGGCGCCGCTGCAACACTACCGGGATGTGTTTCTATTTTTGGTTGCGCGGTTCCCGCCGGTCTTGGCGGCGTGGTCGTTCACTAGCGCAGCCGATTCTGCAAGCGCTATCACCGGGCCGTATTTGTCAACCGAGGGACAGCGGGTCCTCAGCTCTCTCAATCCCGCAAACAACACGCCAGACAACAGTGCGTTGACGGCGTTGGCCAGAAATGCCGCTGAGTCGGTGCCGAGGCGATTATTCTGCGGGGGACTGGTAAGCTTTTGCTGAAGGCTTACGGCGAAGGTGCAGAAAGCCTCGGAAGTAAGGTTGATGACTTACTGCCAAACCTCAATACTCGGGTACTTACCGAGACTGAGGCAAGAGCCTTGGGTGGTGAAAATAAAGGTCTGATTTATGTCGCGGAAGGCCCAAAAGGAAAGCCTGCGGCATAGGACTTTCAGGCGGGTACTAGTGGCGCGTTTACTGATTTAGCGACAGGTAAAGGAGGGGTGCCGGCGCTGCGCTATACCAACCCCAATGAAAAAGGCGTTAATTTCATTAAGTTTGACGGAATTGAGACGGCGGTTGATGGTTCGTCTGTTATGTTAATTGATGCAAAGACAAAGCTGGCCATCTGGAGCCCTTCAACGCAAAAGTCGGTTTTGGATACTTTGCAGCGTGTGAAATCTGCCGTGGATCAGAATCCCGGATATAAAGTTGTATATGAGTTTCCGAATCAAAAAGTTGAGGCTCAGGCCAAGGCTTTCATTCGGTCCTATGGTTTCGATAGCATTGTTAGTACTAGGACAAGAACCCCATGAGTGCAGCAGATATAGAACTATGGCTTTATGCGTGCCCTGATAAAAGTCTATCTATAAATCAGCGACATGCTGAAGTCATGGATAGGATGTCTCGTGTCGGTGCTCCATTAGGATTTGCGGGTCTTGAGATTCCGGCTACCCCAAGCTGTGGCGACGGGTTAGGTGCTACCTATGCGGTTAAACTTCCCGTCAGAGGGCTCCGGTGCGTGGGGGACTATGCATATCGGGGTGATCGATACGTATATGAAGATAAGGCCTCCTATGACGAACACTTGCGGTTTGGATTCAAAATTTCAAACAAGGCCATTGATTATAAGCTTGTTGTGAGTGAACACTTGCCAAAGGTGATTGAGGCGTTCAAGGGATATAGGGCTCATGTATCCTACGATCTGTATGGTCTGTATTATCAAGGAGGGTTAAATGATGATAATGCGGTTTATAATCGGTTGCGTGAGGATAAAACTATAGATATTGATGGCCGAAACGATATTTATACGCTATATCCTGCCCAGTTCTGGAATGCAGCCCTCTGTCAGCGTGCTCTAGGCTATGGCCCTGATGAAGTAGTTGCACGATTGAAAGGCAAGTGTCCTATGGCGATACGGCTGATGGGGGGCGTCTATTTAATTCTCAACGATGATCCGAACATGTCCTATGAAAATTTTGTACAAATGAACGAACAGATCAAGCCGATCTTGGGGCTGGTCTAGTGAGCATATATGAAGGAAAGGGCTGTGTCTCAACTTAGGGCTTGTGAAATGGTGCAAAAGCTACTGTGTCTAAAAAAGCCAATGCGCTAGTGTGCTGACTGCCTCAGAGGCAGTCACGCTAGTTGAAAGGAACGTTTTGGAGACGAGTCTGGAAGTAATAAATCAAGCCGAGCCAGAAGTCCTTGCAAAGGTTAATAACGGACGCAGCCCATATTCTGAGTTAAACGGCGCAGTTGGGGATGCTCGCGGCTGGAGTCAGGCTATTGAATCGGGGCAAACCCCGATTTCCGGACCTGGGAAAGCGTCACTCCCAGGTGCTGATTACATAACGTATGATCCCTCATCGCGATCTGTGATCGTCTGGAATGCCAAGTATGGTGCTCTTGGTGGAAGCTGTCCATTTTCCTTGCCAATTCAAAGTCACAGGCTTGGCAAGCAGAAATCATAAATTCTGTTAAAAATTCTCAGATCGTCGGCGTGGCAGCAGCAGCCGCACAAGGCGACGCGGACGCGAAATCACTCGAGAAGGGCCGCTGGATTGCCCAGAACGCAACGCAGTACAACAAGTTGGTTGTTGATGGTGCGGGCTGCTTTCTTAGGGCAATAATGCGTTGGTGCAAAAGGAACTGCCGCTGTTGTAACTTCGAATTCCAGGAGCTGTTAGCGACAGCGACGACTGAGCACACGGTCGGTGCGATGGTCGATACGCTCAAAGCAAAATGGAATCTGAGCGACGCGCAAGCGAAAGACATTACCGACGGTCTCAAAGTTGCGCTTGCGGTGGGGCTGGGTACTGCCGCCGGGGCGTTGGCGTACAAACGCGCCATTGCGGCCAGTAAGAGAGAGTCCCCAGCATCTTCAAGACCGGATGTCCTGCCGCCGAAAAACGGCAAAAATGTTTGGGATCTTGAACCGCGCGCCCGAGGCAGGCAAATTGAGACAACGCTTACAGATACGGACTACAAAGACTGGGCCCGAACGGACAACCTCATCAATCCCAAGACCGGGCAAGGTACTGTTATTCTTGAGGTTCCTCCACAAAATAAAGCTTTTCCCAAAAGCCATCTTGGACTCTGCCAATAAGGCAGGGCACATACCAGTAGATTTTTAAATATGAAAAGCTCTGCTAATTACTCTTCACTGCCAGACTCAATGACGGTTAATGAGGTTGAATCTGAGTTTCGACAGCTATTATGTGCGCTAGAAAACCAAAGGGTGAATAGTGCGTGTTTTATTAAGGCATTAATGGAGCTAGGTGAAAGGCAATGGCATACCTATAGTGTCTTAAATTTGTGTGTGAGGACCCGGATTGAGGAATATCTGCTATCCGTCTGGGATGGCAAGGATTTAGAGCTGGTTGAAAATTTCATTGGTATTATGGTTAGGTTGGGGCTCGAGCGACTCAACATGTTTCTGAGGTCTTTGGTTGAAAGAGATGTGCCGCCAGAAGTGTTTAATGAGATTTCACTTGCCATTTCTGAGTTGGGCGACTCGTTGTCGGATCCATATAGCGGTATGCATTAAGGGGTCAGCCCACGTTTTTGCGCGCGTTAGAGTTCAGCCGAGCTGCGCTTTAAAAATATGATTACTCTCTTGATTGCTCTAGTTTATTGGCCTATTGATGGGCGGCTAAGTATGCTCTGTTCCAGTCAGGGGGGGCTTACGGTTCGTCATCTGCGATTTTTATCGCCGGGTATGCCGTTGCATTTTATTTGGGGCGCAATCAGTCTGCGTGCCTCTATTAAAATATAGACTATATTTTAAATTTATACACTAACCGCGCTTCCTGAATTGTATGGATGGTGAGCTTAAATTTCTACTGTTGCGCAGGGGATGGGGCAGCGCTAGGTTCAATATCAATCAAACATTTCGACGAACGGAAGTTGTGGTAAGGGCGCTTCCGTTAATGTCGGGATCAGCTAGGAGCTATGTTTTAGCTTGCTGTACGTATATCGAAATGAATCCGGTTAGAGCGGCTATGGTTGCTTATTCGGGCGACTATCGCTCGACCAGATATAGGATAAATATAGCTCGGTGCGGGAGGGACCTTACCTGGCATGAAGCTGAAGATATGCGAACCTGCAGTTGGTGCCCTCGTTGCTACACACGGGCAAGGTGGGTTCGATGGATTTTGGTGTAAAGTACGGTCATCTGGGCGGGGTCGCTGAGAGAGCTTTGTTGGAGGCGCTTAAGAGATGACAGGTATAGCTGATAGAGATTTTGGTGAGCTGAATTTTGACGGGGTTTGGACAGGGTTATTTGAATTATTGATTTTTGGAAGCGTGCGTAAGGTGGAACTTGTCATTCAGGTTTTTGATGAGGATTCTATATCTGAAGTTCAAAGACTTGCATTCCGAGAATTTGATCTAAATAAAAATTCTGTTTCTATGGCTGTAGAAAAGGCGGTATTTAGCTATTACTTTCGTAGGGTTAAAGAGTACCGAGAGGGCTTTGATGCTGATGAGGTAACTATCAAAGCGCCCAAGGTTCACGCAGTTGATGATATGCGGGATTTGGTTTCTTTGAGGTGCATTAAGGTGATGTCTCCTTTTGACTCGGGATCGCGTCAAATTGGTTTTATTTTTGACGCGACCTTTGACCCTCAGCTTGGTTTAGGTGTTCTAGTTACGAACGGCTCTGTTGAGACAGTAGATACGCAGGATTTCTTGCTGGGCTGACGTTCTAACGTCCCCAAAATGCACTGGGAAATATATTTCTAATAATCATGATCCCTATGCGGACTAGGATATGGATATGTCTATCATTCGGAATGGTATTGTTACCACAGGCGAATATTCTGGCTGGGAAATTACTGTTGCGAACGACCGTGATGGCGATACTGGCGGCTATTATCTTTACTTGAAGAAAAGTGATATTGAAAGTTTTGACTATTGGTTTGAGCATGAGGCAGGGCTTCAGGCTCAGTTAGTTGATTTTGAGGTTGAGTGGATAGTTAGTGAGCTTAATGAGCACGGCTTTTAATTTGCCTTCGCTCACCCTGCCTACATCCTTGCTGAAGTCAACTGCATCCCTTCTGCACCCACCCTGACGACCTACGGTCTATGAGGCTCAAGGTTTCCCTCGCCGCGTCGATAGCTTCTCAAGTCAATGAGAGCGGCCCCCATGTTCAATACCCGGTTAAAAGACAAAATCCAGCAATTGGAAAAACGGCTGGGGGCTCTTGAGCAGGTCAAGGCAACGCTGGATCTCGAAACCGTGTCCGTCACGTTGGATGCGGGAGGCGTCATCCTGGAGGTGAATGCTCTGTTTGAGAAAGAGTTGGGTTTCACCCAGGCTGAATTGTCCGGTCGTGCCCTGCGTGAATTCAGTCCTTCTGAACTGAGCGGTGATGTACATCAGCGTCGGGCTCTTGATGCAGTTGCCCAGGGCAAGCATTACAGCGGCACGTTGCGCCTGTGCAGCCGTGAAGGTCGACACGTCTGGCTACGGGCGATGGTCATACCCTTCGCAGGTGACAGCGGGCGAGTCGAACGAATCGTTTTGTATTCAAGCGTGCTGACGAGGACCATCGAAGCCTCCAGAGAGAATGAAGCGCTGGTGGGCGCTCTGATGCGCTCCACGGCCGTTATCGAGTTTTCTCTGGATGGGTTAGTGCTGACAGCCAATCAGAATTTTCTGGACGCTATGGGCTATACGCTTCCCCAAATCCTGGGCAAGCACCACCGAATCTTTTGCGCGCCATCCGACGCTCAGTCAGAAGAATATGATCAGTTTTGGCAGACCCTGCGACACGGATCGTATGTCGCCGGCAGGTTTTGCCGGGTGGATAAATTCGGCAACGAGGTATGGCTGGAGGCTTCCTACAATCCGATCGTGGATGCCAACGGCAAGCTGTACAAGATTGCCAAATTAGCCACCGTTATCACCGACCAGGTCACCCGCGAGCGCGCTGTCTCCGAAGCAGCAGGCATGGCCCACGGCACGTCGGTTCGAACCAATGCCAGCGCCCAGCAAGGCCGCGAAGTCATTCAGAACACCGTCACGACCCTCAATACACTGTCGGCGTTGATGGAAGATGCTGCCCATGGCATTGAAGCACTGGATGCCCAGAGCCAGGAAATCGGCACTATTGTCAAAACCATCGGCAGCATCGCGGACCAGACCAACCTGTTGGCCTTGAACGCAGCGATCGAAGCCGCACGTGCCGGGGAACAGGGCCGGGGTTTTGCCGTAGTCGCCGACGAGGTCAGAAACCTGGCGCTTCGAACCACTAAAGCGACGGCGGAAATCTTCGAGGTCGTGAAAAACAACCAGGTTCTGGCGTCCAGCGCCGTGACCATGATCGGTAAAAGCAGGCAGCAGGCCGGCGCGGCGCTGGATCTGGCCAGTGAGGCGGACGAGGTGATCAAGGATATTCAACAAGGTGCCAACAGTGTTGTGGTTGCCGTTGAGCAGTTCTCGGGTCAAGCCGGGCAGTAATGGTTGCTGCAATGCTTCACGTCTGCACCTCTCAGTGACCCCAAGGTAAAGCGTGATCCAGGTGATCTTTATTCTCGATGTTCTCAAGCAATCCATCAACGATCTGCATAAGGTCGACCGGCCCAGGCTTGAAGATGAGTGTGACGCGCTATTCAGCCGGATCGAGCAGGCACGAACAGAAGGGACTGTGACTGGCGAACAGGCTACACAGCTGTTCTATGATGTCCGGAACGAACGTTCACGGTGCTTCCGCAGTGGAAGCCAGCGGCGCATGGGCAATCCCGGAGCTGGCCTCCCATCGCGGGACTCAATTGGCATGAGCCCCATGATTAATTGAAAGATGTTTTCAAAGGCTTGTCCGAACTGAATCAAGCCACCTGGCCCGCGCTTTCAATCTCCCGCGCATGCCCCTTCGCGGTCTTGCCCGCCTGCTGCACGGCCCATTTCATGAACTCCGCTATCGCCCATTCTTCCCGCCGTTCTTTCGCGCAATACACGAAATAGTCGAACTTGAGCTCCGCCGTGGCATTGGTGACCTGCACCAGCCGTTTGCTTTGCAGAGCCTCGGAAGCGAAGACGCTGTTGACCAGTGCGATCCCTTGACCCGCACAAGCCGCACTTATCAACAGCGACTCGTCGCCATAACTGGAACCCTGAATCATCTTGCGATTGCTCATGCCGAACGCGTTCATCCAGACCTTCCAGTAGTTGCGCTCGGTGTCCTGCAGCAGCGGGAACGTCAGACAATCCTGCGGACTCTCGATGTCGCGCTGGGTGCTGAGCAGATGCGGGCTGCACACGGGAATCAAATACGACGACCAAAGATGGGTGGCGTGGTTTTCGCAACAGGCCGCCGTCTCACGCTGTATGCAGATATCCACATGGCCGTGCTTGAGCTCCGAAAGACCGTTACAGATCTGAATCGATATCTCGACGTTGGGGCAGCGCTCCTTGAAGCTGCTCAGTGCCGGGATCAGCCAGGAGCTGGCAATCGTAGAGGTCGTGCTGATCACCAGGCGCGTCTGACGTGGCGCCTTGAGTGCGGCGCGCGACCAGGCTTTTTCGATGACGTCAAAGGTGCCGGCGAGTTCGTCGAACAGGCTGCGTCCGGATGGGGTGAGCTGGATGCCCTTGGCGTCTCGCTCGAAGAGGCGCCTGCCGATCTGGTCTTCCAGCCCTTTGATCTGCTGACTGATGGCCGCCGGTGACACGCACAGCTGATCCGCTGCACGTTTCATGCTCCCGGCCTTGCACACCTCAACGAACGTGCGGAGGGCTATCAACGGGATCGCTCTGCTCATCCTGCATACCTCGCCGTGAGAGTGCTGTCAGTGAGCCAAGTGACGGTAAAGCGTCTTGGAGTTGCCATCGGATGAATCCCCAAAGCGTTCTTATCACCCGACGCTGGATATTTCAGGCACAGCCGGGCCCGGCCGGGTGTTTACCCGGCGCCGAAATCAAGTGTGGATAACGTTGCTGTCAGGTTGTGGCGGCGCGGTCTTGAGGAACAGCTGTCGGCTTCGGCTTGCTTTGGCTCAATACGAACCAGACGGCCAGGCAGATGAGGCCGCCGCCGTAAAGGTGTCCGGCGGAAACCTTTTCACCCAGGAACATCACCCCCCACAGGACGCCGAAGGGCGGGATCAGGAAGGTCACGGTCAGCGAACGGACCGGGCCGATATCGGCGATCAGGCGGAAGTACAGAATGTAAGCGCAGGCCGTGCACACGAAACCAACGGCTGCCAGTGATAGCCATACGGTTGAGTCGCCCCAGGTGGCTGGCGGGTTGACGGTCGCGGAGACGGCGAAGAAGGGCAGCAGGAACAGCGTCGCGCCAATCTGGCTGCCGAACGCCACAAGCTTGGCATCCAGTCCTCCCCGATCGCCGATCCACTGACGTGTCAGGAAGCCTGCGGCGCCGTAGCAACTGGTCGCCACCAGGCAAGCGAGTGCGCCCATGACCACCGATGTGGTGAACGTCACCGGGCCTGTGGTGGTGAGTAAGGTTATGCCCAGTAAACCAAGAAATACGCCTATGGCTTTCTTGGGCGTCAGTGAATCACTGAAAAACACAGAACCTATTAATACGCCCATCAATGGAGTGGTCGCATTCAAGATGGCGGAATAACCTGCGGGCAATAACAGGGCCGCCATGCTGTACATCAAAAACGGAATGCCGGAGTTGATGATGCCAAGGATCAAGGTGGATTTGAACTTGCCGTTGAACTCATGCCGGGTTCTTAAAATGGCCAGAATCACCATCAAGCCAATAGCGCCGAGCAACACGCGAAAGAAAGCGGTCGGCAACGCGCCCAATACCGGGGCAGCAACGCGCATGAACAGAAAACTGGCTCCCCAGATGGCGGCCAGAACAATGAGTCGAACGTAGTCGGAGACTTTCATTGCGCTTCCTTTCTTGATCCGTATCGCTGATCCGCTGACCGAAAAGTTGTTGATTGACGCTCCTCGAGTCAGGGTGTGATGATTTGAGCAGTGTCTAGGGCGGTGCTCAAGCGAGCTTTTCTTAAGCACATTAGATTTTCTTAACCGAGGTCAGGCATGAAATTCCCGCCCCTGCACGCGCTGTTGTGTTTTGAAGCGACGGGGCGCCACGCCAGCATGAAAGGCGCGGCCGGTGAGCTGTTTGTGACCCCTGCGGCCATTAGCCAACAGATCGCCAAGCTCGAAAAAGCCGTTGGCGTCACGCTGTTCATCCGCAACACCAAACGTTTGGAGCTGACGGCCGAGGGCAAGATCTACCTGCGGGCCATTCGTCCCGCGCTCGGGCAGATATCCGACGCCACCCAGCGTCTGATGAGCGACAACGGCCCCAATACAATCACTGTCAGCTGCACCAGCGGCTTTGCGATGCAATGGCTGCTGCCCCGCCTGCCTGATTTCCAGGCCATCTGCCCGGGCATCGAGGTGCTGATCAGTACCACCAATCGGCTGGTTGATTTGCTCGGCGACGGTGTCGACTTCGCCGTGCGCCACGGCCTGGGGCGTTACCCCGGTCTGGAAGTGGAGATGCTGATCAACGACCGACTGCAGCCTGTCTGCAGCCCCTCTCTGCTGCCGGATTCCCGGTATCTGTCCTCGCCCATTGACCTGAAAAGCTACAACCTCCTGCACGACGAACACCGCGAAGACTGGGCGTTATGGCTCCGTGCAGTGGGTATCGAAGATGGCGAGGCCGCTGTCCACAAAGGTTCGGTGTTCGTAGATTCCAACGGGGTCATCGAGGCTGCCCTGGCGGGAATGGGCATTGCGCTGGTGCGTCGTTCGCTGATTCGGGAAGAGCTGGCGTCCGGCCGATTGGTCGTACCGTTTCGCGCGACGATCGACACGCCGATTGCCTACTACCTGGTTTATGACGAGACGGCCATTCTCCCCAAATCCAGCAAACAGTTTCGCGACTGGCTAGTGTCTCAGGCCGTCGCCAGTCAGCGTGAATTCACCACGCGATAGTTCGGACTTACGCACCCCAGCCTGCGTTGTGGCCACTGACGTTTTCCCGGCTAAAGCCGGTCCTACAGTAATTATGTGTAGGACTGGCTTTAGCCGGGAAGCGGGCAGTGCGTACACCCTCAATTTCTGCGGTGTCATAAAGTGTTGGTTAGTTATCAACGCAGTTAAGTCCTGCTTCAGTGTCCACGGGTGATACACCCACGCTGTTAAATCCAGTCAACTTACTGATTATTCAAACAATTAAGCCAACGCCTGTTAAGTCAAACTTAACCGCTGCTTACGGATTTCTAGTTTGCCCACTGGGGCACTTTTCTTCAGTTTATCCCTTAACTGGCACGCGCCCGTCAGCTCAGTCTGGCGCCGATAAAACAGCGAGCAGGATGCTCTGGCTGAAGGAAAACCTCATGACTGATTTCGATATTTTTCGCCCTATGGCGTGGGACAAACTGGTTCATGAATATGATCTGGATGGCGCAAGGTTACTGCCGTGGAACGGCTATCCGACGCCCATCGGCGGTGGCTGGTGCGTCGTGCGACCCCACACCAAATCCTTG
>Ga0247815_10000868_pt1 | contig 23444 bp, 17 predicted proteins | sample UWRJL194509B1_FD_181014 | JGI IMG/M metagenome (GOLD analysis project Ga0247815, IMG submission 181014) | Plant litter microbial communities from Arlington Agricultural Research Station in Wisconsin, United States - UWRJ-L194-509B-1 | ecosystem: Environmental > Terrestrial > Plant litter >...
TTATTTTTTTAGCTTTCCTTAACTTTAAACTTTTTGCTTTACTGCTAATTGCTTATTGCCAATTCTTTTCTCTTGTGTCAATCTGTTAATGAACTTGTGCTTGAATGCGGGTGCAAAAGTAACACTTCTTTTTACTTTTCAAAGCGCTTTTCAAATGTTTTTTTAAGTTATTTCTTAACTCTTTGTTAACGTGAAGCTTGGGAACGAAAGTTTTTTTTTGTTTCAAAGAGGTTATATCACAAAGGTGCGCAAAGAAGACACGAAGATGCACAAAGGCTTACTCTTACATATAAGGTGACACGAATTTCACTTATTTGCACGAATTAATAACCGTAAGCAAGAAAGGGAGCCAGAACCGATAATTGGCAAATTAAAAATCCCAAGGACCCTTAGCCCCGATCGAGCCGGCAGCCTCGAAGCGCAGCGCAGAGCTACAGGCGAGAGCGGGACCAGCCACCGCAAATATGCGCTTGCCATTACTGCTCCTTATATATAGGTGTATATTAATGAAACTTTGCAATGCCCAAACGTATAGTTGTTATAGCTATATACAAAACTCACTCTTACTATATTATAATGAGAGTGAGTAAATAATAATGTTAACTATGGTGAGCTTTACAACTTACTAATATAGCTACCATAAATATCTTTAAACTGGTAACCTTCATCAAGGCGGTCTTTACTTAGTTTTTTATACTCGGCAAGACCCCATAGTATAAATTCTTTAAAGAAGTATTGGTCTTCTACAGCAATATTTGGCTGATATTTTTGCAATAGCTGTTTAAGCGGAATGATAGAATCCAATTGCTTTTTGTACTCTTCATCGGTAGTATCATCAAGCAATTCAAAACCACTTTCATTAAAGAACCAGTCTATAATTTCCTGGTAAGGGCTTTTTTCATTTGGTTTTTCCAACTTTTCTATCTTAGGGAAATATCCAAGGAAGAAACTCTTTATCGCACTACCTATCAGTAACTCTGCAACTACGGCTGCTCCCTCCTGCTCCCCTTCATACACCAACTCTACCTTACCGGTAATTGCAGGTATAATTCCCATAAAATCGGCCAGACGAACGGTAGTCTTTTCTGTACCAGTACGTAATGCCCTACGCTCTGCAGTACTTAGCAAATTTTCGAAAGCTGTTATGCTCATACGGGCGCTTACTCCACTTTTATAATCTATGAATTCGCTCTCACGAGCCTCAAAACCTATTTGCTCTAAGAGGTCTTTAGCTAAAGATGGCACATGTATAATATCGCTCTGACGGCCGTCAAGGTTTGCTTCCTGCTCTGTTATAGTACGGGCAATGGCTACTGTTTCGGGATAATGCGTTAGTATTTGCGAACCAATCCTGTCTTTAAGTGGCGTTACAATGCTGCCACGGTTTGTATAATCTTCCGGGTTTGCGGTAAACACAAACTGAAGGTCTAAATTCATACGTACTTTAAAACCGCGTATTTGTATATCGCCTTCGGATAATATATTGAACAACGCCACCTGAATGCGCGCCTGCAAATCGGGCAGCTCATTAATAACAAATATGCAACGGTTAGCACGGGGTATCATACCAAAGTGTATAACCCTGTCATCGGCATACGATAATTTTAGGTTAGCTGCTTTTATAGGATCTATATCTCCAATCAAGTCGGCAACGGTAACATCGGGCGTAGCCAGTTTTTCATAAAAACGGTCACTGCGATGTAACCAGCTTATTGGAGTATCGTCTCCTCTTTCTTCAATAAGGTTTTTTGCGTAGCGTGAAATAGGCTGTAATGGATCGTCATTAATTTCAGACCCATCCACTACAGGTATGTATTCATCAAGCAGGTTTATCATTAATCGGGCAAGGCGCGTTTTTGCCTGGCCACGCAGACCTAAAAGGTTAATATTGTGGCGTGATAATATGGCTCGTTCCATCTCTGGTATAACGGTATTCTCAAAACCCCACACACCTGTAAACACGGTTTCGCCTTTACTTATTTTACTTCGCAGGTTAGTTCTTAATTCGTCTTTAATGCTTTTACTTTCGTATCCTGCCTTTTTTAAGGCACCTAATGTTTTTATATTCTGTATGTCCATTGTAACTTTCTAATTTTTATTATTGACAATTGATGTGTGCTTATTGCCAATTGCCTTTTCTTTCTTCTATTGTCTCTCGTCTATTATCTTAAGTCTTTCCCTATTTAAGTGCGACTGCGACTAAAATCTACTTAACCCTCTTCTTCCTATTAGTTTCATAATCTTCAAATATCATTTCTCCCAGTCCTTTAAGCCCGGTGTAAAATGCCTTGCCTTGGTTAGCCTCTGTAAATGCATTTACAAAGCGTTGCAGGTAAGGGTCGCTGGCAATCATAAACGTAGTAATGGGTATGTGCAACTTGCGTGCCTGAGCCGCCATGGTATAACATTTATCTGTAATATACTCGTCAAGGCCGTTACTGTTCATATAATAGGTACCGTCTTTTTCCTTTATACAACTTGGCTTGCCATCTGTAATCATAAAAATTTGCTTATTGGTATTACGTTTACGCCGCAAAAGATCCATAGCTAATTGTAAACCGGCAACAGTATTTGTATGGTACGGCCCCACCTGAAGATACGGTAAATCTTTAATAGCAATGGGCCAGGCATCGTTGCCAAAAACCAAAATATCAAGTGTGTCTTTAGGGTAACGGGTGGTAATTAATTCGGCAAGTGCCATGGCTACTTTTTTTGCAGGAGTAATACGGTCTTCGCCATAGAGTATCATACTGTGGCTAATGTCTATCATTAGCACTGTACTCATTTGCGATTTATGCTGGCTGTCTTCTACCACCAAATCCTGCTCGGTAAGCATAAAAGTCTCCGTACCGTTGTTTATCTGGGCATTCTTTAAGCTTTCGGTAAGCGATATCCTGTCTAACCCATCGCCAAAATGGTATTCCCTTAACTCGCCCGTATGTTCATCGCTGCTACCGGAATGTTTGGTTTTATGGTTACCACTTCCGCTTTTTTTAAGGTTGCCAAAAATTTGGTTAAGTGCCTGCTGCCGAATATTACGCTCGGTTTTCGCTGTAATTTTTAGGCCGCCCGTACCATCGTCTTTAACTTCATCTTTTATATAACCTTTCTTTTTAAGGTCTTCTATAAAATCATCAATGGTGTAGTTCTTATCTGTAAGTTTATATTCTTTATCAAGTTCCCGCAACCAGTCGAGCGCTTCATCAAGATCGCCGGAAGTATGCGTTATCAGTTCGGTAAAAATTTCAAAGAGTTTATCAAACGGAGACACATTGGGAGCTTCATATTGCCTGAATATAAAACCTTTTTTATTGCTTGTTTCCATAGCCTTAAAATTAAGGCAAAAACTTTAATTATAATGTTAAAGAAAAAACGCTGTAGCTATAATATTTTATAGGAGTTTATGAAGGCTAATTTAACTAATTGACACCAGTTTTTTATATTAGGAATTTATAGATAGCCGAATTTATACAGCATCTTACTAATTTTTAAACCTATTTAATATTATTTATAAATTGGAGCAGGTCTTCAACACCAAGAACAAAATCAGGTGTTACATTCTCTAATGCGGTGCGGGGCATATAAGGCATTTCCGCAGTTGCAGGATCTTGTATTACAACAGTACCACCCTGCTGTTTTATAACTTTAAGTCCGTTAGTACCATCGGAATTTGCGCCAGATAGCAATATACCGGTTAACTGTGGCCCGTAAACTTCGGCAGCTGATTCAAAAGATACATCAATACTCGGCCTGCTGTAATTTATTTTTTCGGATGTATCAAGTGATAGCTGATGATGGGTTTCAAAAAGCAAATGATAATCTGATGGTGCAACATATATAAAACCGGGAAGTAATGGTGTTTTGTCTTCTACCTGCTTTACAGGAATGACGGTTTTCATGGCTATAAGCTCTTCGAGGGTACTGTCTTCGGCACTTTTTCTGTGCAAAACAAATACAACGGCAAATTTAGATATGGGAGTTAACCGGGGCAATACCTTCATAAGTACTTCCAGGCTTCCGGCAGACCCGCCAATGATAACTACTTTAAAACCTATTTTATTTTCTTCCATATCTTTTCCTTATGAATCTGCTCATAGCGATCCTGCATGGATGAAAATTTTATAGTTTCCTTAGTACCCAGTGCAAGGTATCCAAGTTTAGAAAGGCTGTCATCAAAAAGCTGTAGAGCGCGTTCCTGCAAATCTTTATCAAAATAAATAAGCACATTGCGGCACAATATAATGTCAAACTCATTAAAAGAACCATCGGACACTAAATTGTGCAGCGAAAACACCATTTTTTCTGAAAGGTCTTCGCTAAATTTTGCAAGTCCGTAGTTAGCCGTGTAATATTGCGAAAAGTCGTTTTTACCCCCGGATGCCATATAATTTTCTGAATAGGACTTTATCATCCTTAACTGAAAAATACCTTTCTTGGCAGTATCTAAAACCAAAGGGTTAATATCTGTGGCATAAAGTAATGATTTGTGCAGCAGGTTAGCTTCTTTAAGTAAGATAGCCATAGAATATACTTCTTCTCCTGTTGCACAGCCGGCATGCCAAAACCTTATAAATGGTTTTGTGGCAAGTATGGGCAATATCTCTTCGCGAAGTACTTTATAAAAGTGGGGATCACGAAACATCTCGGTAACATTTACCGTGATCTCCTCTACCATGTGTTTAAAGTAAGCCGCATCTGATCTTACCCTGGATAAAAACACAGTAAAATCAGGGAAACCGTCCAGCTGGATTAACCTGTCTACACGGCGCTTTAACGATGCACGCGAATAACCGCCAAAGTCGAAACCATGGTACTCATATACATCGTTAATAAGCACTTCGAGCTGTCGGTCGTTAACCATACCGTATTAAATATTGCTTAGTAATTCGAGTAATTTATCCATATCTATGGGCTTAGAAACGTAACCGTCTGCACCGGCAGCAAGGCATTTTTCTTTATCGCCATTCATGGCAAGAGCCGTAACAGATATTACAGGCGTGTTAGCCCGCGAAGGTATCTTTTTTATCAGTGGAATAGCCTCATAACCATCCATTTCGGGCATCATCATATCCATTAGTACTGCATCAATATGCTCATCTGTGTTAAGTAGTTTTAATGCTTCTTCTGCACTAAGGCAGGAAACACAATCAAACGACCGCGACCGCAGCGTTGCACTAAGCGCAAATATATTACGCGCATCATCATCAACAATTAAAACTCTCTTTTTCGTCATTTTGTAATAAGCAATATATTAATGCTGGTCGTAAAGCCAAACCCTAAGCAGGGATAATAACTGGTCTATATCTACCGGTTTAGTAATGTAATCAGATGCACCAGCGTTAATGCATTTTTCCCTGTCGCCCGTCATGGCTTTTGCCGTTACAGCAATAACCGGCAGGGTCTTATATTTTTTATTTTCGCGTATGTGGGTCGCTGTTTCATAACCATCCATATTAGGCATCATCATGTCCAGCAATACAACGTCTATCTCAGGGTGTTCTTCTAATGCTTTTAGTGCTTCTTTACCATCTATAGCCGTTACAATGTTCATTTTTAATGACTCCAGGGATTTTGTAAGCGAATAAATATTACGCACGTCATCATCAACTACCAGGACAGTCTTATTATGAAGTACGTTATTAAGCAGGCTTAGTTTTTTATAATGCTCTTTTTTTCCTTCAGATCCTTTATTTTCCTCTACAAGGTGCAGGAATAAAGAAACTTCATCAAGCATACGCTGATAGGAGTGTGCCGTTTTAATAACAATAGAGTCAGCATATTTTTTAATCTTAAGCTCTTCTTTCATAGAAAGGCTCTTGCCAGTAAATACAATTACCGGCAGGTTTTCGAGCCCCGGGTTTTTCTTAACACTTTCAAGTATATCATACGCCTGCCTGTCGGGTATTCCCATATCAAGTATCACGCAATCTACATCAGTCTGTTTAAGGGCACTTACGCCTTCTTCTATCTCGCTCTTAATTTCCGAATTTATATTATAGGTCTCTAAAAAGTAAGCCAGAGCTTTAGCATGCTGTGGATTATCTTCAAGAATAAGTACCTTTTGAGATTCGCGGCTTATAATATGCTCTATCCTTTTAAATACTTCCGGCATTTGCTCAAAAGCAACAGGTTTATCAAGAAAATTTACCGCACCCTTAAGCAGGCTTTCCTGTTTAAGCTTGTGCGAAGACATTATGTGTACCGGTATGTGTTTGGTTTGGGAGTTATTTTTTAAATCTTCCATTACCTCCCATCCGCTTTTTATAGGCAACTGGATATCGAGCAAAATTCCGGCCGGTTTATAAAGCATGGCAAGGTTTAAAGCATGGTCACCCCTTACAGATACTATACCTTTGTAACCGCGTTTTCGGCTAAATTCTAACAGCGATTTTGCAAAGTTTACATCATCTTCAACAATAAGCACTACCTTGTCTTTATCTGCAATAGTATCCCTGTCATCAGGAACACTTTCAGGAATAAAAGGGCTTATATAGCGGTATCTTAAATCAGGCTTTTCTTTGTTGTCATCTTCTCCTTCTGTAATTACCTGCGGAGCCTGTATCTGCCTGTCTTCAAACTCTTCGGGCTGTAGTAACATCGAACCTATTACCGGAATATTAAGTGTAAATTCGCTACCTTCATCAACAACGCTGCTAAGGCTTAATTCGCCACGCAATAACTTAGCAAGCTCCCGGCTTATAGATAAACCTAAGCCTGTACCGCCATATTTACGTTTTGTAGAACCGTCTGCCTGCTGGAATGCCTCAAATACAAGAGGCTGTTTTTCGCGTGGGATACCGATACCTGTATCTTTTACAGAGAATAGTACGCGTTTTTCGTCGGTAGCATGTTTTTTAACCACAAGCGTAACAGAACCTTCAGAGGTGAATTTTAACGCGTTTGATAACAAATTCTTAAGTATTTGTTCCAGTCGCATTTTATCTGTCCTGATAACTAATGGCGCATTTTCATCATCTATTTTAAATTCAATACCTTTTTGCTTGGCAACCTCTGTAAACATGGCTTTCATGCCATCGGTAATTTCTTTGGTAGAAATATCAATTAACTCAAGTTCCATTTTACCGGCCTCTATCTTACTAAGGTCCAGTATCTCATCAATAAGTCCTAAAAGCCCGTTACCGGAACTTTGTATAACCTTAGCAAATTCTATTTGCTCTTCGCTCATGTTATGGTCTATATTCTCAGACAACAACCTGCTTAAAAGCAATATAGAGTTAAGAGGCGTGCGCAACTCGTGCGACATATTTGCTAAAAACTCTGATTTATAACGTGTGGTTAACTCAAGGTCTTCCGATTTTTTTTGTATCTCGGTATTCTTTTCTTCCAGTAAAACGCTACGTTCGGCAAGCTCCTCATTAGTTTGCTGAAGCTCTTCCTGTTGTACACGCAGCTCTTCTTCAGATGCCTGAAGTTTTTGCGTTTGTGCTTCAAGTTCGGCATTCATGCCTTCCAGTTCGCTATGCTGTGCTTTAAGCTCTTCACTTTGCGCCTGTGTTTCTTCAAGCAATTCCTGCACACGTTTTCTGTTTTGGGCAGCTTTAATGGCAATACCTATATTATTAGCTACCGATTTTAAGAATTCTATTTCGCGTTTGCTATAGTTACGTACTGCGGCAAGCTCTACAACGCCCTCTGCCTGATTATCCATTAATGGCACTGCAACGACGTGGGCAGGTATAACTTCGCCCAATGCGTAAGATATTTTTATATCATCGGCAGCGATACCTTTAAGTTCGAGTATTTTTCCTGATGCTACTGCCTGACCCGTTAAGCCCTCGCCTATTTTAAAACGTTTTCTTTCATGATCGGCAATATAACTGTAACCAGCCGAAGCTACCAAAGAGTTGTCTTCCAGCAAATAAAGTACACCTGCATTACTATTTGTATACACAGCAAGATACTCTATAATATCATTAGTAAGGGTTTCAAGGCTTTTTTCGCCTATCATTACCTGGTTAAGCTCTGCAATACCCGACTGCCTCCACTCGTTGTCAGACAGGGACTTAAAAGAGCTGCTAAGTGCCGCAGCCATATTATTTAAAGATACCGCTACACTACCCAAGGCATCGCCTTCGCTATCCTCTACCCTAACATCATAATTACCCTGAGATATTTGCCCCGCAATACCACTTATAACGCGTATTCTTTCGGCAGTTTCTTTGTCACTTTTCTCTAATGCCAACTGTAATAAAATACGCGAATTATAATCTCTGAGTATCCTTACAAAGAATAACAGGCTTATAAACAACGCTATTAGTGCAGCAACAACTATAAGTACAGAGCTGTAGGTACCATAATTTTCAGATGTATTTACCCTTTCTGTAAGCAGTCCCTGCTCCTGGTTTTCCATGCGTTTTAAAATAGTACGCATTTCATCCATCAGGCTTTTACCGGCATCAAGGTCGGCCGCAAGAGATAACTGACCTCTCTTTTTTTCGTCTATACGCAGTTGCAGGTACTTAAAAAACTCTGCCATATATGGCTTAAGCTCTTTAATACTTGCCTGCTGTTTAGGGTTATCTATTGTTAACTCCTCTACATTGGCAAAGTAAGAGGCTGCATCTTCCTGAGTATTTTTATACTGTTCTAAAAATTCAGTATTACCGGTAACTAAAAAGCCACGCATACTGGTTTGTGCATCTACCAGTTCTGAGCGGCCTGCGTTAATATTATAAATAACTTCCTGTGTGTGGTTTACCCACGAATTACTGTCCAGCAGGCTTCTTATACTTACAAAAGAGGCAATAGAGCTTACAAGCAGTATAAGCATTGATGCTCCGGAGCTAATAATTAAATTCCGTTTAAAAGTACCGTTCATGCAGTTATTTTAGTAATATTATTATTATTTTATGGCTAAACGGGCAATACTATTATAAAACTTGCACCCTTACCATCGTGACTTTTAGCCGTTATTATACCATTATGTTTTTCTACTATTTTTTTTGCAATAGCAAGCCCTATACCGGTACCCTCATAGCTGTTGCGATCATTAAGGCTCTGGAATATCTTGAAAATTTTATCCAGATATACCTCATTAAAGCCAATTCCATTATCGGCAACAATAATACGACAATAATTCCCTAATGCTGTAACCGGACTATTAAAATCTTTATCACTTATACGTTCGGCAGTAATGGTTATATGAGGAATTGTATCTGGTTTCGTGAATTTGAGGGAGTTACCAATTAAATTTTGAAACAGCTGCCGTAACTGGCTTGGTACGCCTGTTATATTAGGCAGGTTATCTATCTTTAATTGTGCCTCTTTTTGTTCTACAAGATAATCAAAATCCGACAGCACCTCTTGTAATACATCATTTAACACTACTGTTTCCGGCAATACATCAGATGATAACCTTGAATAGTCCAGCAAATCAGTAATCAGTTTACCCATTCTTTGAGACGAACGTACGGTACGGTTTACATAATCTACGGCCTTTTCATCTTTTACTAAATAGCGCTCTTTTATAATTTTTATAAAGGTTTCTATTTTACGCAATGGCTCTTTTAAATCGTGCGATACCACCCAGGCAAACTGTTGCAGTTCATGGTTCCGCATTTCCAGCTCCTCGTTTTTTTCACTTAGTTCTTTAGTACGTTCAGCTACCTTAAGCTCAAGGTTTTCCTGAGCTTCTTTACGTATTTCTATTTCTTTAGAGAGCAGGTCGCGTATATCTTTAAGTTCATTTTTTTGCTCATAAAGCTTTAAAAATGTCTTTACTTTTAAGATAAGCAAATCAGGGTCTACGGGCTTGGTAATATAGTCTACCGCACCTGTTTCATACCCTTTCGATATGTATTTTTTTTCTTTACTGATTGCAGATAGAAATATTACCGGGATATCTTTTGTCCTGTTACTGCCGGATAATGCCTCTGCCACTTCAAAACCATCCATACCGGGCATCTGCACATCCATTATTATAAGCGAGTAGCTTTTTTTAAGGATCATCCTTAATGCCTCCTCGCCGGATTCTGCAGAATCAGCTTTAAGATTATGTAAATCCAGTATTTTAATAAGGGGGACAATATTTTCCCGTTTGTCATCTACTATAAGTATCATAAGGTAAGGTTACATGTAGTTTTTACTTGAGGTATACCTTGTGTTACAATACTTTTTAAGGCGTTGCAAAGTTGGGCAAAATCGTTTGGCTTTTCCATATAATAAACTGCGCCGTTATTAAAACATTCCTCCTGGTAAGCCGGCGAACATGAGGTAGAGTACATAATAACAGGAATAACTTTTAAAACAGGATCCTGCTGCATTTTTTTAAGGCAGTCTATACCATTCATCCTGGGCATATTAACATCCATAAAAACAAGATCTGGCATTTCCGTAAAATCAGAATTCAGTTTGTTTAACGCATCAATGCCGTTCATAGCTGTACGGCATAAAACTGTAGCATCGGCTTCATTAAGAGCCTCAGAAAAAAGCAGCTGATCATCCGGATCATCGTCTACTAAAAGTATTGTTCTATATATTTGATCCACATTTCAAAAATATAAAATCATGTGTTAAAAGGTTGTTAATTCAGCAACCAAATATTAACACTTTAAGTAAATATTTCACAAAGTTTCACTTCCATAAACATTATACTAAATATCAGTCTTTTAAGGCAATTTTATTACATTTTTATAATATCTAATTTATGATTATATAGTGTAAACTAAAATTTTATTAGTCTACTAAAACCATAGGGTTTGTATTTTTTAAATTAATTACTACATTTGGCACCGTTAACCAGCCCAATTGTACACCATGAAACACAACTACTTTAGCATACGCCTTAGCATGGCTATTGCATTTTTTTTAATGATCTTTAGTACCCTGCCAATTTTCGCACAGGACCAGATTGTAGAGATTACAGGGGTTGTAAACGATAACGAAGTTAAAGGTCCGCTCCCCGGGGTAACCGTTACCATAAAAGGCACGGCAACAGCAACTGCCACAAACGAGAAAGGCGAATTTTATATTAAGACCAATATAACCTATCCTTTTACATTAATTTTTTCGGGTGTTGGCTTTAAATCGCAGGAGCTACAGGTACTATCTGCCCAAAGTAAAATAGCGGTAAATTTAAATACAGAGAATACGCTGCTTAATGAAGTAGTGGTTTCTGCATCGCGGGTAGAAGAGCGCATCCTGCAATCGCCTATTTCCATTGAAAAAATAGATATTAAAGCTATTAAAGACAGCCCCGCGCCCACTTTTTATGAGGCGTTAGATAATGTAAAGGGTGTACAATTGCTTACATCGAGCCTTACCCTTAAAGTACCTAATGCACGTGGCTTTAATGTACCCAATAACTTTAGGTTTATGCAGCTTGTAGATGGTGTAGACGTACAGGCAGCTACGCTGGGCGTACCTCTGGGCAACGCCATAGGCCCTACAGAACTTGATATACAAAGTGTAGAGATTACCCCTGGGGCAGCATCGGCCTTATATGGTATGAACGCTATTAATGGCCTTGCGAGCCTTCAAACACGCAGCCCTTTTACCTATCAGGGGCTAAGCCTTTACCAGCGCACCGGTGTTAACCATGTGGGCAATGATGAAAAAGACCCTGCCCTGCTTACCGAGTTTGCTCTGCGCTATGCAAAGGTGTTTAAAGAAAAATTTGCCATTAAGGTAAACGGCTCATTCTTTAGGGGAACCGACTGGATATCGAACACGTTAACCGACCAAAACCCTAATAACCTTGCCACGGCAAACCCTACTGTCCCTTCACTTGATGGCGCTTATAACCCGGCTGCCGATTTATGGAACAACTATGGCGATGAACGTAACAACAGGGTTACTGTAAATGCATCGGTAGATGGTGTATCTAAAACTTATAATGTATCGCGTACCGGCTACCTGGAAAAAGACCTTGTAGACCCTACTGTTACAAATATAAAATTTGATGCCGGTGGTTATTATAAAATAAAAGACAATCTTGAGGCATCTTATGTATATCGCTATGGCCTTATGGACGGTACTTTTCAGCGTGGTAATAAGATAAGGCTGGATAATGCTGTGGTACAAAACCATAAAGTAGAACTGAAAGGCGAGGAATTTTACATTCGCAGTTACGCTTCTCTCGAAAGTACAGGCGACTCCTACAACCTTAAGCCTCTTGCCGATAACCTGGACCTTACACATGCCAGTAATACTAACTGGAGAAATACATTCCAGTCAGCACTGCAAAGCTCTATTAACAGCGGGACAGCATTGCCACAAGCTTTTGAAGAAGCCCGCAGTGTTGCTGATGCCGGCCGCGTAGAACCCGGAACCCCCGAATTTGAAGCACTTAAAAACACCATTATTAAAACCAACAACTGGGATCATTTAAACTCCGGTGTTGCCGGTGCTCCAGCGACAGGTGGCGCATGGTTAAAGCAAAAATCGGCTTTATACCATGTAGAAGGCCAATATGACCTTTCTAAATATGTGCAACTATTCGACCTGCAGGTGGGTGCTGATTACAGGCAATACCTTGTTACCCCCGATGGTAATAACTTTGTAGATTTTGCACGCCCCGTGGCAGAACGTAATGTTGCCCTGCCCGATGGTAGCTTTGGCGACAAACAGCGTTATGAAAAATATGGTGTTTTTGGACAGGTAACCAAACGCTTTTTTGATAACAGGTTAAAAATAAACGCATCGTTAAGGGCTGACCGAAACCCCGAATTTGATACAAAGCTTAACCCAAGGATTGCTGTAGTATACTCTCCAAAAGAGAACCATAATTTTAGGGCATCTTTCCAGAATGGGTTCCGTTTCCCGTCGTTGTTTGAGGCTTTATCGTTTGTAAATAATGGTAATGTAAGGCGTGTAGGCGGGCTTGCAAGGGTAAACCAGGGCATCGGTTTCTTAGAAAATTCTTATACACTAACTTCTATAGATGCTTTTAACGCCGCAGTAAATACTGCTGTAGATGCCGGCACCCCGCGCGCGCAGGCTGCCCTTGAGAACCGTAATGTTCTTGAAAAAGCAAACCTTCCTGTCATGAAACCGGAACAGATAAATTCTTTCGAAATTGGTTATAAAAGCGTTGTTCTTAACAACTCAATATCTATAGATTGGGATGCTTACCTTAATATTTACGATGGCTTTTTAGGCCAGGTAGAAGTTGCCGTTCCAAAAAATGGTGTTGTTGGGTCTGATGCTTCAGTAACAGATATGCTTACCCGAGCCAACCAGGACCGTTACCGTGTATTTACCAATAGCACTAACAAGTATAAAAGTTATGGCTCTACGTTTGGTATAAAATATAACTTTTACGAGAATTATAATGCAGGCTTCAACGTAAGCTACAATGATTTGATAACCAACAGTAAATCGGATATTTTTCTTACATCGTTTAATACCCCTAAATGGGTAACCAACCTTTCTTTTGGCAACCGACAGGTTATTAAAAATGTAGGCTTTAATATTACCGGCCGCTGGCAGGATGCCTTTTACTGGGAAAGTACATTAGCAAACGGCGATGTACCTGCTTATGTAACGCTTGATGCCCAGGTTAACGTAAAGATACCTGTTATTTATGCTACGGCAAAAATTGGCGGTACTAACATTCTTAATAACAGGTATTACCAGTATGCCGCTGGCCCTACTATAGGTGGCCTGTACTATGTGGCATTAACTTTTGAACTTGCTAATTTATAATATAGGTTATACGATTTCTTTTTTTGTTTGTTTGTTTAAAGGCCTGCCTGTAAAAGGGCAGGTTTTTTTTATGGGTTAATGCTTACCTCGTCATAAATTACATCTATTGGCATTACAGGTACCTGAACATCATATATACTTATATTTTGTTTCACCTGCGCCCTACCCGATGCAAAACTATGGGCAGCCCCTACAAAACTTCCGAGGGTAAAATACCATGACAACTCAGTAACCGGGATATTTCCAAGCACGGTTAAACCAAGTTTTGTTCGTGCAAGAAACCAGTAAGAGTCCCAGTAGGAAGGATTAACAACATTAAAAAGCAATGCATACACAGGCAGTACAACAAGTACAGTTAACACGCCCGATGTAATAGCCTGAACCAATAAATCAGGCCGTAAAAAAAGTATGAATATGGTAAACGCTACAAAAACGGCACAGCTTACTATAATAGAATTTATGCCTAATATTATATTGAATATCATTAAACACAATACACCTGTAATGAACATGTGCCCAAACATTTTTTTGCGTTTCTTATAAACCTGTTCTTTGGTTACAGAAAAAGCAAACTCATAAACACTTACCGCAATACCCATTATAGTAAAGCCAAATAAAAAATCTTCTATAGAAATTACAGATTGCCCCATTAACGTAGGCGGGTGCCAGTAGTCCTTAAAATACCAGTACTCTGCTACAAAACCGGCAAGACCTCCCATGACGCTTACCTTAAGCATTTTTTTACGCAGTCCTTTACGAAGGGCGTACATGATTAACCACGGCAAAAACAACAATAGCGATATAAATAAATAGGTATAAGTATCCATAGGCATTATTAAATAGTATGGGCAACCTTAAGATTTTTAGATAATTGAGGGCACGGCAACAACCTGGAAATCAAATATTAAAAACAAATTTAACATAATTTTTATATTACCAATATTTTTAAGCCATTTAATTAACAACAACAATAATTATTCAAACCATTAGTAGATAATGTAATTGTTCCAATAACCATTTGGTTTGTAGATATAGATTCGCATTTTTTATAACGATTTAGCACTAATAAACTGTTAAAGAAACGCGGTTAAGGGTGTTTTAGGAATATGATTTTTAATTTGGCGAATTAATAATTTAAAAATCGGGGTAAATTTCAGCATATTCAAATGCATTATCCTGAGGGAATAATGATCAAACCTTATTATATGAACTTTGAACTTGAAACCATTATAGGCATTTTGGGAGCCGTACTTTCGTCATTATCATTCTTACCGCAGGTAATTAAAATATGGAAAACAAAATCGGCCGATGACCTTTCTATGCCCACTATTGTACTCCTTGCTGCTAATGCCGCAACATGGCTTACTTATGGCATTATTAAGGATGCTATGCCGCTTGCTATAACTAACGCTTTAATGCTAACCATGCTACTGGTAATTATATTTTTTAAACTAAAGTTTAAACCAAAAAATAGTTAGTGGATTTGATAATGTGTCGACTGGTTATAGCAATACGATAATCTGGAATGCAATTCTAAATTACAATTTTAAAACTTTGCAACTTAGTTACTACTGATACTTTGCAACTGATTAAAAAAACCGCCTTATCGATTACTCAATAAGGCGGCTAATATTATGAAACAAAATTTGTTATGCTTTTTTACGGGCAATAACTTTTTGTACAGCTTTAACAATATGCTCGGCATCAAGGCCGTATTTAGTCATAAGCTGTGCAGGAGTTCCGCTTTCGCCAAAACTGTCATCTACAGCAACATATTCCTGTGGTGTAGGATTGTTTACAGCAAGAAGCTGGGCAATACTGTCACCCAGGCCACCAAGCCTGTTGTGCTCTTCGGCAGTAACCACGCAGCCTGTCTTGGCTACCGATTTTAATACTGCTTCTGCATCAAGAGGTTTAATGGTGTGTATATTTATTATCTCTGCATCAATACCAAGTTCGGCAAGTTTTTCACCAGCCTGTATAGCTTCCCATACAAGGTGGCCTGTTGCAAAAATACTTACATCGGCACCTTCGTTAACCATCCATGCTTTACCAATTTCAAACTTCTGGTCGGCATCTGTAAATATTGGTACCACTGGGCGTCCAAAACGCAGGTAAACCGGGCCTTCATACTCTGCAATTGCAATAGTGGCGGCTTTAGTCTGGTTGTAATCACAAGGATTGATAACGGTCATGCCCGGAAGCATCTTCATTAACCCGATGTCTTCTAATATCTGGTGGGTAGCACCATCTTCACCAAGTGTAAGGCCTGCGTGAGAAGCACATATTTTTACGTTCTTGTCAGAATAAGCAACACTCTGGCGAATCTGGTCATAAACCCTTCCAGTAGAAAAGTTTGCAAACGTACCTGTAAAAGGTATTTTACCACCAATAGTAAGACCGGCAGCAATACCTATCATGTTAGCTTCGGCAATACCTACCTGTACAAAACGCTCAGGAAACTCGTTAATAAAGTCCTGCATTTTTAAAGACCCAACAAGGTCGGCACACAAAGCCACAACCTGGTCGTTTCTTCTACCCGCTTCCAGAAGGCCATCGCCAAACCCGGAACGGGTATCTTTTTTATCTGTATATGTGTATTTCTTCATCTTAAATTTCAGATTTATGATTTCAGATTTCAGATTGCCACTGTCATGTGAGTTAGATGCCGGATAGTTTGATTTTGCAGAGTTAAGAACTCATTGCGCCACCGAAGCTAAATCTGAAATCTACAATCTAAAATCTTAAATCCTTTTAGTAGTCTCCTAAGGTTTCTTCAAGTTGAGCCAATGCAGTAGCAAGCTGAGCGTCGTTAGGCGCTGCACCGTGCCATTTGTGGCTTCCCATCATGTAATCTACACCATGGCCCATACCCGTTTTAAGCAGGATCATGATAGGTTTACCCTGACCTGTAAGCGATTTAGCTTCTTCAAGAACCTTAACCACCTGTGCCATATCGTTACCTTCGCTTTCAAGAACAACCCAGTCAAAAGCAGCAAATTTAGCTTTAAGGTCGCCTAAAGAAAGTACCTGGCTTGTAGGCCCGTCAATCTGCTGGCCGTTGTAATCTACCGTACAAATAAGGTTATCTACCCTGTTGTGCGGTGCAAACATAGCAGCTTCCCATATCTGGCCTTCCTGTAGTTCACCATCACCATGAAGTGTGTAAACTATAGATTTATCACCATTAAGTTTTTTAGCTAAAGCAGCGCCTATGGCAACACTCATACCCTGGCCTAACGAACCTGATGCAATGCGAACGCCCGGAAGGTGCTCATGCGTTGTAGGGTGGCCCTGCAAACGCGAATCAAGCTTACGGAACGTAGCAAGTTCTGACTTATCAAAGTAACCGGCATGTGCTAAAACACTGTAAAATACCGGAGATATGTGACCGTTAGAAAGGAAGAAAAGATCTTCGCCATAACCGTTCATATCAAAACCTTCTTTGCGGTTCATAACCTCAAAGTAAAGGGCAACTAAAAAATCAGCACAACCAAGAGATCCACCCGGGTGGCCGCTCTGGCAGCTGTGTACCATGCGCACAATGTCGCGGCGAACCTGCGATGCTATGCTTTCTAATTCTTTTATTTCGTGTTTCATATATTATTTTGCTGTAGCCGCTGCTGCTTTGGCATGGTCTGCAAGAAATTGCGCAAGGCCGTTATCAGTAAGCGGATGTTTAAGTAAAGCTTCGATAGCACTTAGAGGTCCTGTAATAACATCGGCACCAAGTTTAGCACAGTTAATAATGTGCATAGGATGACGTACAGAAGCCGCAAGGATTTCGGTTTCATAACCGTAGTTGTCATAGATAAGGCGGATATCCTCGATAAGCTGAAGCCCATCGGTAGAGATATCGTCAAGGCGGCCTACAAATGGCGATACATAAGTAGCACCTGCCTTAGCAGCAAGCAAAGCCTGTCCTGCAGAGAATACTAACGTTACGTTAGTTTTAATACCTTTTTCAGAGAAATATTTGGCAGCTTTTACACCGTCTTTAATCATGGGCAGCTTTACTACAATGCGCTCGTGCAATGAAGCAAGCTCTTCGCCTTCGGCCACCATTTCGTCAAATGTTGTAGCAATTACTTCGGCACTCACATCGCCATCGGTAATATTACAAATATCAACATAATGTTTAAGTACCCTGTCTTTACCGCTAATGCCTTCTTTAGCCATAAGCGATGGGTTTGTTGTTACTCCATCAAGTACACCAAGTTCGTGGGCTTCCTTAATTTGGGCAAGGTTAGCCGTGTCAATAAAAAATTTCATATTGTTATTTTTAGGTTTGTTCTACCAAAATGTAATGTAAAGGCCTGCAACGCATAATAGTGTTACTACTATAAGAGCCAGTGTAGATGGTGCTACCCTGAACATTGTTGTATCAAGACCAAAGGCTTTAGGATTAATTTTAGGGCCTGCAAGGCTCATACCTATCATTAATATCATTGTAAAGAAGAATGACCAACCCATACAGATAAGGAAAGGTATTTCGAAAACACCTGATGTATTTTGATAAGCCGTCCACAATATGGTTTCAGGTCCAAATACACTTACCGCATAGCTGTTAAAGAAGATAGACAATACAAATCCTGTTATAACACCGGCAACGGCTGCAGATCCTGTTGTACGTTTCCAGAACATACCTAAAAAGAACATTGCAAACACACCCGGGCTAAAGAAACCTGTATATTTCTGGATAAAAGTAAAGCCTCCTTCGCCACCTATTCCTAAAGCATCATTCCATGTAAGGGCTACAGAGAATATAATTGCTGCTAAAATGGCTAAACGCCCAACGATTACCAGTTTTTTCTCTTCGGCATCTTTATTAATATACCTTTTATAAATATCAAGTGTAAAAATGGTTGATATACTGTTTGCCTTACCCGCAAGGGATGCAACGATAGCTGCCGTAAGAGCCGCTACTGATAAACCTTTTAACCCTGTAGGAAGGAAACCAAGTATAGCCGAATAAGCGTTATCTGCTTTAAAGGCTTCGCCTATACCCATTTCTGTTTGCAATGCACCATTTTTGTATAGTACATAAGCTGCAATACCCGGTAACATTACAATAACCGGCATGGCAAGTTTCATGAAACCTGCAAACAGGATACCTGTACGTGCCGTTTTAAGGTCGGCACCAAGGGCACGTTGTGTAATATACTGGTTACAACCCCAATAGTTAAGGTTCACGATCCAGATACCTGCAAAATACATAGCTAAGCCCGGTAACATAAGGTATTTATTAACATCGGCCTGTGTAGCGTTAGGTCCCGGTTTTTGAACCATTAGCTGGAAGTGGTCCGGCGCGTCATGCATCATGGCTTTAAAACCTGCAATAGCATCGGTACCAAGGCCAAAATGGTCGCTCACAAGGGTAAGTGCAACATAAGTTGTTGCAAGGCCACCTATTACAAGTACTACTACCTGTATAACATCGGTAAAGCCTATTACCTTCATACCTCCTAATGTAATGATAAGGGAGAATATAGCCATCGCGATTACGATTGCGTGAAAATATTCAGGACCGGCCATAGCTGCTATAGCGATTGCGCCAAGGTATAATATTGAAGTAAGGTTTACAAATACATATAAAAACAACCAGAAAATAGCCATAATAAGGCTTGCTGTCTGATTGTAACGCGTTTCAAGAAACTGCGGCATGGTAAATATCCTGTTTTTAAGGTACACAGGTATAAACCAAACAGCCACTATAATTAGCGCAATGGCAGCGATCCACTCGTAAGCTGCTACTGCAACACCAACAACAAAGCCGTTACCGCTCATACCTATAAACTGCTCTGCAGAGATATTTGATGCAATAAGCGAAGAACCAATGGCCCACCATGTTAATGAACCTTCGGCAAGAAAGAAATCCTTAGAGTCGGATACTTCTCCCTCTTTTTTCTTCTTGCTTGTATAAATGTAATACCCATAGCCGGATACCAGTAAGAAATAAACAATGAAAATAACATAATCAATTGTAGAAAACTTGCCCATAACTTTAAAATAAGTTTTGTTAAAAAGGCCGCAATTTTACATTGCGGCCAGGGTTAAAATGCTATTTGTAAGCAATATCGTTCCATCTAAGTTCGTTTCTAAACTCGCTTAAACGTGTATCTTTACCAATTAGTAAGTATTCAATATCTGCCATATCTGCAAAATCCTGTAACAACTCTGCCGAAAGGTTCTGGCTGTATGCCGTGTGGTGAGCACCACCACCATATATCCATGCTGCACATCCGGTTTTCATATCCGGGTACGGCTGCCATAATACACGTGCCACAGGCAGTTTAGGCAATTCTTCTGTAACATCTACAGCTTTAACCGTATTTACAAGTAAACGGAAACGGTTACCCATATCTATTAACGATGCGTTTAACGCTTCGCCACCTGCAACATTAAATACAAGTCTTGCAGGGTCTTCTTTACCGCCTATTCCTAATGGGTGTACCTCAAGGCTTGGTTTTGTAGCAGCTAATGATGCATCAATTTCAAGCATGTGAGAACCAAGCACTAATGAATTAGCCGGGTCAAAATGGTAGGTGTAATCTTCCATAAAGCCGTTACCGCCTTCAAGGCCACTGCCCATTACTTTAAACGCACGCACTAAAGCAGCTGTTTTCCAGTCGCCTTCGCCTGCAAAACCGTAACCATCAGCAAGTAAACGCTGTACTGCAAGTCCCGGCAATTGTATCATTCCATGAAGGTCCTCAAAGGTATCAGAAAATCCTTTAAAACCACCATCAACTAAAAATTTTCGCAAACCTATCTCTATCCTTGCAGCCTCATATACTGATGAATGCCTTTCGCCACCCGGTAGTAAATCATCTGCCATTGTATAAGTTTCCTGATATTCGGCCACTAATGCTTTTATATCGTTATCGCTAACAGCATCAATTAAGGCAACAAGGTCGCCAATACCATAACTGTTTACAGAGAAACCAAATTTTAGTTCTGCCTCTACTTTATCGCCATCTGTAACAGCAACAAAACGCATATTATCGCCAAAACGTGCAAATTTAGCACCCTGCCAGTCGTTCCATCCTGCAGCAGCCCTTGTCCACGAACCTATTTCAGCCAAAGCCTCAGGATCCTGCCAGTGGCCCACAACTACTTTACGGTTTTTACGCATGCGCGATACCATGAAACCAAATTCCCTGTCGCCGTGTGCGCTCTGGTTAAGGTTCATGAAATCCATATCCATGGTACTCCACGGTATGTCGCGGTTAAATTGTGTATGGAAGTGAAGTAATGGTTTTTTTAAAATACTAAGGCCACGTATCCACATTTTAGCCGGAGAAAACGTGTGCATCCATGTAATAACACCTATAACATTTTCGGCAGAATTTGCCGCCAGTAAGGTTGCATATATTTCATCGGTAGTTTTTACAGTAGGCTTAAATACCACGCGAACAGGTATTTCGTTTGCACTGTCTAAACCTGCAGCAATAGCTTTAGAGTGCTCTGCAACAAGGTTTAATGTCTCTTCGCCATATAAATGCTGGCTTCCTGTTATGAACCAAACTTCGAATGTTTTTAAATTGATCATGCTGTTTATTATAAAAATTAATTTGTGTCCCTGATTAAACTTCTTATTTTCAAAAAGTTGTTAACGCAAACGTTAATAAAAATAAAAAATTAATAAGTGTCGAAATAACACTAATTTTTTGACATACACAAGTGTTTGGTAAAAAAAATAAACATTATACAATTTTAACATCATAAATTATAAGTATAAATACATTTTGACCATAATAGATAGTAAAAAATTGCAGATGTAATTTAAATTAGAGGCAAATAGCCTAAATACTTAACTTAGGTTTTAAAATTTGCCTTAACATATTTTATAATTTTAAACATTTCAAATTTTAACAATATAGAGAACACTTAACTTATAGTCAAAAATACCATAATTAACTAATGTAGCAATCTTTTTCTCTAAATTTTTAATACTAATTTGAACAAGGTCATAAGTGTATAATTTATACTTATTATTTTATCTTTGCTTCAATTGCAAACATTATCTTTTTTAAGAATGAAATACTCTCCTAAAGTTGCCCGCGCTGCCGTTGCCGCCATGTTTTTTATGGCCGGCCTTGTTTTTGCAAGTTGGGCATCGCGAATAGCTACCATACAGCAAAAACTTAATTTATCTGATGCTGCTCTTGGCGCTGTATTATTTGCATTGCCTGTGGGTTTGATGTTGTCACTCCCACTATCGGGATGGGCAGTTACAAAAATTGGCAGCCGCAAAGTGGTTGCTGCCGCTTTAGCATTATATGGTGTGGCACTTGTATCTTTAGGCTTAGTAGATAATGTTTTTTTACTAACGTGCTGCCTTACTGTATTTGGCCTTGCGAGTAATGCTGTGAATATATCCGTCAACACACAGGCTGTTGCAACAGAGGCAATGTATACCAAACCCATTATGGCTTCTTTTCATGGGCTTTGGAGCCTTGCAGGTTTTATAGGTGCCGGTATAGGTACTTTTATGATAGGTAAAGGCATTCTCCCTGCCCCTCACTTTACAGGTATAGCAATTGTTACCATAACTACTATTTTTATTTGCTGGAAATACCTCCATCATGATCATAACCCTGAAAGTACCGGACCTGCTTTTGTAAAGCCCGATAAATCACTTATAACTTTAGGGCTCATAGCTTTTTGCTCTATGGTTATAGAAGGTGCCATGTTTGACTGGAGTGTTATTTACTTTAAAAAAATAGTATTAGCACAAGGTGCCTGGATAGGCGCCGGATATACTGCCGGAATGTGCTTTATGGCTGCCGGACGTTTTGTGGCCGACTGGTTCTCGCATAAATTTGGGCTTAAGACAACCTTACAGGTAAGCGGATTTTTAAGTACTGTTGGTTTGCTCACCGTTGTTATATTCCCTACCCTCGTGCCTGCAATAATAGGTTTTATGTTTGTAGGTGCAGGCATATCATCTGTAGTGCCTATGGTGTATAGTGCCGCCGGAAAATCGACTACCATGAAGCCCGGTGCTGCCATTGCTGCGGTTTCTACCATAAGTTTTTTAGGCTTTTTAATAGGGCCGCCGGTAATTGGTTTCCTTGCCGGGTTATTTACCTTAAAAATTTCATTTATCTTCCTGGCTGCTATGGGTGTTAGCGTTGTAGTTTTCTCTACACGGGCAAAAATTTAATGGGCATTTAACATTGCTGATAAAAGATTGTAGACCAGCACTATCTAATAAAATCTTTGCTAAAATCCCGCAAACGTTTTTTCTTACGCATATTTTTTATATTTTTATAAATGTAAAATAAACACTTATAAGATGGTAAAAAATTATTGTTGCGGTGGTGTTATGCTACTGCTCCTTGCATCATGCGCCTCAACCGAACAGAAAACAAACGACACAGTATCAAGCCCTGATAACTCCCTGAGTGTAAACTTTGGAGTTAATAAAAAGAACCAGGCATGGTACCTTGTAAAAAAAGATAAGGAGGTTGTTATAGATACTTCGCTTGTAGGGCTTGTAAGAAAAGACGAAGACTTCTTTAAAGACCTTAAAGTTGAGTCTATTTCTGATTCAGAAAAAATTGAAGATTCGTATAGCCTGCTTCATGGCAAAAAGAAAGATGTCAAATATTCTGCAAATCAAAAGGTACTTCACCTTGAAAATAAAGGTGGCAAAAAATTAGACATTATATTTAATGTATCTGATGATGGTTTTGCCTTTAAATACAAATTCCCCGAAAAATCAGACGATGTAAAATACATTACCGAAGAGAAAACCACTTACAACTTTAAAA
>Ga0247815_10000870_pt1 | contig 23421 bp, 30 predicted proteins | sample UWRJL194509B1_FD_181014 | JGI IMG/M metagenome (GOLD analysis project Ga0247815, IMG submission 181014) | Plant litter microbial communities from Arlington Agricultural Research Station in Wisconsin, United States - UWRJ-L194-509B-1 | ecosystem: Environmental > Terrestrial > Plant litter >...
ATCTGGGAGGAGCGGCAGTGGGGCACCTCCATGAATCTCACCCCTGCCTTCGCCCTCATGTTTGGTCGATAAACCGGGCCAAAACCTTCCCTGAAGCACCGATAATTTTATCAGCACGGAGTCTCAAAAGTGCTTGAAGATGCACGCTGCTTTCTGATACTTGCCGTGTAAATGTCTGTGAAAGTCTGCGAACAGTGTTTCGCCTCGTACGAGCCGGCCAGGAACAGTTGAACTCTGATAAGTGTCCAATATCAGACATCAACTATTCACCTTTCATCTTTATTCACTGCTCAAAATACTTGGGGTATGATTAGATATCCAACGACACTGACGTCTCAACCCTGACGCCGACAATGCTGGCCCAAGACGCTCGGCTATACCCTTGCAAGCACTTGTCCTTCTGATCTTCTCTCAACTATTGCGCGTCCTCCTTGACCCTCCATCCTACCCTCAGCATACAACTTGGATCAACACGGCTCCCAATCGAGTTGCTGAAAGTGATATTCCGCCACGCCATCACATCGCAACTCGACACGAACCCTCGCTGTGCTGCGGAAATGCAGCTCGTCTCGCGCGAGACCCAAATTTGGCTTCTTCCAAGCGTCTTCCGGGTTCTCGTCGTTCACTAGCCAGCCTTTGGCGCCTATACAACGCCATCGCTCACGTTCTTCTTCAGTTTGCTTGCTAATCCATCCGCACCGCCACGCGCGTTCGTTCGCCACGTTATCATCCTTCATGGATCTAGTAGCGCCGAAGAAATTACGGCCTCGAATAACCCCGATACGGAGCCTTGAGCAGTCGACACCGTCGTTGTGGAAGGGAGAGCATGTATCAAGCGCCTGCAGCTTCTGCGACTTGTGCCACGCTGTGCCATCATACTCAGCGCATTGTGTGGGCTGCGCTACTTTGTCAATGCACATTGAGATTCACCGCGAGAATCGACCGTCGGGATCGATGAAGTACGTATGATATGGTCAATTCAAACACGGCGACTGTTAGGGCAAGAGTGCCCTGACGAAGGATCACTTCAAACGAAGCACTTGCAGCAACTGGTAATAATGGATTATTCGCAGCGCCATAGCCGCAAGTGGCCCGCAGAATCTCTCGTTCGCCGATCTTTCCTACTCCACGTCAGACAGTGCAGAGATTAGGACATTCAAAGAACAGTTGAAGTCGTTCAGAGACTTCTACGCGGCCCTGGATTAGATATCGTACTTGCCCTGCAAGATCCTCGATGTTTGCGCGACGCAGAAGGTCTGGCCTGGACGCAGCGATCCCTTTGTGTCGCGCTCAAGAGTGCATTGAAGGATGGAACGAACGCATCCAGTCGACTTCGCGTTTAATTGGAAAATAGTGCCAGTAGTCCTGTGACGTGTAAGGAATACATCCGGGCCCTCCGCATCACCAAAATACCTGCGATCGTGTCAGGGCGGATCAGCCCACGCAAGACCTTCGAAGCACCGCCAGGACGGCAAGCCACCGGTAGCTGATGAGCAATCTCATGCGCCCATTTAGCCGTGATGTCCCATCAAATGTGGAGCCACAAGGGCTTGTCAAGAGTGTCACTGGCTTGCGACGCCCTTGCGAGTCGCTGGCTGGCGTGTGTCGCCCTTGCGAGCCGCCGACTGGCGTGCGATATCCTATGCGAGCCGCTGGCGGGCAGTTGTTGGCATTGAAAGTTTATGGTCTGCTGCTGCGTCGCTTGCCCGCTTGCCATAAACTAATATTTAACTGACAAGGCTAAGTACGACTTTTATCGAGCCGCTAAGATTTTTATAAGCTACTATTAATCTAATCAGAACTCGTAAGAGGGTGTGGTCGCTGCAGTGCCGCTGCCTCCCAGGCTCGATACCGCTGTTCTACACCCTGGGGCACACCAAAGCCTGAAATCACAAAGCTGCTGTATTGATATCCCTAAAGACAGAAAGTACATTGTTTGTTGAGAAGAGATTGGCATCGTGGTGAGGGTTGTCACTGTGAGCCGGACTGAATCCCGCTCGATGATCCATTCACTCGATCCCGCACTGCGAAAGTTATCAAGAAGTCTGAGAGTCGGGTTAGCTGCGATACTTAGTTGTCTGCAATCTATGCGTACCTGCACTGACCGCCGCAAGCGGGCTGTAGCTCCTCCACTCGAAACCCGAAGCCTCAAAGCCCGACAAATGTATCAAGCCCTTGCAGACCATACCGTAGCTTTTGCAGACAAAGCACTCGAAGCCTTGGAAACTCGGTGATGTAGCAGCGCATGCCAGAAGCAAACTCGAAACACGGACGCAGCAGCAAAAGCAGCACAAACCGAAGCAACTACCGCCACGCACAAACATTGGGTGTTATCTTGAGGGATCTTCACGCTGCGCGCCATTGTAGCGGGCTGCCAAGGGTGGGAGGGAAAACAAGGAGGACGAGGGCAATTAGAAGTCCGCTAACCGCATTGGGATATGTTGTGACTCAGCCCAACCTGCCTCACTCGTCATTGCCGCCGTCGCCACAACGTCTTTCCCCTCCTACGGCTCCAAAAACCGTGTCTCCGAGTGTCCGCGTCGTACTTCTTTGCATATGGTACAGCATATTTGGCCTGAACTCAGGAGTTCACCGTACAGATGTTCCTTACTTATCCGTGCCAGAGTGATCACGAATGGGTAACATTTTGCGCTATCACTTGCTCAAATGCCACCTCACACGGTAGCACGCCGTACAACTTCTCGCACGTCATCTTCTCACTCCTCATGCCTCGCTTCTGGTCTTCGTTTGCTCGCCGTCTCACTTGGGCCCGTCGCATAGCACTTTGCATAGCTCGCACATCGCTAACATCAGCACACGCCGCCACCACCTTAATCTGGTTCGACCATAACACGCTGTACAGTACGGACCCGCCCAACGCACTTCAGCATCATCCTCATCAGCATCCTCCCGCCGCATCCATTCCCTCTTCATACCTGCTCGGCCGATACCTAACAGTTGCCACATCTCATCTTATCCTACCCATTCCGCTTTCAACACACTCAAATCCTTCTAACCCTTCTCTGTGCTCATATTATGTGCTCGTTATATCTTGGCCTTCCAGTTTTATTCAAACTCCCTCACAACAAGTCTCTTGTCTCGTCTCTCAATCGTACCAAAAATCAAGTCTCGCCGGCTTGTGGCCAGCTTGTTCGGCCAGCTCATCCCACCTTCAATCCTACACGATGCGACGAGGTGCGTTCTATGGCTGTCGCTGTTCTCGCCAATGCCCCATCTCTTCTCGTCCCTTTCTCGTCAAGAACCGAAATCACCCAGGACCATTTGCGCCGCATTTCCCCTCCTACCTCGGTGCCTATCTGTTTATCTTTTTTTCTGGGTGTTTCCGACGTCTCAGGATCTATAACCGTTTATCATTACAATCTCTACGACGTAGGGAAAGTCATGTAGTAGTGTTCGTACTCAACAGAGTATCTGATTTCGCATGCCAGATAGTTTCGCAACAAAAGCAGGTTTTCAAATGCAAATAATTTGTACAAACTTCATAGCTACGATGCGGCTGCAGATGCACGGCGTGCAGCACGAGCGGCTGCAAACTTATTACGACTACTGTGTGCAGATGGAACCCTCATATGAATGGCGGGGAAGAGCGTGCTGCGGAACTGGATCAGTTAAATCCTACAAATGGCATATGCGCGACTTACGAATTCCAGTATGCGATGAGAGCTCTCGCATCGTCTTTCTCATCTGGATGCAGAAGGTGCGCGTACAGGCTGCGATAAAAGCCCTCAAAATCAGATTTTTCGCAAGTCACTGAGTTGGTCCTCTCGGAAGATAACGCGAAGCGAGTCTAAGCTGGATCAGTTGATTTTACGATGCCGGATCAGGATAACTCACCAGGCTTGCAGCGTATACGAAATAGCCCAAAGTCATGCGCTCTGCCGCACGTAGCTTAGCTTTACCCTTGCGGTTTGTATTGGAAGCTCCGTCTGTGGTGTACGCGGAGGAGGGTGATGTCAAGAGCATTCTCAATGCCTACAATTCGGCAGTTAGCAGAGTACATCGAAGTTTTAGCAACGCGCCAGCACCAGTGCTCACCTTTTCAATGGGATGACCCTTTCCAAAGCCATTCCACGGCTCTGCATCGTAGCATTTCTCGCCACGCCACATAAATCGTGGCCACTGGTCACCCGTCCTTGCAGCTTCTGCTGAACCGTAAGTCTCCTTGAGAATCTTCAGTTTCCTAGAAGGTTAATGTTAGTAATCACGGATGAGCTTTTATTAACGTCTGGAGGTACTCCTCGGTGAACGGCTCGTCCTCGGGTGGCGCAAGCATGCGACCAGTGACCAAATGATTAAATCCACGCAACTCTTTGTTTCGATTGCTGGGCAGGGGCGGGCTAATTGGTTTGGTCTCGTCCTCGGGCTCCATATAAAGAAAGTCCACCATGTGTTTCTTGACGGTGTTGGTGTCAGCGTCCTTACCGGACTGGATACCATCCTGGATCTGAAACCAAATGTCTCTCATAATGAGTGAAACATGCCGACTCAAGCGGCCAGTAGATATACACCACTCACAGCAGTGGCCATAAGTTCAAAAGTCTCAGCATTCTCCCATTGATTGGCTCTACCCCGCTTTGTGAAAAAGTCTTGGTACTCGTGGTGGGAATGTAAGAGCAGGCGATCACTAATGGCGTGTGGCGTGAGAAAATTATACACTGACGGTGATGTCATCAGCTACTCACTGATCTTCCAGCTCACGTTCCCACGTGGCGAATGCTTGCAGCCCATCCTTCTTGAGGATATCCTGTCCCTCTACAAAGAGAGCTCCACCCTCTTGTGCAACGTCGAGTGGAGAGTCGAGCAAATTGACAAAAGGGCCAAGATAGAGTCCGGCCTCGCGTGGAGACCACCCTGGTGTGGTCTTACTGAACGAACACAAAATGGTGTAAGTATTATTGCAAGCCTTGCAGTGCAAGCTCGGATAGCGTGACTTGCCGCTTCTTGCTCCCGTGCGATTGCGATGTGGGGTGCGGTGAGCGTGACCGAGATCGGCTGCGAGAGCTGGAACGAGATCTCGAGCGCGAGCGATGAGGCATTAGGAGCTGAGATAGGCAAAACAAGTGCGCGGAAGACACAAGAATTGGTGAGATGGCGGGCATCAAATTCGCCCGCACCGACTTATAAATGAGCCCCTTGTGTGGTCCTATTGTCCCCGGTATATTGCGAATCTGGTCACGTTATCCGGTGCAAGCGCTGATATCCGAGATTTCGCTGTTGGCCGTCAGATTATCTGTCAATGTAGACACGCCTTGTAGCTCCGCTTGAACTGCTGGTACTCCGCACATCCTCCGCTCGCTCCTGTCCATGCCCGTCATGCCCCACACGTGCAAGGAGCCGTGTGGCGCGAAATTTCAGTCACGGCACCGATACCTTACACATCGAGCAGAGTGCCAGATTGCTCGTCGCAAGCGTCGTTCAGTCTCAGACCAACTACGCCAACACACGAGCGAATCAACGCGCAAACGTTATCGAGAGGCTCAGCCGACACCGTCTTTACATGCCAAAGCCGTGCGCAGACCGTTGCATACAAAGCACACCACTTCAGGATCGGATTTGGTATGTGTCAAGGCGCCTGCACAACGTCGTCCACGGCTAACGCTAACGCGAACGCGGCCAAGACCCACGACTTCGACGCCACAAACGACGCTCCTATTGATCTTGGTCAGGCCCTGCCGACGCCGCGTTCAACACCCGACGTCATCGCACCGCCGGAACCGCACCGTCCTTGCAGGCGTGGCACTTTGCGCACTTTCCGGCATCTCAATCCGCAGCCTCTTGCCAACGTGGTCCGCTGCGTCATTCTGCGGGTTACTTCCGCATATACAACAGCAATAAACGGCTTTGGCCTGTATCGTGTTTTCCCAGGAGGCATGCCTGCGCATGACCCCAATCCGGCCATACTGTTTCAAGCCTTCAGCTCGGATTCGGTCCAACAGGCTACGCCTTTTAAAGATTGCGATCTTTACCCCTATCCAAACAAGTCTGCCGCGCTCTACGCCAATCACTTTCACAACTACGGAGATTTGAATTCACGCAGCGCGCGCGCCGCACAACTCCAACTCTTCGCTCGTCCAGACTTCAATGCACAAGAGCTACCTACTGGTGCAGAAATGGATAAGATCGATCGCATTCTAGCGGGCGATGTGCTCGGATTCGGCGATGGTTGGACATCACGTCCGGCTGTGGTTCAGGTTCCACGTGTTGGCGAACCTTCAGCCGCCGTCACCATCCCCGGCCTGCTCACCCGGTCTCTCACAAAGACATTTGTCCACCATTTGCAGACCGACTCAATCGTCAATTCATATCACTGGGAGCCACAACATCTCCGTCATCGCAGCCCAAGTGGACGGGTTCAAAACGTTTATTCGGAGGTTTGGCATGCACGGCGTTTTCGTCGACTCCACATCGAGGTCCAGCGTCAGCACTCTCACAAATTCAAGGATGGCATCCCATGTCATGTTCTTGCACTCATGCCTGGCTCTGATGCGACACAGCTTGCGCAGTTTGGGACGGCAAGCTCGTGGCCCGGATACATGTCATACAGCAACTGCTCAAAGTATGTCCGGGCCATGCGTGGCTCGTCGGCTGTGCAGCATGTAGCATCATTTCCAAAGGTGTGATTTTCATTACCTGCGGTTTTCTGTGGCTCATTCCAGATGCAGCTTCCCGATAACTTCGACGACAACTTAGCGGCACTCGGCATCACACCATCATCATCGGCGAAAACCAATCTCCTCACTCACATCCGTCGCGAGCTCACTCACGCAGCATGGGCAGAGCTGCTAGACGACGAGTTCATTGAGGCATACACAAACGGTGTCGTTGTACTTTGTGTAGACGGTGTGAGGAGGCGAATCTTTCCACGGTTCTTCACTTACACCGCAGACTATCCCGAGAAGTATGATCTCTCTCGATCCTCATAATTTTATTAACATTGTTGTAGGATTCTCATTTCCACGCTCCGTAACAATGGTCTCCGGCCCTGCCCACGATGTCTGGTCAAAAAAGACAATATCCACTTGTGCGGCACGCCGGCTGACCACGCAATACGAACTACCGGGTTACGTGAACATGACAGCATCTTCATGAAGACCGTAACGAATGCGCGGAACCTCATCGTCAACGGCACATGCTCTGTTACCTCCGCACGCACTGAGAAGATGTTGCAGCCCAAGTCGTGGGTACCAACGGAGGTATGTCAAATACAAAGTAACCAACAAACAACTGACAATTCTTCCTCAAGAATGCATTCTCAACTCTCAAGAAGCATCACTCCACATTTTCCGTCTTTGACTTACTTGTGCCCGACATTTTGCATGAGTTAGAGCTTGGAGTCTGGAAGACATTCCTGCTACATGCTTTACGACTAATCCAAGCTCACGATGCGACGCTTCTCGACGTTCTAAACCAACGGTACATCTTCCACTGCCCTCCGATTATATCTAACCCAACCTCCTGGTCACAGATTTCGAGATACACCGGTCTTCGGTCGCGCAACAATTCGCCGCTTCCAGAACAATGTGTCCGAGTTGAAGCAACTTGCTGCGTTTAATTACGAGGATATTCTACAGGTCTGTGAGGGCAAAATATCTGTTTGTTACCTCTCATGCCATCCCAGTGTGCAATCCCTGCATTTGAGGGTATTCTCCCGGACGATCACGACAATATCCTAATGGAAGTCTTGTCCAACATGGCCGAGTGGCATGCGTTGGCGAAGTTACGCATGCACACGGACGACACCCTGCGCTCACTTCATATCGCAACTGAAACCCTCTACTCAGCACTTCGTAAATTCACAACTATCACCTGCACGGCCTTCAATACACGTGAACTTCCGCGTGAGGTCCGTGCTCGTCAGCGCCGTGCCGAACAGAACTCAGGGGCCACTCGCATGCGACAGAGAAACGATGACACACAAAGCGGCAGCAAGCAGAAGAAGTTCAACCTCAACACCTACAAGCTTCACTCCCTTGGTGACTACGTTGGTACCATTTTGGAGTGTGGTACAACAGACTCATACTCGACTTTATTGGTGAGCTGTTTCTGCTACGAATTGGTTTGCTGCACAAATCATCTGACTGCCATTACTAGACCGAGGCGTGCCACCCTGACCTCAAAGCTCGGTATCGACGTACAAACAAACGGTATGCAAATCAGCAGATCGGCGACTTGGAGCGGATTCAACATCATACTCGTGAGATTGTCAATCGTTTCGAGCCACCAAAACGACCCGCTGCAGCAGGCATTGATGAAGAGAGCATACCCTTGAACAACCGCGATGAGCACCACTCAATCGGCTGTAATGCAAGCAGGTCTATTGTACTCGGCGATTGGGCATGCTCTCTCCTCAAGTCTGGCGCACCTGAGGTGAGACTCGCTGTCATTTCATGTAGACTCCAGCGCCAACTGACCTGCTGATGCAGAACATTGTGGACCGTCTGACAGACCATCTCCGCTCACGACTGTTGGATATCGCATTTAGTGGCGACGGGTCATCTTATACAACAGCGGAACGTAATCAAGTTCTCATTCGCAACAACACCATACACGAACACAAAATTCTGCGCGTCAACTATACAACGTACGACATTCGGCGTGGCGCAGACACAATTCACACAGGCACCGAACGCAGCGACATTATGCTGTTGTCTCACGAGGAGGGAGAGCACGCGCATCCGTACTGGTACGCACGCGTGCTTGCAATCTACCACGTCGACGTCCTCCTCAACAACGGCAAGCCTGGGACGTTCCGCCGCATCGATCTCGTGCTTGTTCGATGGTTTGGACGCGACGATCCTCAAGACCATGGAAACTCACTTCTCCGTATTGGCTGGGATGAGGAGAATGAGTACGAGTTTCTTGATCCGCAGCATATTCTCCGTGCTTGCCAGGTCGTGCCTGCGTATGCGCATGGATTAGCACCGGTACGGCGTGCGATCCGAGACTCCAGGGAGGACTACAACTACTACTATGTCATGCGGTCAGTTTTCTACCCGCATTTCCTACTTAATCTAACCTCAATCTCAGCTGGCCTGACCGCGACATGTTCATGCGGTTCCACAGTGGTGGTATTGGCCACGGAGTGCTGCTAGCAGGATACACAGATACCGATGCGAGCCTTGATCTACTCTCCGGAACTGGTGATCAGGAGAGCCTCGTGGCAGAGGACGAGACATTGAACATGCCACAACATCAGATGAATGCCGACTCGGATTCAGAGGACGAGGGGTTGGATAACGATGAAGAGGATGGCTTGACCGATCATGAGCTTTTAGATAGCTCAAGTGATGAGGACAACCTCGAAGATGACGATTACATTCAGGATGGCGAGTTTTAACGTTGAAATATCACCAGGTACCGTCCTATGCTTGTTTCAGACTCAGAGTTCCGCCCTTAGAATGGGAGATCGTTCACAATGTGTAGCATTTATTAGGCTGAAATACCACGCAGGCGTGATTTTAACTCGCTGATTGCGTGCAGAACAACTCCTGCGCACTATTTAAAAGAACTGGCGGGTGGTAATCAAAGGACTTCGTGGCACAGGGCGAGGCGCGCCACACTTTGCAACGCGGCACAGCTTGCTAGGATAGTTATGAAATAAATCTGTTTGATTGTTCAATAGTCTTATAGGCTGGACCGAGGTGAGGGAGACGATGATACAGTAACGTGTTGGAACAATAACGCAAATGCCGTCTGTCAAGACACTCCTCCCGACGCAACCATTTGTCCACCTAGTCCCGCTGTTTCTGAGCAAAATCCCAGAAAAGTGTAAGAGCAGTCTGATAAATTACTTAATATAGGGGTTCCTAGCTTCTGAAGCCCTCCAATGATCTACAGGTAGTTATGCGTGTCAACTATACATGACCTTGCATACAGCAGCGCGGCCAACTTGGATCGCGCAAGGCCGTCATCAGCAGTTGGCAATCATGTATACGTCCTGTATGGGCTGAGAAGGTACTTTCGAGCTTTCATGGGCCTATTCAAGGCTGTCACCGGCTTTTCTGGGCCTTTGCCAGGCCGTCGCAAGGCGATCAGGAGTGCATTTTCGTGTCTCCGCAACACCCCTTGGACTCCTACCACCACCACTCTGTTGCTATTTCTTCATCCAATCCCGCCTCCTCGCATTGCAGTTTAGGTCTCTACTGTCATTTGATCAGTTCAAGCGCTTGTAACGACCATGTCCGTCAAACCGGTAGTGATCGGCCCGGCCGGCCTTTCCCCGCGGGCCCAAAGCGCCGGGTCGTCCCGCTCATTTCCCGTTTGGGACGGGTCGGAGCTTTACCCGCCCCGCCGGAACGGGACGGGTTAAGCTCCCGCGGCTTGTCCCCGCGGGCCGGGGACGCAGTTCCTGCATTTCCTGCGTACTGGTGCAGAAGTACTGTACAACTAGAGTATCTGCAATGAATTGAGGCCACATTATAAAATATTCAAGCCCATTTGGAGCTGATTCATGAAGGTAGAATTCATCAGTGTTCCGATGTGTTCTTCCGGGCTTGAGGTGTGTGGCTATCTATCCTACCACTGCTTCGTTTAACACGCATCTTCCACTGTTTTTGCGAGTTTATTGCGCACTATTCAGCTCTTAAACTTGCTTGTGATACTGTCCGTGATCGGCCTTGCGGTGGCAGCTCGTTGGCAAACCCGAACGTGCCAGCGCATACAAACTGTCAACAATGCAGACATCTAGCACATATCTGTGAAATAGAGTGCGCAAGAATTAGATCTAATTTGTTGTTTTCAGTGCTTCTATGCCAACTCGACGCTTTGCACATGACCTAGAAGTGCTTTGTCTCGGGCTTGCCTCGTCTATGTCTCCGAGCTTTTGGCCTTTCCTGCTGGTCAACACCGTTATCGCACCACCATAGCATCAAATGCACATGTGTCTACATCTTATTGGATAAAAATTTCAGCGTTTATGGGACTAAGAGTGGCCACCATGCCATTCTCCCAACTAGCTTCCGATTATCTTGTGCATCACATCCAGAGGATGTCAACTGCTCGCAACTCCGGCTGTACTACCCGCAGCAGATCAGCGGCAACCCCAAATGTGGCACCACAGTCGTCAGTTGTTCCTTCAACGATGGCCGCAACTTCATCAGCTGTGAACTTGGACTCAGACACAGAGTTGGCCCAGCCAGAACCTCGCCCCTCGCGTCCCCGGGGTCGGAAAAAAGGCGCAACTGTGCAGCAGAATAGGAGTCAGTCATCTGTTCAGGTGTCGGCTCCTGGCAGCTCTGCTTCAAGCCGCGCATCGAGTCAACTAAGGCCCACAGCCATCCCACGTACAGGCCACACCGCAACCCTGCTTCAGCCTCGACTACCGTAACAACTGAGTCACGACGTTCAGCAGTTGTGCAGACACACCGTTCAGGTGTTGGGCGGCCGCGTGGTCGCATATCGGCTGCGGCTGATCTCGATCGTTTGGACGATCTTGATCCAGATGAAGATGAGGAACTTGTGCGCGAGCGGCGCATTCTCAGTCAGTACACACTGCATTGCCACGTTTAAGGCTAAAAATGCGCCACAGACGAAGTATCGCGGAAATGGCATTCAGCTGTATACCGTTTGTACCGCCCACCTACAGTTGAGCGAGTGGACGGTGGCATCGCACAGGTATTTGTCTGTTTAGGGTGCGATGGACATGTCCATCGCTTCCAGGACACGCAGGACTACAATTCGACGAAAGGGCTTCACGCACATTCGAAGTCCGACTCATGCCGTGGTGTTGCTGCGCATGCAGCATTAATTCGCTCGGATGCAGCAGTTCAATATGGGCGGGAACCATTAACAGATCGACAGATGCGGTGAGTTTTGCACCAGTTATACTTCCATAGAGCTCTACGTGACATGACATTGTTCTCATAGTCTTATCTGCTGTCGATGGATTGCACAGCGCCTCCGGCCCTTCAGAATTCTTCAAGATCCTGAGTTCTTGACACTGATGAAGACTGGGCGACCCCATCTCTGGGTCCCATCGCCCTCGATGGCACGGCATGACATAGTTCAAGTTCATCGGCAGGCAGAAATTCAGATGGCCGCTGAGATTCAGGTACACTTGCCATAGATCTGCAATATCTTTTCTGACCTGGGTCAAGGGATATGACGGTGTGCTGCACATCTCGTGCGATGCATGGTCTTCGCCAAATCGGCTCTCATTTTTTGCGGTGCTTGTGCACTACACAAATGGCGATCGCCTACGCCATGCTGTTCTGGATGTTATCGAAGTGCCAATGGTGTGTCTATGCAGCAAGTATCTGCCACCCGTGTTTACTTATGTGCACTCTGCAGTCGCACACAGGGAGGAATCTTGCCGCCGTTGTCTGGGCCGTTCTCATGAAATACCAAATCCAGCGCAAGGTGTGTAATCAGCGATCTGGCTTTTGCTTTCGCACAACAGCTAGCCGATCAAACATTGCAGGTCCTTGGTTTCCAGATGGATAACGCTTCAAACAACAATATGCTAATCAACTCGCTCGCTGCTCGAACTCGTGGCTACATCACAGCAGCAAATCAAGCTCACTGTGGCGCCCACATTTTAAACTTGGTTGCCAAAGCTATCCTCTCTATCTTCAGCAACTCTCAGATCGACAATTTCGATGTGGAGATGGACAGCGACACTGCTGTGTATGAGCTCAACAATAGCACCACCAACAGCGATGAAGTCGAAGGCTGGGAAGATGACGAGGCTGAAGACGAGGTTGAAGATGACGAGATCGACTACGATGACCTCCCAACGTTGATGGATCGGCCCACTGATGAACAAGATGAGGATTATGCACCGAGTGCGATGCGAGACCGCTCGAATTGCTTCGTACATAAGGTTCGCTCCTCTTAATGTGTTTATTCTGCACTAAAACTGACAAGCAGATGAGGGCAGGCCACTAAAATTGCGTACACAACAAATCGCTCGACTACAATCGACCGACCTGCGTGGTTTACCCTGCTCCGCGACCTCAATCTACCTTCACGCGCAATTCCTCGCCCTGTTCCAACCCGCTGGAACTCAACATCTCACCTTCTCGAATTTCTTCTGGAGTATAGGATGGCAATCGACATTTTCACAAACCGGCAACCCCGTCTCAAGAACTTTGCCTTGACGGCATCAGATTGGGCAGCCATCAAGCAACTGCGAGACATTCTTGTGGTACGTGGTCGTCTCGACACACATAGAATATTTTGCTGAGCTAGAGCCAGATCCTCAACGATGCGACACTGCTACTTTCTCAATCTGATTTTCCAAGTATCTGTGTTATTATCCGCGTGCTCTATCACATTCAGGATCACTTGGCAACGCTTTATCTCAGCATCACAGACACTGATCTTCGACTTGCTATCTCGTGGGGCCAGGTCAAACTCAAGCACTATCAGGAATTGATTGGCGAAAAGGATATCTATTTATTTGCTGCTGGTATGTTCTTATGACTTAATGATTGCCCATCACTCACATAGTCGCTAAATTGCAGTCTTTAACCCAAATACAAAGCTCACATGGTTCCGTGACCGACCTAACGAATATGATGAGGATTGGATTGACGAGCTCACCAGTCGCATGGATGACACCTTTCGCTCGAGATATGGTGGTAGCAGCGCATCCGGTACCGTCACAAGTCAGGTGGCATCATCTACTGCTCGGGAAAAGGTGCGATCAGCGCTCACCGTCGCAGTGCAGCCCTTGACTGAACCCTCAATTACAGTCCTTTACCGATCGAATGCTTGCTGCCTCACCTACCAAACGGCCTTCCCTACCCTCTCCATCATCCCTGTCAATGGAGCTTCGCAAATATCTGGAATATCCCACAACAGAAGCCGAGCCAATCTTTCAGTGGTGGCACCGCAATAGCGCAGAATATCCACAACTGTGGTGCATGGCTCGCGATTATTGTTCAATTCCAGGTGTGTTGTATCGCTAAGGTCATTGGCTGAGTGATAACTGATTTTTTTCAGGTTCCACTGTCGATGTCGAGCGACTCTTCAGTCGCGGGCGAATTTTGTTGAGCCACCTTCGGAACCGCATGTCACCTGATACCATTCGCGTGTTGCTCTGCTTGAAAGAATGGTTTGATGCAGAAATTGTTCGCGAAGACCATATAGATCTCTCTGAGCACTAGAACTCTCGTATACATTCGCTTTGTTGCTTTACTTGTCCCATCGTGCAATGTCATTTGTTTTGCCATACTGAACAGACAACAACATAGTGTGAACATTCAAAATGATTGTCAAAATTATCGCAAAGGTACTATTCACTTTACTGGATATTTAAATCTATCATTAATTCTTCTGGGCCTACGAAAGGCTCGGGTGACCCGCGGGTTGCCGATGCGGGTCTTCCCCGCACCCGCCCCGTCCTCCGCGGGTTTTACCCCGTCCCGCCCCAGGCGGGGCGGGGAATTGAGTTACCCGTCCCATTCGTCACGGGACGGGAAAATACCCGCGCGACGCGGGTCTGGCGGGGCGCGGGTCGACCCGCTGCGCACACTACAAACCGGTCATCCGTGAGGTCGCCCCCGGCGTCACCATCTTCAGCGTGTGCGTTATTGACTTACTAATTTGCTTTGATGAACAAGTCTGACATTCTTCTTCGAAAGCCCTTTCAAACTCGCTATCATCCCCATGGGAGGCCGCTCCACTGCGATTCGTCTCGCCAGTGGTGATGTATGGCTTCTGGCTTCACACGCACTCGACGCGACTACAAAGGATGCCCTCGCAAAGCTGGGCAATGTCAAGTGAGTAGGCTTTCTTTCGAACCTTGTTTTGGTGTTTCAGTCCCGTTGTGTTCTGCATATCGTTCTTTGCTCCCTCGCTCGTCTCAGTCGTCTTGCTCTTCCACATATTCCCGGTGATTATCACTACCTTCTTCGGCTTCTTGGTCAGCCGTAGCGGTCCAGCCCGCTCATGCCCGGCCGGTTTTATAATCTGATGCCGGGTTTCAATGCAAAACCGGAGAGGTTGGTGCTGTGCACTAGCGTCGCGGAATTGTACGGCCGCACGTCTTCAAGATTGATCTAGTATTTGACGCATGTGGCTCTGAGGGATAGAATTCCGCCCACCTGATCGTGGGCCGTTTACAAAGACGCGACGCATTCGTCCCGAGATGTTACACATGATCAGCCAATTTTGTCGTTTCTTTCGTGAGCTCGGATTCTCCTCGTCGTCTTCCTCGTCGTGTCGTCGTCGTCTTCGAGCCTTCGAGCCTGCAATGCGAACATGGCTTCGACCCCGTGGTATGAATCGTGCTTTGCTTCTTCATACCATAACCCAATCCAACTGCACCAGTAGGCTGCAATCCCACGACTTCATAGAAGTCTGATTTCCGACTTGCTGACCTGTTCTAAATCAGATATCTCGTCTCCGCCGACATAGACCATTACTTTTTCCTCGCCGAATACAAGAACGCCTACCCGGATGCGCTCATCATCGGTCCGGACGGTCTCCAGGCGAGACTTGACAAGCAGGGAAAGGGCGCCAAGCTCGATGGCACCTACTTCAAGGATGCTGACACCACCGCGTACGGCTTTGAGCATGAGGTTCGTGAGAGCATAAGGAGACAAAGTTGTGGTGCGGATTCTAAACATTTGTCTAGATCACGCCCATCCTATTCCCCGGACACATCAAGAAGGATATTGCATTCTACCACATTGCGAGCAAGTCGCTGATTCAAGCTGATTTGTTGTTCAACCTTCCTGCAAAGGAACAGGTGCGTTTCGAGTCTTACGTGCAGCCAGCGTGACACTGAAAACTAATGCTGTGCTCACCCCCCCCCTGGAACCCTTTTTTGTCACACCGTTTTACTCACACATGCTCATCAGTTTTCCGCTGTTGGTGGCTCCGGTGCTATTCCTTTGATTGGCAGTCTTTTCAAACCAGGCGCTGTTCTGCACAACAAGATTGTCAGTGGCTTCATTGTAGACAAAGCGTGAGTATTTCGAGCAGTTTGTGTTGCGGATATCTTTTTGCCCCTCTGCAGCGTAGCCTAATAATCCTTGCTTGGTTTTAGATCTTTCAAAAAGTCACACGAGACCGTCTCCGCACTCGACTTCGAGCGCATAATTCCATGCCACGGCGACGTCATAGAGAGTGCACAGGACCCGAAAGGCACTTGGACAAAGGCATACGCCGGACTCTTCTGAATGATTGGACGTACGAGATCGCTGGGCGGATGGAGGGATGTGTGACTCGACGGTGCAATGTTCCCGCAATCCGTTTTCTACGTCCCAGATCTATAAATTTCGTCCGAGTTTTTTAGTTGTGCAATTTTTTGAATCGATGGTAGCACAAGAGAGATATGCGTCGCCGTGATGTTGCTGTAAATCTGTAAATCTCAGGTCGTGAAAGCGTGGTGTACGATTGTTACCCTCCCACTGATAGGTGGAGGGATTACATGGTACGGCAGAATCAAAGATGAGTGATAAGAATCAGATGCCATAAGATATAAACGTGAGATAAACTTTAGACTGTAGGAGGCGAGAGCGCATGTCTCAAGTGCTTGGGGCTTTTACTGGCTCGTCCACAAGCGGTTTCGACAACTTGCATTCAACTTGTCAGGCGCTGTGTAAAGTTATGTTCTACATTACCCTTCAATCGTATTTTGAGGGCCTTTATCATGGTATGTTGTCTCTTGCACACATGACAAATAACGCATTACAATGACTGACAACGACTTATTGTGTCATGTACCACGTCGAGCGCCACCGTTGCCTCGCTTGCCCGCGATGACGTTGATTTGCGTCAGCATGTCAATAAGCCCAAAGTCATCCATAAAGCAGGCTCCCAGGCGTGCATATCCAAGTGGCACGACTTGACGAGAAAGTATCAAAGGCGAGGGACAACTAGTCGATGCTGTGCACGGGTTAACTCGTCAAGACGTATATGAGCCTGTATCTTAGACAACCGCTGGGATAAGCAGGCCAGTCAGCGGTGACTTGTGACATCCTGTGCTGGCTTTGCAGCCGCCGGTGATATCGAACAACGTTTGGGTCGTCTTGCTGAAACATGAGGTAGCCTGAACTAATCATGCCGGCCGTATTGCCGGCTTGCGTCACCAGTAGCTCTGGCGGTGCTGTAAATGCCGAACATACCCTGAAAGAGACCGATTAGACTTATAAGACTTCAGTTGCCGTGATACCAACTCTCCTTGTGTTCGTGTCCCCTCTACTGTCCATTTCTCGTCTGCATCCAGTCATCCAGTCTCGGAACATCTCTATATTTCTTTAAGAACACTCGAAGAATTCCTCGAACACTATGTCCGTCGTCCCCATCATTCGAAAACTCGCCCCGACCGTCACCATCTTCAGCGTGTGAGTTATCAGTCATTCAATTGCTCTTGGCGTACAGTTCTGATCTTGCTTCGTCCCCTCATCGGAAGTCCGTACAAAATAACCATTGTTCCCATGGGCGGCCGCTCTACCGCAATCCGTCTCGCGAACGGTGATGTCTGGCTCATGGCCTCGCACGCCCTCGATGTCACCACGAAGAACACGCTCGCCGAAATGGGCAAGGTCAAGTGAGTAGTCTCCGGTTTGAACGGGCATGTCTGCCCAGCCATGTCTGGGTAGTTCCTCCTTTTGTGTCACCTCAACCATCCTGTTTCTTCTTCGGCATTCCCAATGATGGTGCCCTGCCCCTATCAGCTTCTTTATTAGCAGAATCCGCCAAGCCCGTTGATGCCCGGCACGCTCTGTCATCTGCTGCCAAATTTGGATGCAGACAGGGTGGATCGGTGGCGAACATCAGCACTACGGAATTGTATCGTCTCAAGTCTCTGAAACTACCTTGTGTTCGATGCTTGCCATTAATCATATCGAACACGGCTCCGCTGAGCGTGCCCGATGTCGCGCGTTCGTCCGTAAACGCGCGACGTTTCGTCTAACGATCCCAGGCCTGTTTGCTTCTCCTATCTTCAGATTATTCTCATTATATGACCTCGTGCCAAGCTGTAAAGCTATGCTAACTTGCCCTTACCAGGTATCTTGTCTCTGGCGACATCAACCACTACATGTTTCTCGCCGACTACAAGAGAGCCTACCCCGACGCGCTAATGATTGGTCCAGATGGTATTCAAGCCAAGCTTGACGCGCAGGGCAAGGGTGGTAAGCTTGATGGTACATACTATAAAGACGCCGAAGGCACCAAGTACGGCTTTGAGAATGAGGCTTGTGCTTTTACTGGAGGCAAAGTTGCGGCGTGGATACTGATACGGACTTTAGATCACGCCAATTCTGTTCTCTGCCCACGCCAAGAAGGACATTGCGTTCTATCACGTTGCGAGCAAGTCGTTGGTCGAGGCCGACCTACTGCTCAATTTTCCCTCAACTGAGCAGGTGTGTTCACAGTATTAGCAATCGTGACCCAGTAATTGATCAGCTAATTATATGCGGTGTTGGATAATTCTTCTTCGACATTACCTCCCACTTAACTTGTACCACCAGTTCTCCGGTATCGGAGAGTCCGGCGCAGTTCCTTTGCTTGGAGGCCTATTCAAGCCTGGTGGCTTTGTCCACACCAAGATCGTCGGCGGCTTTATTACAGATAAAGTGTGAGTGCTTCGAGAGGCTTTTGCGATTGTCGCCCATTTCGCTACGCATTACTGATGACAGCATGACCCTGTTCACTCGCTTTCAGATCTTTCAAGAAGTCTCATGATGCCGTCTCCGCACTCGAGCTCGAGCGAATCATTCCATGTCACGGAGACGTCATCGAGCGCACTCAAGACCCAACGGGCGTGTGGAGAAAGGCGTACGAGGGGCTCTTCTGACGTATCCGATTTTCCAAGATGTGTTTCAATGTGGCGCGAAGATATATGTATCTATTGTCCCCGTAACGACTCACATTTGCGGTTCTCCGCGCCTATAGATTAGCCGATTTCCCATCCAGTCATCACATTTTTGAGTTCTGCAAAGCCAAAGCGACGTTTCCGGCTATCTCAGCTGGCCGGCGCGTGGCGTGCATTTGAAAGGCGAATTCCATCCTCTCATAACGCAAATCACTTTAGCCAACCTAAGACGTTTAGAAGGTATTTCCCCGGCGAGCCAGTCGAAGGTATTCTTGCACAGAATTTGGGACTAAGCTGCGGTATTGCACGGACACACGATGTGTCGCTCCGGCCGGTTGTGACAGATGAGCTTCAACAGCTTCGAGGAGCGCTGATATATCTTGCTGTCGAACTTCACGTTGGTTCGACGTCGCCAGCGATTCAGGTAGCTCAAAAGTGATGTTCACATGGTACAACGCAGCAAGTTCAAGTAGCAGAGGTAGAATCGCTGTGAGTTGCTCAAGGAGCCCAAACCCCGCCTCCACTGCGTTAGCCTCGATTTGAACTATCAAGCTGGCCGAGTGTATTATGTGTGCAACATGAGTCTGATTTGGGTCTGAAGTGGAATCAAGTGCAGCTCGAAGTGTTTGCACAATTCGCTCGATTCCTCTGTCGAAGTAAGGTTGCACTAGTCGAATGCGCAGGGTCCGCACGACTGGCTCTTTCGGTGTCATATCAGCACCCCACCGGCAGTTGACCAGCCCGGCGGAGACGATTCCCGTAGGTAGGGAGACCGTCCACTGGCCCGCTTCAAAGACGAGCTGGGGTGCGAGAACGAGCAAGGCAAACCTGAACTTTGTAAGCGACACGCCGATCGCGATGCTGTCGACTTCCCATCTATACTCAGGTGTATCGCCAATAGCCAGAAGAGCCCGCGCAAATAGCTTGCGATAGTGATAGAGACCGCTTCCATCGAAACCAATATGGCGAATATGTTGTCGTGGGGTCGCGGCGGGGTTAGCGATCATTTGCAGAAAAAATGACATGGATGGTGTGTCGGAATCTGGGCCGTAGAAGCTATCATCGTCGTCACCTTCGCAACAGTAAAATGGCGGCGTCTTGACATAGAATGTATGATAGATAGTAGGTAGCAGCAGTTGTCGAATTTCGTTCGAGATTAGCTGGAGTTCTAAAGCGAAGCGCGGGTCTTCATCGCGCCCATCACGCGCCGCATGTTCGAGTACGAGTCCGACTAGATCGATCGGCATCACATGCCAAACTGTAGCCATGTTGTGAGAAGATGCGCGCAAAGTGGGAGGAGGCAAAGCAGTAACACCAGACCAAACTCCGACAAGCTGTCCGACCTCACCCGGCCATCGTCCTAACTTATACATCCCATCAGACCTAAAATATCTCATTCTGCAAAGCTGATCTGTTCAAGTGGAGCTGTTCCTTTGAACCCCCAAAGCGCAATGCGATCAACCTGAGGTTGAGTCATAAGTCATCTTCTTCGTCTCCTTCGACAATGAATCAGAAACTTCACAGACTGTCTCACCCATACAGATACTCATGAACATGACTACGGTTCCGGGTTGTTCGCCCAGTTTTGCACGATCCTGAGCCTCACGACCCAGTCGAGGTGGGCGCCGTGCCGCAAATAATGCAGCGGCAAGGAGCAAGTAATATTGTCAACACAACACATAACGCGAAACACTTGTACAAGAGTGAATTGGAGGGGTTCGTTTCGCGCACTAGGGAAGAAGGAAGGACCTGAAAGTGAATAGGGCGTACTCGTCGGTCAAAGGGACAGGTACGAAGAAGTAATACAGCGATGAAGAAAGACAAAAAAGACAAGGTTAAGAAAGGCAGGGTTTAAAACAACAACATAGCAAAGAACGCAAGCCAACAGAATATAGAGATACACACAAATCAGGGTGCCAGAGAAGTCCGGAGTTTAGATAACCGTCCATCCGAGTGAAACGACCAAAACCATCGAAAGGTATTCGAGTATTCGCGCTCACAGGCGCTCATCGGCGACACTGTCGAGCTGCTCCGGCGCCATACGGACGTACCACAAGTCGCCTTTAGGCGGGCGGGCGAGTTTACCGCTCAGCACCGCAGACTTGGAGGGACTGTGACCGGCGTCTGCGGCAGCATGAATGACATCCGACGCAGCATAGCTAACAAGAGAGCAGAGTCAGTAAACACGTTTCGCGAGTAGCACTTCCCACGTACCGAGTAAAGTTGAGCTCTGGATGGGTCCACCGCGCCGCACCTGTCGCCGCAGGAATCAAATAGTTGGCCGCCTTGAAGATCGACTGTCCTTGCGGACCCTTATACTTCCACAGATTCACCCCGACCTAAAGCAGCGTGAGCAACTTTCCGACCCGACGAAGCTGACAGCCAAAAACGCACCTTGGTGCCAACCTGCGCAAGCCGCGCGTACGCGACGAGGGTGAACGTGCTATAATGCCAGCTCCTCGTACGGTCGATCTCCTTAGGTTGTCCGCCATTCCCGCTGATAAGCGGGTTGATGCGTTTGCTCTGCAAGGTTCATCCGTCAGTCTTTGGCCTTCATCCAGTCTCGTCTTTCGAACAATCACCTTGGCACCATTAATAATGGCCCGTGCGCTATCGCCCCACCCGAGGAACGCAGCGATGCCGGCGCGCTGCATGTCTGCCCAAACACCGTGGTTGTTGGTCGTCCCTGTCTCTTCGATGCCGAACTTGTGGGTGGTCAAGAAAGAGTAGTACCTAAGCAAGCGAATAACGGAAGAGAGAACGAGTCAGCCTAAAAGGTGTGGCACATTGAAAAGGGGGGAGACGTACCGCTTGTTCCACTCGCGGAACGCCGCGCGATCTGACGAGGTCCAGCCCGTCTCGGACGCGGAACCTGCAAAACTCATTAGAAAGAAGAGAAGAAAGGACATCAAGGACTGGTGCATACCAGCTTCGAGGACGGCTACCGCGTCCAAGATGGTCGTATGAAACTGGGCAAAGTCGATAATGCCAATCGAGCGACCGGCCACCTGGCATGGGATCGCCTGTACGAGCAACCGATGAGCTTATCACTGCGAGCAAGCAGTCAAGTTGCATACCTGGGCAAAGAGAACGCGAGGCAACATGCCGCGCTTTCCATCGATGAACCAAGTACGGATGACGCGCGAGGCGTGTTTGGCGTATTTGGTTTGACCAGAGTGGAACCACATGAAGGCGAGTGCAGGGGCTGAGTAGGCGACCTAAAGCAACGGCGAGGATAGAAATAGTCAACTACGCGCAGAAACCAAGTCGCGACGTGACGTGACGCACCTTTCCCAGATTCTGCCTGTCGGTTCCGACGTCGGAGGAAGGATTGCGCTGGCCGTCACGATTCACCCAGGGACATCCTTGCGGCTAGACGATGGCAAAGCAGGGAAGAGGGAAGTTCAGCACATAGCTAGGTCTGCGATCGACTACAGACGCACGTTCGATGAGGTGACGGGCTTGGAAGGCCAGTAGTAGGGTGCGCGGGAGTAGTAGTCGCGCACACTGGTCGAGTTCGGTGCGCGTTTGCCCTGTTTGTGAAGATGTGCATCAGTGAGAAGCAGTTTTGAGGGAGGACATGCGACAATCAATATGCGCAGCAGCTGCGGGCCTGTGGCATGCACCGCAAGTCAAGACAACAGAGCAAAACGCCGGCGAGACAAGTACAAGGAAGGAAAGTGACCGCTGCATGGCGATTCCGCCATCTGTCAGACAGCAGTGGGCAGCAGGCACGGCTTCGATTGCGCAGCAGCGTTAGGGGTGGCGGAACCGAGTAGACCAAGGCAAAGAGGGGCGAAACGTGCACGAGCAGCTGGCGTCGACACGACTGGTACGAAGATGAAGACGACTTGCTCACCTTGTCTGCAACGCTCCACGGACCCCGACCTAACCAGCCGTCTGCCACCTTCTTCAGTTCCGAGTAACTGCAACAGCAAGGAACGGTGTACAGTCAGCGGCAATCCCATTGACGAGGCCCGCCGGAGTACACTCACCTGCGTTTCACGGCGGCACTTGCGCTCCCGTTCTTAAGCTTTGTACGAGCACTCAACAAACGCGCGCCATCGATGACTACAGTCTTTGGAGTCTTCGGTGCGCGTTTGTCCAAGGTCCGTGCTTCCAGTTCAACCGAAGCCTCGTACGACGCACGCTCCTCGAGTTCGACGGCGGTGAAGTCATCGAGAGGAAGAGGTGGCTCCGAGGCAGCGGAGAGTGTGTCAAAGGCAGGCGTCTGGTCAATGTCGACGTCTGTGGCACGCGCGGAGATGTCCTCAACTGCATCGATTGCAGGAGTCTGGTTGGGAAGCGCAGCAACGATTGACGCGCACAAAATAGCCAGAGCGAGAACGAGCCTCATCGTTGCACAGAGTCCCGTGTGCTGGTGTGGTGAAGTCCAGTGGCCCGAGCGGTGATGGATCAGCAACGACTGTGAGAGTGCAGCCCTCTAGCGACTGCGAAAGCTACGAAACGCGACGCAAAGGGAAGGTAAGACACCAAGAAGCAAGGTCACACAACCGGGCGAATCGGAGAAAAGGGCCACCGGGGAGTCTCCTCACCGCGTGTCTGGCGCGTGCCCTGACGTGCCATTGACACTCCGGCACCGCGTTCTCTGTCATTTGGCATGCCCTGCC
>Ga0247815_10000871_pt1 | contig 23402 bp, 22 predicted proteins | sample UWRJL194509B1_FD_181014 | JGI IMG/M metagenome (GOLD analysis project Ga0247815, IMG submission 181014) | Plant litter microbial communities from Arlington Agricultural Research Station in Wisconsin, United States - UWRJ-L194-509B-1 | ecosystem: Environmental > Terrestrial > Plant litter >...
ACCTTTGACCACGGCGAAGACATCGCCGCGCTGCGCGAGGCCGTGCAGCAATTCGCCGCCGTCGAGATCGCCCCGCGCGCGGCCGAAATCGACCACAGCGACCAATTCCCCATGGACCTGTGGCGCAAGATGGGCGACCTGGGCGTGCTCGGCATCACCGTCGGCGAGGAATACGGCGGCGCCAACATGGGCTACCTGGCCCATATCGTGGCGATGGAGGAGATTTCGCGCGCCTCGGCCTCGGTCGGCCTGTCGTACGGCGCCCACTCCAATCTGTGCGTCAACCAGATCAAGCGCAACGGCACCGAAGAGCAAAAGCAAAAATACCTGCCGAAGCTGATCTCCGGCGAATACATCGGCGCCCTGGCGATGTCCGAGCCGAACGCCGGCTCCGACGTGGTCAGCATGAAGCTGCGCGCCGATTTCAAGGGCGACCGCTGGGTGCTGAACGGCACCAAGATGTGGATCACCAACGGCCCGGACGCCGACGTGATGGTGGTCTACGCCAAGAGCGACCTGGAGGCCGGCCCGAAAGGCATGACCGCCTTCCTGATCGAAAAAGGCTACAAGGGCTTCTCGGTGGCGCAAAAGCTCGACAAGCTGGGCATGCGCGGCTCGCACACCGGCGAACTGGTGTTCGAGGATTGCGAAGTGCCGGTCGAGAACGTGCTGGGCGGCCTGGGCAAGGGCGTCAACGTGCTGATGTCCGGCCTGGACTTCGAGCGCACCGTGCTGTCCGGCGGTCCGCTGGGCATCATGCAGGCATGCATGGACGTGGTGGTGCCCTACATCCACGACCGCAAACAATTCGGCCAGGCCATCGGCGAGTTCCAGCTGATGCAGGGCAAGATCGCCGACATGTATTCGACCATGATGGCGTGCAAGGCGTATGTCTACGCGGTCGGGCAGGCTTGCGACCGGGCCAAGAATCCGGAAGCGGTGCGGCAGCTGCGCAAGGACGCGGCCGGCGCGATTTTGTACAGCGCGGAAAAAGCCACGTGGATGGCCGGCGAGGCGATCCAGACGCTGGGCGGCAACGGCTACATCAACGAGTATCCGGTCGGCCGCCTGTGGCGCGACGCCAAGTTGTATGAAATCGGCGCCGGCACCAGCGAAATCCGCCGTATGCTGATCGGCCGCGAGTTGTTCGCGGAAACCAAATAAAGCAATGGAGACACGTGAAAATGAATGATCCTATCGTCATCGTCGGTGCGGCCCGCACCCCCATGGGCGCCTTCCAGGGCGACTTCTCTTCCAAAGCCGCGCACGACCTGGGCGCGGTCGCGATCCAGGCGGCGGTCGAACGCTCCGGCGTGGACGGCAAGCTGGTCGAACACGTCTACTTCGGCAACTGCCTGATGGCGGGCCAAGGCCAGGCGCCGGCGCGCCAGGCCTTGTTGAAGGCCGGCCTGCCGGCGTCCACCGGCGCGGTCACGCTGTCGAAGATGTGCGGCTCGGCGATGCAGGCCGCGATCTTCGCCCACGACCAGCTGGTGGCCGGCAGCGCCGAGGTGGTGATCGCCGGCGGCATGGAGTCGATGACCAACGCGCCCTACCTGGTGCCGAAGGCGCGCGGCGGCTACCGCATCGGCCACGGCATGCTGTTCGACCACATGATGTACGACGGCCTGGAAGATGCCTACTCACGCAACGAGAAAACCGGCGAAGGCCGCTCGATGGGCACCTTCGCCGAAGAGTGCTCGGCCAAGTATGAATTCAGCCGCGAGGCGCAGGACGATTTCGCCATCGAATCGGTCAAGCGCGCGCAGGCCGCCACCAACGAGGGCTGGTTCAAATGGGAGATCGCGCCGGTCACCGTGAGCAGCCGCGCCGGCGACAGCGTCATCGAAAAAGACGAAGGCCCGTTGAAGGCCAAGGTCGAAAAAATCCCGACGCTGCGCGCCGCGTTCAAGAAGGACGGCACCATCACCGCCGCCTCGTCGTCGTCGATCAACGACGGCGCCGCCGCGCTGGTGATGATGCGCGAATCGAAGGCCAAGGAGCTGGGCCTGACCGTGATCGCCAAGATCCACGGCCACGCCACCTTCGCGCAGGAGCCTAACCTGTTCACCACCGCGCCGATCGGCGCGGTGCAAAAACTGTACAAGAAAATCGGCTGGAGCACGAAGGACGTCGACCTGTTCGAGATCAACGAAGCCTTCGCGGCGGTGCCGATGGCGGCGATGCGCGACCTCGACATCCCGCACAGCAAAGTCAACGTGCACGGCGGCGCCTGCGCGCTGGGCCACCCGATCGGCGCCTCCGGCGCGCGCATCATCGTCACGCTGATCGGCGCCTTGAAGCGCACCGGCGGCAAGAAGGGCGTGGCGGCGCTGTGCATCGGCGGCGGCGAAGCCACCGCCATGGCCATCGAGCTGGTGTAGGCATGGCGACGGCACTCATCATCGGCGCCTCGCGCGGCATCGGGCTGGAACTGGTGCGGCAATACCTGAACGACGGCTGGCGCGTGATCGCCACCGCCCGCAAGGCGGAGGACTGCGACGCGCTGGCGGCGCTGGGCGCCGAGCCGCACAAGCTGGACGTGACCAACGTCGAAGCCTGCGCCGGCATCGGCTGGAAGCTCGACGGCGAGGAGCTCGACGTCGCCGTGCTGAACGCGGGCGTGTACGGCCCGCGCCACGACGGCTTCCCGATGCAGACCGATTTCGACGCGGTCATGCACACCAACGTGCTGGCGGCGATGCGGCTGCTGCCGATCGTCGCGCCGATGGTGTGCGCGGCGCGCGGCAAGCTCGCCGTGCTGTCGTCGCGCATGGGATCGCTGAGCGAGCGCACCAGCGCCGCCGGCTCGCTGTACCGCGCCAGCAAGGCCGCCTTGAACTCGGTGCTGATCGACACCGCGCTCACCTACGGCAAGCAGGGCGCGACCTGCGTCGCCTTCCATCCGGGTTGGGTGCGCACGGAGATGGGCGGCGCCGGCGCCGACCTCTCGCCGGAGGAAAGCGCCGGCGGCATCAAGGCCACCATCGCCGCGCTGCCCGCATCCGACGTCGCGGTGTACCGCAACTACGACGGCACGCCCATCGGCTGGTAAGTCAAAACTATAACGAGACGACATGATACTGAGCGAAGAGCACGAAATGATTCGCGACGCCCTGCGCACCTTTGCGCGCGAGCGCCTGGCGCCGAACGCCGCCCGCTGGGACAAGGAACACCACTTCCCGGCAGAGGAATTGAAGGAGCTGGCGGCGCTGGGCGCCTTCGGGGTCGCCGTGCCGGAGGCCTTGGGCGGCGCCGGCATGGATTACGTGTCGCTCGCCTTGGTATTGGAGGAGATCGCGGCCGGCGACGGCGGCACCTCCACCATCATCTCGGTCAACAACTGCCCGGTGTGCAGCATCGCCATGATGTACGCCAACGACCGTCAAAAAGAGCAATGGCTGCGGCCACTGGCGCAAGGTGAAATGCTGGGCGCGTTCTGCCTCACCGAGCCGCACACCGGCAGCGACGCCGCCGCGCTGCGCACCACCGCCACGCGCGACGGCGATCACTACGTCATCAACGGCACCAAGCAGTTCATCACCAGCGGCAAATACGCCGACGTGGCGATCGTCATGGCGGTGACCGACAAGGCCGCCGGCAAGAAGGGCATCAGCGCATTCTGGGTGCCGACGTCGACGCCGGGCTACATCGTCGCGGGGCTGGAGCAGAAGATGGGCCAGCACTCGTCGGACACGGCGCAGATCCTGTTTGAAAACTGCCGCATCCCGGTCGAGAATTTGATCGGAGAAGAGGGCCAGGGCTACAAGATCGCCTTGTCCGGGCTGGAGGGAGGGCGCATCGGCATCGCCTCGCAAGCGGTGGGCATGGCGCGCGCGGCCTACGAGGCGGCGCTGGCGTATTCGCGCGAGCGCGAAAGCTTCGGCAAGGCCATCTTCGAGCATCAGGCGGTGCAGTTCCGCTTGGCGGACATGGCGACGCAGATCGAAGCGGCGCGCCAGCTGATCCGCCACGCCGCATCGATGAAGGACGCCGGCCTGCCGTGTTTGAAGGAGGCGGCGATGGCCAAGCTGTTCGCCTCGGAGATGGCGGAGCGAGTCTGTTCGGACGCGATCCAGGTGCATGGCGGCTACGGCTACGTCAGCGACTTTCCGGTGGAGCGCATCTACCGCGACGTGCGCGTCTGCCAGATCTACGAAGGCACCAGCGACATCCAGAAACTGCTGATCGCCCGCGCGCTTTAACTGGTTTTGACCATGGCGGATGCGCCGATCGCGTAGAACTGGCCGCCGGCGATGTAATGCAGGCTGCGCCAGCGCGGATCGGCTTTTTCAAATTCCCAGTGGCCGTTGTTGAAGACGCGGGAGTCGGCGTACGCCGCCACCACCTCGCCGATGAACAGATCATAGGTTTGCTGGTTGTGCGGCTCCGGAATCACTGCGCACAGCAGCCACGCCGAGCTGCCGGCCACCAACGGCGCCGCATAGCCATCGACATGGAACAGCTCCACGCCGCAGCGTGCCAGCTTGTCCGGCGTATCGGCGAGACTCACGCTGCCCACCGCGTGGGTCAACTCCAGCTGCGCCATGTTGGGCACCTGCAGCACGAAATAGCCGCTGCGCTCCACCAGCCCGCGCGTCGCCGCCGTTTTATCCAGCACCACCGTGACCTTCGGCGGCGAGAAGTCCAGCGCGCACGACCACGCTGCGGCCATGACGTCGTCCACACCAGCGTGGCTGGCCGAGACCAGCACCGTCGGACCGTGATTCAACAGTCGGTATGCTTTTTCCAGTTCAACCGGAAGAATGTGCTCATTCATACTAAATCTTCCTGATTTGGTTATCGATCGCCTTGATGGAGCGCTCATTGCGTTCGCTATAGCGGTCGGTCAGGTAGTCGGTTCGGCCGCGCAGCAGAAGCGTCATCTTGAACAGCTCCTCCATCACGTCGACCACACGCTCATAATAACCCGAAGGGCGCATGCGGCCATGGTCGTCGAACTCCTTGTACGCCATCGGCACCGACGACTGGTTGGGTATCGTGAACATCCGCATCCAGCGGCCCAGCAGGCGCATGGTGTTGACCACGTTGAACGATTGCGAACCGCCGCAGACCTGCATCACCGCCAGCGTGCGTCCCTGGCTGGGCCGCAGCGCGCCTTGCTCCAGCGGGATCCAGTCGATCTGGTTCTTCATCACCGCCGTGATCGCGCCGTGCCGTTCGGGACTGCACCACACCTGGCCTTCGGACCATAGCGACAGCGCGCGCAGTTCCGCCACCTTCGGATGATCCTCCGGCACGCTGCCGGCCATCGGCAACGCGGTCGGATCGAAGATCCTCACCTCGGCGCCGAAGTGTTCCAGGATGCGCGCCGCCTCCTCGGTCAGGAAGCGGCTGAAGGAACGCTCACGCAGCGAGCCATACAGCATCAGGATGCGCGGCGGATGCGTCAAATCGCCGGCCGGCGCCAGCTTGTCCAGCGTCGGCATGTCGAGCTGCGCGGAATTGATGTTCGGAAGATTCGGGATCATGATGTCAGCCCAAGCGTAAGGCCAGCGCCGCCAGCGTCACCAGCAGCACCGGCAACGTCAGGCAGATGCCGACGCGGAAGTAGTAAGCCCACGAGATCCGGGTGCCCTTGTTGGCCAGCACGTGCAGCCATAGCAGCGTGGCCAGGCTGCCGATCGGCGTGATCTTCGGTCCGAGATCGCTGCCGATGACGTTGGCGTACACCATCGCCTCGCGCACTACGCCGTGCGTCGGCGTCGCGTCGATGGACAGCGCGCCGATCAGCACCGTCGGCAGGTTGTTCATGACCGACGACAGGATCGCCGTCAGGAAGCCGGTACCCATCGCCGCGCCCCATACGCCGTACTGCGCGCACCACGTCAGCGCCGACGTCACCCACGCGGTCAGCCCGGCGTTGCGCATGCCGTACACCACCAGGTACATCCCGAGCGAGAAGATCACGATCTGCCACGGCGCGTTGCCGATCACCTCACGGGTGGAGATCCGTTGCCCGCGCGCGGCGACCACCAGCAGCATCAGCGCGCCCACCGCCGACACCATGCTGATCGGCACGCCCAGCGGTTCGATGAAGAAGAAGCCGATCAGCAGCACGCCCAGCACCCACCAGCCAGTGATGAAGGTGGCGCGGTCGTGGATGGCCGACGCCGGCGCCTTGAGCTGCGCCATATCGTAGTCGGCCGGGATGTCGCGGCGGAAGAACCACATCAACACGCCCAGCGTCGCCGCCACCGCGACCAGGTTCACCGGCACCATCACCGCCGCGTAGCGCGCGAAGCTGATGCCGAAATAATCGGCGGAGACGATGTTGACCAGGTTCGATACCACCAGCGGCAGGCTGGCTGTGTCGGCGATGAAGCCGGCCGCCATCACGAAGGCCAGCGTGGCCTTGGCCGAGAAGCGCAGCTCGCGCAGCATGGCGATGACGATGGGCGTGAGGATCAACGCCGCGCCGTCGTTGGCGAACAGCGCGGAGACGGCGGCGCCCAACAGCACCAGCATGACGAACAGCCGCTTGCCGCTGCCGCGCCCCCAGCGCGCCACGTGCAGCGCGGCCCATTCGAAGAATCCGGCCTTGTCCAGCAACAGGCTGATGATGATGATCGCGACGAAGGTGCCGGTCGCGTTCCAGACGATGTGCCACACCACCGGAATGTCGCCGACGTGGATCACGCCCGCCAGCAGCGCCACGATGGCGCCGGCCACCGCGCTCCAGCCGATGCCCAGGCCGCGCGGTTGCCAGATCACCAGCACCAGCGTGGCGAGGAAAATCAGGAACGCGGTCAGCATCAGGCGCCCAGTGTGCCGATGCGGTCCAGCTCCTTCTTGAACGCGGCCTTGTCGTCCATCGGCGGCAAGGCCAGGAAGGCTTCGATGCGGGCACGGATGATTTGATGGGTGTGCTCGAAGGCGGTCTCGATTTCCTCTTCGGTGCCGATCACATGGCCCGGATCGTCCACGCCCCAATGCGCACGCATCACGGGACCGAGATAGGCGGGACAAGTCTCGCCGGCGGCGCTACCGCAGACGGTGATCACCACATCCGGCGTCACCGGCAGGTCGTTCCACGATTTGCTGAAGTAGCCCTCGGTGGATATGCCTTTGCGATGCAGCAGCGCGACGGCGCGCGGATGCAGCTGGCCGGCCGGCTGGCTGCCGGCGCTGATGGCCCGCAGTCCTTCCGGCGCCAGATGGTTGAAGGTCGCCTCGCTCAACACCGAACGGCAGGAATTGCCCGTGCACAGAAACAGAATATTCATGCTTTCCCCAGCCCGCACGGCACACCGCCGCAGCAGTTTTCAGTTAAAAATCCGATCAAGCCGTTCATGGTGTCGATGTCGGCCGAGTAGATGATGAAGCGGCCATCCTGGCGCGGCGAGATCAGGCCCGCATGCGCCAACTCCTTCAAATGAAACGACAGGGACGAGGGCGCGATATCGAGCCGCTCGCCGATCCTGCTGGCGGCCATGCCTTCCGGCCCGACCTGCACCAGCAGCCGAAACACGGCCAAGCGGCTTTCCTGCGCCAGCGCCGACAGCGCGGCCAACGTTTGTTTGGTATCCATGAACATCATCCTAACGTAAAGGATTCGATATTTCAAATAATATCGAATTGATCGCACAATAAAATAAAGCCCGCATCTCTGCGGGCTTCGTTCCAATGTATTACCAATGCTTTAATCGTATGCCGGGGTCCAGTGCTATCTGCAAAGTGACTCCAGAGTCTCGGGCGCCCATGCTATCTGCGTGGTGCCCCCAACGTGTAAATCGACCATCGTATCCGGAATTACAACTCCAAAGTCTGCGTCGGCTGCGGTTCGGTCTTACACATATCGAATCGCGGCGCTCGCCTTGGACGTGGGACTGTTTGCATGCAAACCTCAACCACGAACGTAGTGTAACACAGATCTTTGTGCGGCGCACAAATTATTTTATTTCTGTACCGCCTGGGTGGTCATCGGCTGCGGCGTGCGCCGATACGGCTCCCGTCCCACCCGCTCGAACTCCGAGATCACCTGCGCGCCGAACAGCAGCAAGGTGGCGCCGATCTCCAGGCTGAACATGACGATGATGGCGGTCGTCATCGAGCCGTACACCACGTTCACCTGCGACAAAGTCGAGAAATACCAGACCAGGATATGCCGCGCCACTTCCCACAGCAGCGCCGCCGTCACGCCGCCGATCAGCGCATGCGACAGCGACAGGCGCCCGACCGGCATCACCAGGTAGATTGCGGTCAGCACCAGCACCTCGCCGGCCAGCCCCAGCATATACAGCAGCACGCCCGAGACGCCCGACAAGGACCAGCTGTAGCCGAACAGCCACACGCTCTCCTCGCCGAGCACCTGCAGGCTGCCGGCCACCAGCGTGACGATCAGCATGCCCGCGCCCAGCGACAGGATGAAGCAGTAAGGCATGATGGCGGAGATGAGGAAACGCCGCCGCCGGATCGCGACGCGGTGCTTGAAGATCACGCACATCGCGTTCTCCAGCACGGTGAACGCCAGTGAGCTGAAAAAGATCATGCTGACCAGCAGCACGCCGCCGACCAGGTCGCGATGATTCAGGAAATGCCCGACCTCTTCGACGATGGGCTTGGACTGCCCCGGCACCAGCCAGTTCAGATAGCGCCCGACCGTCGACAGCAATTCGGCCTGGCTGATGAAGTGCGACAAGGCCACCATCATCAGCATCAGCAGCGGCACGATCGACAGCAGCGAGTAATACGCGACCGCGCCCGCCAGCAGCAGGCCTTGGTTGGCGCGGAAGCCCTTGAGGCATTGCAGCACGAAGTCCATCGGGTGCATGGCCACGTAGGCCAGCGCCCTGCGATTGAATAGTTTCATCTGCACATTTTACGCTCGCCACCGGCCGTTCAGTGTGCGACAACGTCCAAATAACGCCAGTTGGTGAATTCAACCGGATGACGCCGGTAGTTTTTCAGCCACGGCTGCCGCAGGTCGGCCGAGATCGGATGGGTCAGCAACACCCACGGCGTGTAGGCGTGGATGATCTGCGCCATCTCGCCGTACAGCGCGGTGCGGCGGGGCGAATCGGCCATCACCCGGGTTTGCTCGTAGCGCTGGTTGTACGCCGGCAGGTTGAAACGCGCATAGTTGGCGCGGCCGCTGTTCGGGCCGTACAGCAGTTGATAGAAATTGTCGCCGTCCGGGAAGTCGGCCACCCAGTTGGTCTCGAACATCATCACCGAGCCCAGCCGCGAGGCTTTGATGATCTCGGTTTTCTTGTCGCTCTTGAACACCACCTTGAGGCCGATGGCGCTCAGGTTCTTGCGCCACAGCTCGTCGCGCAGCCGGCCCACCGTCGACGATTCGCTGTGCATCACCAAGGTCAGCGGCTTGCCGTCCGGCTGGGTGCGGAAGCCGTCGGCGCCCTTGCGGTAGCCGTAGCGCTCCAGCAGCGCGTTGGCCAGCGCCGGATCGTAGGCGACCGGGCTGCGGTAGGCCGGATCGTAGCCCAGCACGTTCGGCGGCAGCGGCGTGACGGCCGGCAACGCCAGCCCCTTCTTCATCTGGCCGATATCCTCGACGCTGTTGTAGCCCATAGCGATGGCGCGCCGCAACGCCACCTTGTCCTTGCCGTAGCCGCCGATCAGCGGATCGTCCATATTCATCCACATGTAGTAGGTCTGCAATACGGGGAAGGGCGACAGCACCATGCCTTTGGCGGCCAGCGCGGGTTTGAGCGTCGGCGTGGCGTCGTCGGTCAGCACCATTTCTTTCATCGATTCCGGCACTTGTTCCAGAAAATCGAACTCGCCGTTCAGGAAGCCCAGCATGCGCGACTGGTATTCCTCCATGATCTTGATGTCGATGCGGTCCAGCAGCGGCAGGCGCTTGCCTTCGAATTCCATCGGCCGGAACTCGCGGTTGGCCAGCAGGCTGATCTGGTCGCTGTGCTTCCACGTGCCCATCTTGAACGGGCCGGTGCCGACCGGGTGGTTGCCGACCTGCGCGCCGTAGGTTTCCACCACTTCGCGCGCGACCACGCCGGTGGCCGGGATCGCCAGGTAGAACAGGAAATTCGGATCGGCGGCCTTCAGGCGGATGCGCAGCGTGAACTTGTCCACGGCCTCGATGGCGGCGACGCCTTCGAACAGATAGGTCCACGGGGATTTCAGCGCCGGGTCGTTCAGCCGCTTGAAGCTGTAGACGTAGTCCTGCGCCGTCGCTTGCCGCCGTGCGCCCTTGAAGGCCGGGTCGGCGGTGAAGTAGACGTCCTGGCGCAGGTGGAAGGTGTAGCTCAGGCCGCCATCCTCCACGGTCGGCATGGCGGTCAGCGTGTTGGGCTGAAGTTTGACCGGACGGGCCAGGTAGTCGTAGCGGAGCAGGGGGTCGAACAGGTTTTCCAATAGGCTGAGACTGGCCACGTCGGAGGCGACCGCCGGGTCGAGGCCGGTTTCGCCGGTGCTGAGGAAGGCGCGCAGTACCTTGGGCGCGGGCTGCTGCGCGAGCGCCGGCGCGGCGCCGACCGTGACCACCAGCGCCAGCAGGGCGGTTGCATAACTTTTAAGCATACTGTTCCATCCACATCGCATACGCAAAGCGGCAGCTTATAACTTTTTTGGCTTGCTTACCCGCTATACTTTGCAAATCGCCCACCACCGCACTCAGGAACCACCAACAATGTCGCTCTCTTACATCTGGTCCGGCTTCTTCCTGATAGGCTTGGTCGCCGCGCTGGCGCAATATCTCTTCCTCGGCGATACCGAAATCTTCAAACGCATCATCGACGGCACCTTCGACTCCGCCAAATCGAGCGTGATGGACATCGCGCTGCCGCTGGCCGGCGTGATGACCTTGTGGCTGGGCATTATGAACATCGGCGAAAAGGCCGGCGCCATCAACCTGCTGGCGCGCCTGATCGCGCCGTTTTTCTCGCGCATCTTCCCCGAGGTGCCGAAGAACCACCCGGCCACCGGCCACATGGTGATGAACTTCTCGGCCAATCTGCTGGGCCTGGACAACGCCGCCACCCCGTTCGGCCTGAAGGCGATGGAAAGCCTGCAAACGCTCAACCCCAGCAAGGACGAGCCGAGCAACGCGCAGATCATGTTCCTGGTGCTGCACACCTCGGGCCTGACGCTGATCCCGGTCGCCATCATGGCGCAGCGCTCGATCATGGGCGCGGCCGATCCGGCCGACATCTTTATCCCCTGCATGATCGCCACCTATGTCGCCACCGTGACCGGCATCATCGCCGTCTCGATCCGCCAGCGCATCAACCTGATCAACCGCGTGGTGCTGGGCTGGCTGGGCGGCATGACGGCCGCCATCGTCGGCATGATGTTTTATTTCACGCACTTCATGACCAAGGCCGAGATCCAGGGCTTCTCCAAGGTCTTCAGCAACCTGTTGCTGCTGCTGGTGATCGTCGGCTTCATCGTCGGCGCGCTGGTCAAGAAAGTCAACGTCTACGACGCCTTCATCGAGGGCGCCAAGGGCGGCATCCAGACCTCGCTGACGGTGATCCCCTACCTGGTCGGCATGCTGGTTGGCATCAGCGTGATCCGCAACGCCGGCGTGTTCGGCTACGTGGTCGAGGCGTTCACCTGGCTGTTCACCCATCTCGGCGTCAACACCGACTTCGTGCCGGCGCTGCCGACCGCACTGATGAAGCCGCTCAGCGGCAGCGGCGCCAAGGCCATGATGATCGACACCATGGCCACCTACGGCCCGGATTCCTTCGTCGGCCGGCTGGCCTGCGTGTTCAACGGCTCGGCCGACACCACCTTCTACATCGTCGCGCTGTACTTCGGCTCGGTCGGCATCCGCAAGACGCGCTACGCGATCTCGTGCGGCCTGATCGCCGACTTCGCCGGCGTGCTCGCCGCGATCTTCGTCGCCTACATCTTCTTCCATTGAACAGGGCCGCCATGTTGCGTCGCTTCAGCTTAATCATCGCCGCGCTCGTCAGCGCCGGCGCCGTCCACGCCGCCGACCTGCCCGAGCCGGTCGCGCGTTTGATGCAGTCGTCGCAGATTCCCTTGTCGGCGGCCGGCATCGTCGTCATGCGCGGCGACACCGTGCTGCTGTCGCACAACGCGCAGCAAAGCATGCAGCCGGCGTCGACGATGAAGCTGTTCACCACGCTGGCGGCATTGGAGCAGTTGGGACCGGCGTTTCGCGGCCGCACCGAATTGCGCAGCGGCGCGGACGTGGTCAACGGCGTTCTGCAGGGCGACCTGATCGTGCGCGGCGGCGCCGACGCCGATTTCAACGAGGACGTGCTGACGCATATGTTGCAGGCGCTGCGCAGCCAGGGCATCCGCCGGATCCAGGGCGACGTGGTGCTGGACCGGCTGCTGTTCCAGCCGACCCGGCCCGACGCCGGCCAGCCGCCGTTCGACGAATATCCATGGGCCTACTACAACGTCATCCCCAACGCGCTGCTGACCAACACCAATCTGCTGAAGCTGGACATGCGGTCCAGCGGCAACAAGGTCACGCTGACGATGCTGCCGGAAATGGAAAACGTCAGCGTCCGCTCGGAGATGAAGCTGGTCGACGCCGCCTGCGCGACGTGGGAAAAGGACTGGCGCACGCCTGACTACACCCGCAACGGCGACAAGATCGAGGTCGTGTTGCACGGCAGCTTCCCCAAGGATTGCGTCAAATCGACCAGCATCAACGTGCTCGACAGCCACGACTACCTGGCGCGGCTGCTGCAAACCACCTGGCGCAAGCTGGGCGGCGGCCTGGGCGGCGTGGTGCGCGAGGCGGAAACGCCGACGGCCGACGCCACCAAGCTGCTGGCCGAGCACGTCTCCCGCGCCTTGCCGGAAGTGCTGCGCGACACCAACAAGCAATCCGACAACACGCTGGCGCGCACCATCTTCCTCAGCCTGGGCAGCTTGGAGGCCGACCCGGCGCTGGGCAGCCGCCCGATCGCGCAGGACGGCGGCCAGGCCAGCACCGCGATGCGCGCCGAAACCGCGATCCGCGCCTGGCTGCAACAGCAGCGCATCGACGGCAACGGCCTGGTCATGGACAACGGCTCGGGCCTGTCGCGGATCGAACGCGCCACCGCCGCGCAACTGGCCGGCGTGCTACAGGCGGGGTTGAAAAGCCCATGGATGCCGGAATTCCTGTCCAGCCTGCCGATCGCGGCGACCGACGGCACCATGCGCCGCCGCCTGAAGGACAGCCCGGCGGCGCAGCGCGCCCGCATCAAGACCGGCAGCCTGAAAAGCGTCATCGCCATCGCCGGCTACGTGCAGGACGCCAACAACCAACCGCTGATCGTGGCGGCGATATTGAACGACGAGCATGTCGCCAACGGCGCCGGCCGCGCCGTGCTGGACGCGCTGATCGACTGGGCCGCGCGCTCCGGCGCGGAATCGACGCCAACGCCGACGCCGACGCCGGCCCCGCCCGCCGCGCCTATGCCGCGTTGAGCGCGGTGTAGCGCTTGCGGTAGTCCGACGGCGAAATGCCCAGGTTGCGCTGGAACGTGACGCGCATGCGTTCCTGGTCGCCGAAGCCGCACTGGCGCGCGATCTGGTCCAGGTTGCGGCTGGAGTTCTGCAACAGGCGCCGCGCCGCCTCCAGGCGGAACATCTCGACCGCCTTGCCCGGCGCGCGCCCGGTCTTTTGCTTGTAGACGCGGGCGAAATTGCGCGGGCTCATGCTGACCCGCTCGGCCAGCACGCCGACGCCGATATCCTGCTCGCTCAGATTATTGACCAGCCACAGGTGCAGATCGTCGAACAGCACGCTGTCGTTCGACTGCGCCTTCAGCAACTCGCTGTATTGCGGCTGCCCGCCGGGACGCTTGAGGAACACCACCAGTTCGCGCGCGACCTGCACCGCCACTTCGCGGCCGCGGTCGGCCTCGACCAGCGCCAGCGTCATATCGATGCCGGCCGCCGCGCCGGCCGAGGTCCAGATCGGCCCCTGCTGGACAAAGATGGCGTCGGGATCGATCTCCAGCGCCGGATAGCGGTTTTTCAGCGTATCGCGCATCATCCAGTGGGTCGCCGCGCGCCGGCCGTCGAGCAAGCCGGCCTCGGCCAGCAGGAACGCCGCGCTGCACACCGCGACGGTGCGCCGCGATCGGGCCGAGGCCGTCCGCAGCCAGGCGATCATCGGCGCCGCCCCATCCAGCATCGAGACCATGTCCGGCGCGCCGGGCAGCACGATCGTATCGATCTTGCACAGGTCGAAATCAGTGAAGGGCCGCGTGTGTATTTCGACGCCCTCGATCGACCGCACCAGGCCGCCGTGCAGGCTGACGGTGTGCCGCTCATAACCGCCGAGGCCGCGCTCCTCGACCAGCCGGGAGGCGGTCCAGAACACCGTTTGCGGCCCGGACAAATCCAGCAATCCCATGCGTGGAAACGCGACGAACAAGACCAGTCGGGGTGGCGCGGCGAAGGACGGCATGATCTCGGGCTCGGTGGGAAACGCGGGGATTGTTACCAAATTTTAAACGGCGCCATGGATTTTATCAGGCGGATCGTGCAGCGTTAAGGACAGATATCCGCTGTTTACTGCCACCCGCTGGTCGCTCGCAAGGCGGAAAACCGGGTTCCACGGGCGTAGCGCGCATTCCGCCTGACTCTTGCCGGCGGAGCAAAAGAGGCACACCTTTATGGGTAGTTGTGACGAATGTCGCGCGCGCTCACACTCCATCAGGTCAAGCCAAAACTCCTTCTACGCCGGTCTTTACATCGCGTGCCCCCTGATTCCTGCCACATAGTGAATAGGAAAGGTGTCATAAATAAGGGGAAATTTGTCATTTACGTCGTCCGGCTTCAAACCTAACATGACGGTTACTCAATAAGGGCTTTACCTATGGATGCGACATTACCGGACGCCGTCGTGCACGCAGCGCAGCACGGCAACCCGTCCCATCAAGGCGGCGATGCGCTCGCCACAAGCTTCGCCACCACCTACGCCGGCGTGATGGCGTTCATCGCCGTGGTGCACGAGGGCAGCTTCGCCAAGGCGGCCGAACGGCTGGGCATCGGCCGCTCGGCGGTCAGCCGCAGCGTGCAAAAGCTGGAGACCCAGCTCGACACCCGGCTGTTCCTGCGCACCACCCGCCACACCTCGCTGACCGCCGAGGGCGAAATGTTTTACCAGAACTGCCGCCCGGGCGTGCAGCGCATCGTCGAATCGGTCGAGGAGATGCGCGAGCTGCGCAGCGGAACGCCGCGCGGCCTGCTGCGCGTCAGCGCCACCGTCGGCTTCGGCCGCAAGGTGATCGCGCCGTTGCTGCGCGGCTTCCAGGACCTGTATCCCGACATCAAGCTGGACCTGCTGCTGGACGACCATCCGACCGACTTCATCACCGACCGCATCGACATCTCGTTCCGCAACGGCCGCATGGACGACAGCGAAGTGGTGGCCAAGCAGCTGATCCCGATGCAGATGCTGGTGTGCGCCGCGCCGGCCTACATCGAGGCGCACGGCCAGCCGCAATCGGTGGCCGAGCTGGCGCGCCACCACAGCGTCAACTTCCGCCTGGCCTCGGGCAAGATCTTCGAATGGGAATTCAAGGTCGACGGCGTGCCGCAAAAGATGCTGCCGCAATCGAGCCGCAGCTTCAACGACGCCGACCTGGTGCTGCAGGCCGTGCTCAACGGCGAAGGCCTGGCGCAGATGGCAGGCTATCAAATCTGCGAGCACCTGCGCGCCGGCAGCCTGGTCGCCTGCCTGCCGCAATACGCGCCGGACGACCGCGGCCACTACATCTGCTACCTGAACCGGCGCCACCTGCCGACGCGGATCCGGGTCTTCATCGACTATATGACCAAGCACATCCGCGCGCTCGACCTGCACTGCCTGAGCACCTTCGGCGCGCAGGCGTAAGCGTCGATTGGTGCCGCGCGGGCACCATGGTGCGGCCCGCCAGGGGTCTAGCGCGGCGCCGGGCCCCGGCCTACACTGGAGACTAGCCGCTCTAGGGAATCAACAATGCGCAAGCTCACCGCACCACCGACGTCCCTGCTCCACAAGTATCTGGGCGACGACTTCCTGCCGCTGTACTCGACCAGCGTGATGGTGAGCGGCGGCGAAACCGCGCACGGCCGGTCCTCCGGCGTCGCCCGTTCCGACGACGGCAACCTGGCGCTGGAACTGCGGCTGCCGCAAGCGCTGGGCGGGCCGGGCGGCGGCACCAATCCGGAGCAACTGTTCGCCGCCGGCCTCGGCGCCTGCTTCCACAGCGCGCTGACCATGCTGGCCCAGCGTGACAGCATCCTGATCGCCGACGCCGCCGTCAACGTCACGGTGGCCTACGGCCGTGATCCGGTCGACGGCCTGTACACGCTGCAGGCCGAGGTCCGCGTCAAGCTGCCCGGCGTGCCGTGCGCCATCGCCGAGGAACTGACCCGCAACGCCGAACGCGTCTGCCCCTACGCCAAGATGGCGCGCCAGGGCATCGTCTGCACCGTTTCGCTGGCGCGGCCGGGGACGTGATGCCGGCGCCGGCCCGGCGATCGACGCCGATGGCCTGCGCGGCGGTTCGTCACACCCGCTCGATATCGTAGCGCGCCAGGATCGACACATCGACCGCGTTGCCGTGCTGGTCGATGAGTCGCGCGGCGTCGCGGCGCTTGCTGCGCTTCATCCCGTCACAGCGCAGGCAGCTGCGGATGAAGGTGCACAGCGCCGGGCGGTTGTGGCCGTCACGCCACAAAGGATACCGGCCGGCGATCGATTCGCCGTCGGTGAACACCAGCGCGAACTCGCACTGCACCGGCACCTCGGCCACGGCGTTCCACGCCGCCAGCATCCGGTCGGCCTCCAGCAAACTGCAAAACATCGCGGTTGTGCCGCGCTCCGGCTGCCGCAGGCGGATGCGGGCGACGCCGGTTTTTTCGATCTCAGCCATGCCTGCGCCCCCGCTACAAAACGCGTTGCCGCGTCAGCGCGTAGCTGGCGGCCCACGGCTGCGCACGCTCGAACTCGGCGCAAGCCGCCAGCACGTCGGCGTCGCCACGACGGCGGCCGATGATTTGCAAGCCCACCGGCAAGCCGTCGACCATGCCCGCCGGCACCGAGGCCGCCGGATGGCCGCTGAAGTTGGTCAGGTAGGTCAGCGCCCAGCCGATCAACGGATCGACCGCCTGGCCGTCGATCTCGCTCGGCCCCACCGTCTCGCCGCGCGCCATGTTCTTGACCGCGAGACAGCCCACCGTCGGCGTCAGCAGCAGATCGACGTCGCGGAAAGCGGCCTCGAAGGCGTCGTAGACGGCGGTGCGCACGGTCTGCGCGGCCTGGATCTCGGCCAGCGTCATGCCTCTGGCGTCCTCGATCGAGGCGCGGATCGACCCAGGCAAGTCGTTCTCATCGCGCAGCAGATCGATGCCCTGCGCGCGCATGCCCTCGACGCCGGCCAGCATGCGCGTGCCGACCAGCTTGCACCACAGCGCGCTCAACTCCTGTTGCGGACGCGGCAGCGCGAAATCGACCAGCGTCACGTGCGCGCCCAGCGATTCGAACACTTGCGCGGCGCTCGCGATGGCTTCGCGCACCTTGGCGTCGACCGCGAAGCCGCCCAAGTCCAGCGACAGGCCGATGCGCATGCCCCTGACCGAGCGCCGCAGCTGCGCCATCCAGTCGAAGGCGACGCCGACGCTGAGCGGATCGCCAGCGTCGTAGCCGGCCAGCGCGGACATCGTCAACGCGACGTCCTCCACCGTGCGCGCCACTGGGCCGTCGTAGATGAACGGCGACACATGGTCGAAGCCGTTGGGCCGCGCCAACTGCGGCACCACGCCGTACGACGGCTGGAAGCCGACCACGCCGCACCACGCGGCCGGAATGCGGATCGAACCGCCGCCGTCGTTGGCGCCGGCAAGCGCCAGCATGCCGTCGGCCACGGCCGCCGCGCTGCCGCCTGAAGAACCGCCGCTGTTGCGCGTGACGTCGAACGGATTATTGGTGGCGCCGAACAGCGCGTTGTCGCAGGTGCCGCGATAGCCGAACGCCGGACTGTTGGTCAGGCCCAACACGATGGCGCCGGCGCGCTGGGTGCGGTCCGGAAACACGCTCAGGACGTCGGCCTTTTGATGCCTGAGCGCCGGCACGCCGCCGACGGTCGCCGGCCAGCCCGGATAATGGCCGAACAAATCCTTGATCGCGGTCGGCACGCCGGCCAGCACACCGATGTCCTCGCCGTGCGCCAGGCGCTGCTCCAGCTTGCGCGCCTGCGCCCGCGCATCCTCGAAACCCAGATGCACGAAGGCGTTCAGCGACGGGTTGCGCGCCTCGATGCGGCGGATCGCCGCCTCCAGCGATTGCGTCGGGCTCAGCTCGCCGCTGTTGACCAGCCTGGCCGTCTGCGCGGCCGAGAGTTCATCGATGTCCAGGCTCATCACGCCGTCCCGTATTCGAAGGCGGCGCTGATGAGCAAGCCCAGCTGGTTGCCGATCAGCGGCGCCGCATCGACGCCGTAATCGCCGCGGCGGATGCCGCCGCGCACGTCGAAGCCGACCGTGTAGCGCTCGCTCTTGGGATTGATGCCGGCGCCGACGAAAGTGACGTCCATCTGCACCGGACGCGTCACGCCGTGCAGCGACAAGGTGGCGTGCACCTTCAAGCCGCTTGGGGTCGCCAGCACCTGGGTGCTGTTCAATTCGATCAACGGATAGCGCTCGCCGTCCAGCCAATCGCCGCCGCGCAGCTCGTCGTCGAGGATGGCGTTGGCGGTGGCGATATTGGCCACCGGCACCGAGACCGACAGCCGAGTCGCGGCCAGGTTGTGCGGATCGAAATGCAACGTGCCGGTGGGGCGGGTGAATTCGCCGAAGAAGGTCGAGAAGCCGAAATGCGAGACCGTGAACAGCAGCCGCGTGTGCGCCGGATCGATCACATAGTGGCCGGCGCGCACCGCGTGCAAATCGGTGTTGGCGGGACTGTTGCTGGACTTGGTGGTGTGGCTGAGGAACCAGGCGTCGAAGTTGTTGGCGCTAAGGCGCGCGCCGGGGCCGGCCACCAGCGCGGTGTCGTCCAGCAGCGCGCCGAAGTAGCGCGCCTGCGGATCGGGCTCGACGCGGCGCGTGTCCTGCGTGACGTTCAACAGGCGCTCGACCAGGTCGCACAGGCGCAACTTTTCCGGACCGGCGATCTCGGCGATGCCGTTGAGCGGCGCGTCCTCAGCGATATTGGCCACCGCGCGCGCCACGTCGTCGGCCGCCATCGGTTGCACCAGCCCCGGCGACAGGCGCACGGTGCGGCCGTCGGTCGCGGCGTCGGCGATGCCGCCGAGGAATTCGAAGAACTGCGTGGCGCGCACGATGGTGTAGGGGATGCCGGCCTCGCGCACCAGTTGCTCCTGCGCCAGCTTGGCGCGGAAGTAGCCGTTGTCCGGAAGACGGTCGACGCCGACCACCGACAGCACCACGTGATGGCCGACCCCGGCGCGCCGTTCGGCGGCGATTAGGTTGCGGCCGGCGGTCTGGAAGAACTCCAGCGCGGCGGCATCCTCGAAGGAGCGCGAGTTGGAGACGTCGATGACCACCTGGGCGCCGTCGAGCACCTCGGCCAGTCCGGCGCCGGTGATGATGTTGACGCCGGAGACGGGCGAACCGTCGAACACATCGTGTCCGGCGGCGCAGAGCATGCTGGAGAGCTTGGTGCCGATCAGGCCCGAGCCGCCGATGACGACTACTTTCATACGATTTTCCTTGTGAGCAAGCGCGGCCGGGATGCCGAGCGATTGAACCCAAGTGTAGGAAAGTGTGTGCGGCGCCGGTAGATCCGTCGAGGTACGCACGGTGGTGCGCGCCGGGCACCAATGCGTTTATACGTAGTCTTGGTCGATATAACACCAGCGCCAGTTCTCGCCCGGCTGGGCCGAGGCCATGATGGCGTGGCCGGTTTGCTCGAAATGGTGGGTGGCGTGGCGGCCCGGCGACGAGTCGCAGCAGCCGACGTGGCCGCAGGCCAGGCAGCGGCGCAGATGCACCCACTGCGTGCCCAGCTTCAGGCATTCCTCGCAGCCGGTGGCGGCGGTGGCGGCGACCAGTACTTGGTCCAAGTGTTGGCAAGTCTTGTTCATGGATGCTCCTCAGGTTGGCCTCCAGTGTAACCGTTGTGCGGCGACGCCGATTGGTGCGCAACGTACACCAGCGTGCGGCCCGCCACGTGTCTACCGGCCTGGACGGTCAACGCCTACACTCGTTGTCAGATGTAATGTCACATCGATCAAGGAAATGAACATGCCAGTAGCCGAAACCCCGCTTACTACCGCATCCGATCTCGCCCCGATTTTCGATCCGCTGTACACCACCACCGTGCGCGTCACGGGCGGGAACGGCGGCGCGGCCGGGACGGTGCGTTCCGATGACGGCAACCTGCAGCTCGACCTGGGCGCGCCCGACGCGCTCGGGTTCTCCGGCGCCGGCACCAACCCGGGCCAGCTGTTCGCCGCCAGCTATGCCGCCTGCTTCCACGCCATCCTGGCCTTGCTGGGCGCCAAGGCCGGCGCCGACATGCGCGACGCCGTGGTGCGCGTCACCGCCGCCTACCGCCACGATCCCGGCGACGGCCTGGCGATGATCACCGCCGACATCGCGGTCGACCTGCCGCACGTGTCCAGGCAACTGGGCACCGAGCTGGTCGAGAACGCCGAGCGCGCCTGTCCCTACGCCAAGATTGCGCGACAAGGCACGCGCTGCACGGTCACCGAATCCGAGTACCAACCCAACACCCGGTCCGCGCCATGAGCGCGGCGGCTTTCTTCAAGGCGCACGAAAAAGTGCTCGACGGCGGGCTGCCGGTGCGGCGCGTGCTGCCGGCGGCGGCCAGGCAGTCGGTCGGCCCGTTCCTGTTCCTCGACCACTTCGGCCCGATCGACGTCGAGCCGCACGCCAACCACGACGTGCCGCCGCATCCGCACATCGGCCTGGCCACGGTGACCTATTTATATGAAGGCGTCTCGGTGCACCGCGACAGCGTCGGCTCGCTGCAAAGGGTCGAGCCCGGCGCGATCAACTGGATGACCTCCGGCGGCGGCGTGGTCCACTCGGAGCGGCTGCCGCCCGAGCTGCAGGGCCAACCGCGCCGTATCCACGGCCTGCAACTGTGGGCGGCGCTGCCGCAGGCGCACGAGGAGGACGCGCCCAGCTTCGCGCACACGCCGGCCGAAGCGATCCCGCTGGTCAGCCTGCCCGGCGCCGAGGTGCGGGTGCTGATCGGCAGCGCCTTCGGCCGGACCTCGCCGGTGGCCACCTTCAGCGCGACCTATTATCTCGACATCGGCCTGGAGGCGGGCGGGCAAATCGTGCTGGAGGACTTGCCGGTCGAAGCCGCTATTTACCCTGTGCTGGGCGAAATCGCGCTGGACGGCGAGCCGCTGGCGCAACACACGATGGCCTACCTGGCGCCGGGCGAGCCGCTGCGGGTGTCGGCCGGCGCGGCGGCGCGCTTCGTCGTCATCGGCGGCGAACCGCTCGACGGCCGGCGCCATATGTTCTGGAACTTCGTCTCGTCGAGCAAGGAGCGACTGGCCAAGGCCTGCGAGGACTGGGAGCAACAACGCTACGCGCCGGTCCCCGGCGAAACCGAATGGATACCCCTGCCCCGGCCGTACCGGCCCTAGAAAGACGAGACCCACCATGGCATTCAAAGAAACCAAACTACCGGCCGACGCGCCCGTCGCCGCCAAGGCGCTGGGCTGGATCGACGACCGCTTCCCGCTGTCGGTCCTGTGGAACGACCAATGGGCGAAATACTACGCGCCGAAGAACCTCAACTTCTGGTACTTCTTCGGCTCGATCGCGCTGACGGTGCTGGCGATCCAGATCGTCAGCGGCATCTTCCTGGTGATGCACTACAAGCCGGAGGCCACGCTGGCCTTCGCCTCGGTCGAATACATCATGCGCGAAGTGCCGGGAGGCTGGCTGGTGCGCTACATCCACTCGACCGGCGCCTCGTCGTTCTTCATCGTCATCTATCTGCACATGACACGCGCGCTGCTGTACGGCTCCTACCGCAAGCCGCGCGAGCTGGTGTTCCTGTTCGGCTTCTGCATCTTCCTGTGCCTGATGGCGGAGGCGTTCTTCGGCTACCTGCTGCCGTGGGGGCAGATGTCGTACTGGGGCGCGCAGGTGATCGTCAATCTGTTCGGCGCGATACCCGTCATCGGCCCCGACCTGTCGCTGTGGATACGCGGCGACTACGTGGTGTCGGACGCCACGCTGAACCGCTTCTTCGCCTTCCACGTCATCGCGATTCCGCTGGTACTGATCGGCCTGGTGACGGCGCACCTGATCGCGCTGCATGAAGTCGGCTCGAACAACCCGGATGGCATCGAAGTGAAGGATCACCTCGACGCCGACGGCCATCCGCTCGACTCGATCCCGTCGCACCCGCACTACACCATCCACGACATCTTCGGCGTCACGGTGTTCCTGGCGCTGTTCAGCGCGGTGGTGTTCTTCGCGCCGGAGATGGGCGGCTACTTCCTGGAATACAACAACTTCCTGCCGGCCGACTCGCTGAAGACGCCGGTGCACATCGCGCCGACCTGGTACTTCACGCCGTTCTACTCAGTGCTGCGGGCCTGCACGGCCGACTTCATGTGGGTGGCGATGGGCGCCGTCGCCTTGTACGTGTCGCTGATCTGGTTCCGCACGCGGCTGTCGCTGATGGCCAAGGCGGCGATCACGGCGGTCGCGCTGCTGGTCATCGCCGGCATGCTGCCACAGGTGCTCGACGCCAAGTTCTGGGGCGTGGTGCTGTTCGGTTCGTCGGTGGTCATCATCGCCACACTGCCGTGGCTGGACCACTCGCCGGTGCGCTCGATCCGTTATCGTCCGGGCTGGCACAAATGGGTGTACGCGACGTTCTTCACCACCTTCCTGACGCTGGGCTGGCTGGGCACGTTGCCGGTCACCCCGGCGCGCACCATGGCGGCGCAGGCCGGCACGCTGTTGTACTTCAGCTTCTTCCTGCTGATGCCGTGGTGGAGCAAGTCGGGCAGGTTCAAATCGCCGCCGAATCGGGTCACCTACCGACCTCATTAGCGAAAAGCTGGTAGTCTGGCCGACATCCAAGCAAACAGGAGCGGCAGATGAAACAACGCGGTCTAGGCAATCAAGGATTAATCGTATCGGCGCAGGGTCTCGGCTGCATGGGCATGAGCAACTCCTACGGCCCGGCGGACGAGGCCGAGTCCATCGCCACGCTGCACCGCGCGATCGACCTCGGCATCAACTTCTTCGACACGGCCGAAGTGTACGGCCCGTACCACAACGAAGAGTTGCTGGGGCGCGCGCTCAAGGGCCGGCGCAAGGACGCGATCCTCGCCACCAAATTCGGCTTCGACCTGCGCGAAGGCGCCAGGATGGGCGTCACCAGCGACCCGGCGCACATCCGGGTCGCGGTCGAGGGCTCGCTGCGGCGGCTCGGCACCGACCACATCGATTTGCTGTACCAGCAC
>Ga0247815_10000872_pt1 | contig 23401 bp, 16 predicted proteins | sample UWRJL194509B1_FD_181014 | JGI IMG/M metagenome (GOLD analysis project Ga0247815, IMG submission 181014) | Plant litter microbial communities from Arlington Agricultural Research Station in Wisconsin, United States - UWRJ-L194-509B-1 | ecosystem: Environmental > Terrestrial > Plant litter >...
CGGCGCTGCTGCTGATCCGTCTGGTATGGCTGCCGTGGGCGCGCATCGCCTTCACCCGCGCGCGTGAGGCGTCGTCGAGCGTCAACGCCTCGCTGGCGGAGAACATCAACGGCATCCGCACGGTGCAGGAAAGCCGGCGCGAACAGGTGAACTTCAGCCGCTTCGAGGTGCGCGCACGAGAAAATCTGGAGGCGCAGGTCGACTCGTCGCGCGCCTCGCAGGTGATGGTGCCGACGGTCGACCTGCTGACCGGCGTGGCCATGGCGATCGTGGTGGTGATCGGCGGGCGGGCGGTGGTGGCGGGGGAACTCGACGTCGGCGTGATCGTGGCCTTCATCTTCTGCGTGCAGCGCTTCTTCGATCCGATCCGCACGCTGACCATGCAGTACACGGTGATGCAGCGGGCCATGGCGTCGGGCCAGCGCATCTTCGAAGTGCTGGACGTGCCGGTGACGCTGGAGGACCGGCCCGACGCGCGGCCGATGTCGGACGCGCCGCCGGCCATCGTGTTCGACAACGTGACCTTCGGCTACCGGCCCGGCCAGCCGGTGCTGCACGATCTGAACCTGCGCATTCAGCCGTATCACACGGTCGCGCTGGTCGGCGCCACCGGCTCAGGCAAGACCAGCATCGCGGCCTTGATCCATCGTTTCTACGATGTGTGGGACGGCTCGGTGAAGATCGGCGGCGACGACGTCCGCGAGCTGACGCTGGAATCGCTGGGGCAGGGCGTGGGCATGGTGCTGCAGGAGCCGTTCCTGTTCAGCGGCACGGTGGAGGACAACGTGCGCTACGGCGTGCGCGACGCCACCCGCGAACAGATCGTCGCAGCATGCAAGGCGGTGCACGCGCATGACTTCATCGAAGCGCTGCCGCAGGGTTACGACTCGCAGCTGGGGCAGCGCGGGCGCAACCTGTCGGTCGGCCAGCGGCAATTGCTGAGCTTCGCGCGCGCCTTGCTGGCGTCGCCGAAGATCTTGATATTGGACGAGGCGACCGCCAACATCGACAGCTTCACCGAGCTGAAAATCCAGAGCGCGCTGGAGCTGCTGCGCAAGGGCCGCACCACCATCATCATCGCGCACCGGCTGGCCACGGTGCGCGACGCCGATTTAATCGTCGTGCTGAAACAGGGCCGGATCGCCGAACAGGGCGACCACCGCCAACTGATGGCGCACGACGGCATCTACGCCGCGCTGCACGCCAGCAGCAGCGCATCGTTCGACGACATTCCATCCACTTGAGAGGCAATTGAATATGACCACCATCCGCGACTATCGTCCATTCGGGCGTACCGGCGTCAAAGTATCGCCGCTGGCGCTGGGCACCATGATGTTCGGCGGGAAGACCGATTATGAGGAATCGGCGCGCATCATCGACCGCGCCATCGAGGCCGGCATCAACCTGATCGACACCGCCAATATTTATTCGCGCGGCGTCAGCGAGGACTTCACCGGCAAGGCGCTGAAGGCGAACGGCCAGCGTCACAATGTCTTCCTTGCCTCCAAGGTGCACCTGCCGATGCACGACAGCGACGCCAATCTGCGCGGCAGCTCGCGCCGACACATCATCGAACAGGCCGAGAACAGCCTGCGCCGGCTCGATACCGATTACCTCGATTTGTACCAGATCCATCGTCCGGCGCCGGACACCGCCATCGACGAGACCTTGCGCGCGCTGGACGACCTGGTACGTTCGGGGAAGGTGCGCTACATCGGCTCCAGCACCTTCGCCGGCTGGCAGGCGGTGGAGGCGCTGTGGGCGGCCAAGGAGCTGGGCCTGAACCGCTTCGTCTCCGAACAGCCGCCCTACAATCTGCTGGACCGCCGCATCGAGCGCGAGCTGGTGCCGGTGGCGCAAACCTGGGGACTGGCGCTGCTGCCATGGAGTCCGATCGGCGGCGGCCTATTGTCGGGCAAGTACCGCCTCGGACAGCCGCCGGAGCAGGGCCGCTACGTCGATCCAAGCCCGCTGCAAGCGCGCCGGCTGACGCCGCGCATCTATGATGTGATCGAGCCGCTGGCGCAATTGGCCGAGCAGAAGGAGGTGCCGTTGTCGCAATTGGCGCTGGCCTGGACCGTGCAGCAACCCGGTGTCACTAGTTCCATCATCGGCCCGCGCACGCTGGCGCAGTTCGAGGACGCGCTGGCCGCGCTGAAGGTGGAGTTCACCGCCGCCGACCTGGAACGCATCGACGCCATCATCCCGCCCGGCACCCACGTCGCGCCGTTCTACGAAGCCGACTTCTCGGCCAGCCGTTACCGCTGGTGATCCAGCGCATCCAGCTCCGCAAGCAGCGCTTCGATAAGCGCTGCCGATCCTTGCGGCGCGGCCAGGTCGCCTTTCGCGCCATACCGGTATATTCTTTCCAGCTCGCCCTTCAGCTTCGCAACGAACGGCGCGTTGCGCCGCCAGCTTCCGGCGTCGACGCCAAAATAATCCACCGTGTGGACCGACACTCGCCATCCCTGCAGTACGGTGTTGAAAGTAAGTTGGCTCCTGGGGGCGGCGTGTAGCTTGCACAGCAGGTGAATCCGCCGATCCGGGCACAAGCGCCTCAGGATGGTGGCGCTGAAGCCGACGTTTTGCAGCGTATTGCGCGCCTCGGTCTCCAAGTAAAACAGATCGGCCGGAACGCCTAACCGCCGGGAGGCCGCCGCGATATGTTCCGCTTCGCGGCCATAGCCGCTGATAACGATGTGCCGGAGCGCTTTCGCCGCCCACAGCTCGTGGATACGCTCGGCGAACTCCCGATGATGGTGCGGACTGCCAAAGACGAATAGCGTCTCGGCGGCGATGTCCGCGCTGGGCGCGAAGAAAAAGTCGGTGACCGACGCCGCCGTCATGCCGGCAGGCGTTCGTCCGTCACGGGTTCGAGCTGCAGGCCGGGGGCGAACATCTCGATGAAGCGGTAGGCGAAGCTGGGCAGGAACACGCCTTTGCGCACCGCCAGCATGGTGCTGCAGGTGCCGAACAACTCTCCTTGTGTCGGCAATACCACAAGGCCGTCGCGCTGGATGTCTTCCAGCGCCATTTCGGCCACGATGCCGACACCCAGGCCGCGCCGCACATAGGTCTTGATCACGTCCGCGTCCATCGCCGTTAAACGTAGGTCCGGCGTCAAGCCGGCCTTGCTGAACGCGGCGTCGACGCATTTTCGCCCGGTGAATTGCTCGTTGTAAGTCACCAGCGGATAGGCGGCGATCTGCTCCAGCGTCACCGGCGCCTGCCGCAACAGCGGGTGCTCGATGGGCACCACTACTTGATGGCTCCACGTGAAGCAGGAGTAAGCCTGCACGTCGCTGGCCTGGTTCAGCGCCTCGCTGGCGATGCCGATGTCGGCCTCGCCGTTGGTCACCATGTCGGCGATCTGGCGTGGCGCGCCCTGGTGCAGCTCCAGCTTGACCTTGGGGAAGGCCTGGTTGAATTCCTCCACCACGCGGGGCAAGGTGTAGCGCGCCTGCGTGTGCGTGGCGGCGATCACCAGCCGTCCGCTATCGACGCCGGCGTATTGGCTGGCGTAGCGGCGCAGGTTCTCCGTCTCCTGCAGGATGCGGCCGACGATCTGCACCGCGCCGTCGCCGGCGCGCGTCAATCCGGTCAGGCGCTTGCCGCTGCGGACGAACAGCTCGATCCCCAGCTCGTCCTCCAGATCCTTGATCTGTTTACTCACGCCCGATTGCGACGTATAGAGCACGGCGGCGACCTCGGTGAGATTGAGGTTGTTGCGTATCGCTTCGCGCACAAAGCGCAATTGCTGGAAATTCATCTGGTACCCGATCTTCATATGCTGATCAACTTGCCACATGATAGATATTCCACGCCAGGTTACAACGAACACTTCCAAATATGCATATCCGAAGCGCGTTGAGTGATGAAGCAAAGCGCTAACGCGTCCCATGCTTATATCGCCGTTGCTTATATCGTTCCAAGTTTTGATTGTTTGTGAAGTGTGACTTTGACATGTAACTTCTCTCCCACTATTTAACGGTGGATGGGTAAGCGGCATGACACGCAAGCAGATGAGCATCGGGATGAATATCCTTGGAATGGGCGGACACGGCGCCGCGTGGCGGTTGGGCGAGGTCGCGCCGTCGGCGTTGCTGGATGTCGACTACTTCACCAACATCGCCCGCATTTCGGAGCGCGGCACGCTGGACGCCATCTTCCTGGCGGACGGCCCGGCGCTGATCGGCGATGTCGCCGATGCGCCGGCCGGCAGATTGGAGCCGACCGTGCTGCTGACGGCGGTGGCGCTGGCCACCAGCCATATCGGCGTGATCGCCACCGCCTCCAGCACCTACAACGATCCTTACAACCTGGCGCGCCGGCTGGCGTCCATCGATCATATCAGCGGCGGCCGCGCGGCTTGGAACGTGGTGACCACGGCCGGCGATGTCGCCGCGCGCAATTTCGGCCTGACCGGCGCGCCGCCGCACGCGGACCGCTATGGCCGCGCCGCCGAATTCATCGAGATCGCCAATAAACTGTGGGATAGCTGGGAGGACGACGCCATCATCGCCGACCGCGAGCGCGGCGTCTTCGCCGATCCGTCCAAGGTCCACGCCATCAATCACGACGGCGCGCATTTCTCGGTGCATGGCGCGCTCAATGTCCCGCGCTCGCCGCAGGGCAGGCCGGTGCTGGTGCAGGCCGGATCGTCCGAGGGCGGCAAGGCGCTCGGCTCGCGCTATGCCGACGCCATCTTCACCACCCAGACCACGCTGGAAGACGGCGTGGATTTCTACAACGAGATGAAAGGGCGGGCCCGCAGCTGGGGGCGCGATCCGGACGCGCTGAAAATCATGCCCGGCCTGTCGACCGTGATCGGTTCGACCGAAGCGGAGGCCAACGCCCGCTGCGATTTGCTCGATTCCTTCCACGGGGAGCAAGGCTTGGTGGGGCAAATCGCCCAGCGCATCGGCATCAATGTCGCGGAATTGAATCTCGATGAGGAGCTGCCTTGGGATCGGATCGGCGATGTGCGCGACCTGACCACCGGCTCGCACGGCTTCTTCCAGGCGCAGATCAATCTGGCGCGGCGCGAGAAGCTGACGGTGCGCCAGCTGTCGCGCCGCATTCGCAGCGGCCACCGGCTGCTGGTCGGCACGCCGGAACAGGTCGCGGGCAGTCTGGAACAATGGTTCCTGGCCGGCGCCGCCGATGGTTTCAACATCATGCCCGACGTCTTCCCGTCCGGCGCCGAGATCTTCGTCGACCACGTGGTGCCCTTGCTGCGCAAGCGCGGCATCTTCCGCCACGAATACTCCGGCAAGACCTTGCGCCACCACCTCGGCCTGGAGCGACCGGAAAGCCAGTTCACCGCGCGCCGCCGCGACCGCAGCGCGGCCTGACCCATGAGCCAGAGCGCATCCTCCCATCCAGCAGCCGGCGTGCCGTCTCTGCGCAAGGGCAACCGACCGCGCATAGGACTGGTGCTGGCCGCGTTGTTCGTGCTGTCGCTATTGGCCGCCGCCGCGTTCCCCGGCCTGCTGGTGCACGGCGATCCGCTCGAAGGCAGCGCCCGCGACGCCTTCATCGCGCCGGGAGTGGCCGGCCACCTGTTCGGCACCGATGAAAACGGCCGCGATGTGTTGACTCGCCTGGTGCACGGCGCCCGCTCGTCGCTGTTCATGGGCGTCGGCGGAACCATCATCGGCGTTGGCTTCGGCGTGCTGCTTGGACTGGCCGCCGGCCTGGGACGCCGCTGGCTCGACACCGCCTTGATGCGCCTGGTCGATATCCTGCTTGCCTTTCCGGACCTGCTGCTGGCGTTGGTGTTTATCGCCTTCTGGGGCCAGGGGCTGCTGAACGCGACGCTGGCGGTGGGCGTCTCCAGCGTGCCGCGCTATGCACGGATGGTGCGGGCGCACACGCTGCGGGTGCGCACCTCGTCTTATGTGGAAGCCGCCGGCACGCTGGGCTGGCATCCCGCCGTCATCCTGTGGCGCCATGTGCTGCCCAACGCCATCCGCCCGGTGCTGCCGCTGGCCACCATCGGCATCGGCACCAAGATCGCGCTCGGCGCGGCGCTGAGTTTTCTCGGTTTCGGCGCGCCGCCGCCGTCGCCGGAATGGGGCGGGATGCTGGCCCTCGGTCGTAACTTCATGGACAACGCCTGGTGGCTTGTGGCGGTGCCCGGCCTGGCGATCACGCTAACGGTTGTCTCCATCACGGTCCTCGGCCGCGAACTGCTGCTGCGCAGCGAAGGGAAAAAATCATGAACATGCCTGTCTCGATTCTGCATCAATTCAAACCGGTGCTGGTGGAAGTGGAACAGCTGAGGGTGCGCTTTGGCGCCCACGGCGAGGATGTGGTCAAGGGCATCAGCTTCCAGGTACGTGAGGGCGAATGCCTGGCCATCGTCGGCGAATCCGGTTCCGGCAAGAGCGTCACCGCGCGTAGCCTGCTCGGCTTGGCGGGCGAGGGCGCGCAAGTGCGCGCCGACAGCCTGCGCTTCGGCGACGCCGATCTGGCGGCCTACGGCGAGCGTCAATGGCGCGCGCTGCGCGGTGACAAGATCGGTCTGGTGATGCAGGATGCGCTGAACGCGCTCGATCCGATGCGCACGCTGGGCCGCGAGGTCGGCGAACCGCTCGACCTGCACCGGAAATTAACGCCACAGCAGCGCGTCGGCCAGGTGCAAGCCTTGCTGGAATCCGCCGGCATGCCCGACGCCGCGCTGCGGCTTGGCCTGTATCCGCACCAGTTGTCGGGCGGCCTGCGCCAGCGCGCGCTGATCGCCTCGGCCATCGCCTGCGGCCCTCGACTGCTGATCGCCGACGAACCGACCACCGCGCTCGACGCGGCGGTGCAGGCGCAGGTGCTGGCCTTGTTGCAGCAGCTGCGCAACGAGGGCATGGCGATGCTGTTGGTCAGTCACGACCTGGCGCTGGTGGCGCAATTGGCCGACCGGGTCGCGGTGATGCTGAATGGCGAGATAGTAGAACAGGGACCGGTCCAGCAGATACTGCACGCCCCGCAACACGATTACACACGCTCGCTGGTGGCCGCCGCCTTCGCCATGCACGGTCAGGCCAGCGCCGCGCAGCGGCCGATAACGCTGGCGCACCGGACGGCCAGCGTGATGCATGCGGTCGGCCTGAATAAGACTTTCACCGCTCCCGGCGGCGGCCGGCGCCATGCCGTCGCCGACGTGTCGCTGACGCTGCGGCGCGGCGAGACGCTGGGCATCGTCGGCGAATCAGGTTCCGGCAAAACCACCTTGAGCCGCATCCTGCTCGGCCTGGAAACGCCGGACGCCGGCCGGGTTCAATGGTTCGGTCGCGATCTCGATGCGCTGCCGGCAGCGGAGCGGCGGCGCGAACGGCGCCGGGTCCAGGTGGTTTTCCAGGACACGCTGGGCTGCTTCGATCCGCGCTACACGGTGGCGCGGGTACTCGACGAGGCGCTGGCCGCCGCCGGCGTGTCGCGCGGCGCCGAGCGCCAACAGCGCGCCATCGAACTGCTGCAACTGGTGCGGCTCGATCCCGCCTGCTTGCCGGGCCGGCCCTTGCTGCTGTCCGGCGGCCAGCGCCAACGGCTGGCGATCGCCCGCGCGCTGGCGGCCAATCCCGATGTGCTGATCTGCGACGAGCCGGTGTCCGCGCTCGACGTGTCGGTGCAGGCGCAGGTGCTTGATCTCCTGGCGGACCTCAAGTCGCGGCTTGGCCTGTCCTGCGTCTTCATCTCGCACGACCTGGGCGTGGTGCGCCGCATCTGCGACCGCGTCGCCGTGATGAAGGACGGCGCCATCGTCGAGCAAGGCCTGGTGGAGGAAATCTATGCGCAGCCGCGCCACCCTTATACGCGTTTACTGTTGGCCGCGCAGGCCAGCATGCCGCACCCCGATTTTTTGTTTAATTCAATAACTGAAGAAAGCTGGAGCAATGGAAAAGAAAGTGCACTGGGCGCAGCCTGAAACGAATATGTCCAATTCTAAGAAATCGAATGCGGTGAGCATGCCTGTGGCCCGCCGCCGGTACGCCCGGACCTTGATCAGCACCGCTGTCGGTACGCTTTGCCTTGGCGGCAGCGCGCTCGCGGCCGACGATGAACAGCAGACCGCCGTTGCGGCGGCCGCCGCGGCCCAGGCGGCGGTGGTGGACAGCGCCTCGGCGCTGACCCAGACGGCGGTGATCATCAAGGGCAAGGCGCTCGACGGCGCCAACCGCGCCAAGCTGCGTTTGGAGGAAGTGCCCGGCGGGACCAGCGTGGTCAGCGCCGAGCAGGTGGAAAAGGGCCGCGTCTTTACCAGCGAAGACGTGCTGGCCTACCAGCCCGGCGTGTATGCGCAAGCGGCGGGCGGCACCGACGGCATCAAGATTTCGATCCGCGGCTCTGCCATCAACCGCGGCACCAATTTCTTCCGCTCCGGTACCTTGTTCCTGTTCGACGGCCTGCCGGTGACGGGTCCGGGCGGCACGCCTTACGAATTGTTCGAGCCGCTGGGATTGTCGTACACCGAAGTGCTGCGCGGCGCCAACGCCTTCGACCTCGGCGCGCTGATGCTGGGCGGCGCCATCAACTACAACACCCGCACCGGCTACGACGCGGCGCCGTTCGAGGCGCGCGTGGAGGGCGGCAGCTTCGGCTACCGCAAGGTGGCGCTGAGCGCCGGCGGCGTCGCCGGCGCGCTGGATTACTACGTAGCCGGCACCTATTCGGAGCGCGCCGGTTTCCAGGACCTGTCCAGCGGCCGTTCGCGCGGCGTGATCGCCAACATCGGCTACAAATTCAGTCCGGAAGTGCAGACCCGCTTCTACCTGCGCTATCGCGAGACCGACAACTACCAGCCCGGCGCGCTGACCGTGGCCCAGATCGAACAAAATCCGCGCCAGGCCAATCCGGTGTCGGTGGCGCAGAACGCGCACCGCAACCAGCCCGGCTCCACCTGGATCGCCAACAAGACCACCTGGAACATCGACGCCGATTCCAAGCTTGAAGCGGGCCTGGTCTACCACGACTATCCGATCGACCAGCAGCTGGGCGTCAACGTCGGCGAGTGGGGCTTCCGCGACTTCTCGGCCTCACTGCAATACCAGCGCAACGACACCTGGTGGGACAAGCGCAGCGAAACCAAGATCGGCTTCCTGCAAACCAGCCATCTGAACGGCTGGCTCAACACCTCGGTGCGGATTCCGAGCGGCGCCACGGCGGCGCTGCCGGTCGGCACCCGCATCCGCCGCGCGCGCTACGACGGCGCAGACTCCATCCTGCACGCCGGGAACGACCTGGAACTGGCGTCCAAGCTGTGGCTGACCACCGGCGTCTCGGCCATCCATACCAAGCGATATACCGAGGTGACCTTCCCGGTCACCAACGAGCCGTACAAGCGTACCACCACCTCGCTGGCGCCGCGCGCCGGCCTACGCTACACCTTCGACAACGAGATCCAGGTGTACGCCAACGCCAGCCGCTCGGTCGAGCCGCCGAACAGCTGGGCGTTCCTGACGGTGCCGCCGGCCTTCACCACCGGTCCCGCCACAGGATTGTCGCGGCGCGGCATCGACCTCGCCGACCAGGCCGCGAACACGGTGGAAATCGGCACGCGTGGCAGGGCCTTCAATTCCAACTGGAGCTTGAGTCTTTACCGCTCGGCGGTGCGCAACGAGCTGCTGTCGGTGGAAGTGGTGCCGGCCAGCGGCACCACGGCCGCCATCACCGCCGAATCGAACGCCACTCCGACCGTCCACCAGGGCATTGAGGCGGGCTTGGAGTCGGAACTTTGGAAGGGCGCGGCGGGCAAGCTGTCGGCGCGCCAATCGTTCACGCTCAACGACTTCTACTTCCGCAACGACAAGGCCTTCGGCCGCAATACGCTGCCGGGCATTCCGCGCCGTTACTATCAGGGCGAACTGCAGTTCGAACATGCGAGCGGTTTTTACGCCGGCGTGAGCACGCAGGCCTCGTCGGCGATCGACGTCGACTACGCCAATTCCTTCCGCACCCACGGCTACGCCATCTTCGGCGCCAGCCTCGGTTACGACCATCCGACGCAGGGTTGGAAGGTGTTCGTCGATTTCCGCAACCTGGGCGACAAGCACTACGTCTCCAGCGTGGCGCCGGCCTACAACGACAACCGCACCGACCAGCGCCGCTCCGCGCCGGGCGACGGCCGTGGCGTGTACGCCGGCCTGACCGTGAGCTTCCGTTAAACGATGGCGGCCATCGGAAAAATATGTGCCACGGTCTTGGCGGCCGTCGCCACCGCGCTGCTGGCGGGGTGCGACGCGCCCGTCGACGGCGGCGCGCAGCAACCGAAGCAGCAGGCAGGCGCGCGTCCGTTCGACGCTCGCGACTACGCGGAGCAGGCGCCGGGCAAGTCCGGCGGAACGCTGAAGATATCGACCTTCTCGGACCCGACGTCGCTCGACCTGCACTCCATCTCGCACGGCAACGCGCAGTGGCTGGGCCGGATGATCTACGATAACCTGGTCTACCTCGACGCGGAGGGGAATATCTCGCCGTGGCTGGCCAAGTCGTGGGAGGTGTCGGCGGACGGCAAAACCTACACCTTCCATTTGCGCGACGACGTCACCTTCAGCGACGGCGCCAAATTCAACGCCGCCGCCGTCAAGGCCAATCTGGAGCACATGCGCGCGCCGGCCACCAAGTCGCCCTTGGCGGCGGCCTACATCGCGCCGTATATCGACGGCCGCGTCGTCAGCGAGTACGTCTTCGAAGCGAAGCTGCGCACGCCGTACACGCCTTTCCTGTACGTTCTGGCGCAGTCGTGGTTGTCGATGGAGTCGCCGCGCGCGATCAAGGAGGCGCCGGAGAAGCTGGGCGAGTTCCCGGTCGGCTCCGGCCCGTTCGTGGTCGAGCGCTACACGCGGCAGCAGGGCATACGGCTGGTGCGGCGCGCCGACTACAACTGGTCGCCGCCGCAGGTCAAGCATCAGGGACCGGCCTACCTGGAGAAGGCCGAAGTCGACTTCGTGCCCGAGCAGCTGATCCGCTACAACACGCTGTTGTCGGGACAGTACGACCTCACCATGGACGCGCCGCCGCAGAACGCCGCCGCGATCCGCGCCGATCCGGGCTACGTGTTCGAAAGCCGCGTCCGCACCGGTTCGCCGATGCGCGGGCTGGCGTTCAATGTCGACGCCGAGCCGTTCACCGACGTGCGGGTGCGGCGCGCCTTGGCGCTGGCGGTGGACCGCGAAGGCATCGTCAAGGTGGTCGGCTTCGGCGAGTACCAGCCCAAGACCGACTTCCTGGCCGCCACCACGCGTTATTACGACCCATCGTTCCAGGACGCGCTGCGCTACGATCCGGCGCGGGCCAACAAGCTGCTGGACGAAGCCGGATGGACCGAGCGCGACGCCCAAGGCTACCGCACCCGAGGCGGCAAGCGGCTCAGCGCGGAGGCGCTGCTGTCGTCGCTGATGCCGCCCAGCCCGATGTACGCGGCGATCCAGTCCGATGCGCGCAAGATCGGCCTGGAGCTGATCGTGACCCAGCTACCGACCGGGCAAGTGATGGACCGCCGCAGCGCCGGCAATTACCAGGCGCTGTTTGCCGGCGTGTGGCACACCAACACGCCGGACGCGCTGTACATCGGCTATCACGGCGGCGAGATCAGCTCGTCGCGGCGCATCGGCCAGAACGTCTCGCGCCTGCGCGACGCCAGCCTCGATGCATGGCTGGAGGAAGGGCGCTCGGCGCAGGACCCGGCGCTGGCCAAGACCGCCTACGCGCACGCGCAGCAGCGCTTGACGGAACTGGTGCCGGCGATTCCGGTGTACGAAAACTATTCGTCGGTCGCCTACAGCAAACGGCTCAAGGGCCTGGTGTTCGACACCTCGCATAACACCTTGTTCTTGCCGAGCGTCTGGCTGGAGAAACCATGAGCAGGCTACGTAATCTGGGCGGTAAATTATTGGGCGCGGTCGGCGTCATGCTGGGCGCGGCCACGCTGGCCTTCGCCGCGGTCAGCCTGACCGGCGGCGACACCGCGCTGGCGATCCTCGGCGGCGAGGACGCCCAGCCGACGCCGGAGGCGATCGCCCGCGTGCGGATCGACTATGGCCTCGATCAGCCGCTGGCGGTGCGCTATGCGATGTACATGGGCAGGGTGCTGCGGGGCGACCTGGGAATGTCGTATCGCCTCAACGCCCCGGTGGGCGCGTTGATCCGGCAGCAGCTCGGCTACACGGTGACGCTGTCGCTCAGCGCCGCCGCCATCGCGCTGTTGCTGGCGGTGCCGCTGGCGACCGCCACGGCGGGCCGCCGCCGCAGCCCGCTGCGCGCGGTGGCCTCCGGCGCCGAGCTGGTGGCCGCGTCGATGCCGACCTTCGTCCTCGGCTTGCTGCTGCTTCTGCTGTTCTCGTTCCGCCTGCACTGGTTTCCCGCCTCCGGCTCGGACGGATGGCGGGCGCTGGCGCTGCCCGCGCTGACCCTGGCGCTGCCGCTGACGCCGTGGTTGGCCCAGGTACTGCGCCAGGAGCTGGACGAAATCCTGGAGCAGCCCTTCATCGCCATGGCCCGCGCGCGCGGCATGAGCGAGGCCGGGGTGCGCCTGCGCCATGCCTTGCGGCACGCGCTGACATCTCTGGTGACCTTGTCCGGCTTCATCCTCGGCACGCTGCTGGCCGGGACGGCGGTGGTGGAGACGCTGTTCGCCCGCCGCGGCATCGGCCGGCTCATGGTCGACGCCACCGCCGGCAAGGATATCCCGCTGGTACTTGGCATCACGCTGTTGTCGGCGTTGCTGTACGCCGTCGTGCACATACTGGTGGACGCGAGCTATGTCCTGATCGACCCGCGCCTGCGCCACCCCTCACCACTCAAAACCGAAATCGAATCATGAATAAAGCCTACACCATCGAACCCACCCCGCCCACCGACGATGAACTGCGTGCGCGCTTCCGTCCCATCTTCGAGCGCATCGCCGAGGGCGCGCTGGAGCGCGAACGAACCCGCAGCCTGCCGTATGAGCCGGTGCGCTGGCTGCGCGAGGCCGGCTTCGGCGCCGTGCGCGTGCCGCAGCGCTACGGCGGCATCGGCGCCACGCTGCCGCAGTTCTTCGGGCTGCTGCTGGAATTGGCGGCGGCCGACTCCAACGTCTCGCACCTGTTGCGCGGCCACTTCGCCTTCCTGGAAAGCCGGCTGAATCACGAGGACGAGGGCACGCGCGAGTTCTGGCTGCCCAAGGTGGTGGACGGTAAGCTGATCGGCTACGCCATGGCCGAACGCACCGAGACCACCGGCACCAGCGCCACCATCGTGCGCGACGGAGAGGACTGGATCCTGAACGGCAAAAAATACTACAGCACCGGCACCATCTACGCCGACTGGATCGTGGCCTCGGTGGTCGACGGCGAGGAGCGCGTCAGCGTCGCCTTTCCTGCCACGCTGGAAGGCGTCACGCGGCTCGACGACTGGGATGGCTTCGGCCAGCGCATGACCGGCAGCGGCACCACCGTGTTCGAAAACGTGCGGCTGTCGGACCAGCACATCGTGCGGCGCTTCCCATCGAGGCCGCCCAGCTCCTACCAGAAGGCGTTCCTGCAGTTGATCCTGTTGACCAGCATCGCCGGCGTCGGCCGCGCCGTGCTGCGCGACGCCATCGGCTTCGTCCAGCCGCGCACCCGTGCCTTCGACGTGCAGGGGCAATCCAGTCCTCGCCTGGATCCGTTGGTGCAGCGAGTGGTCGGCCGCATCTCCAGCCTGTCGTACGCGGCCGACAGTCTGGTGCAAAGCGTGGCGCGCGCGCTGGAGAACACCTGGCAGCAGGCGCAGGCCGGCACCGCCGACGACGCGCTGTATGTGGCCACCGAGATCGAAGCGTTCCAGGCGCAGCAGGTGGTGATCGACTTGGTGCTGCAGGCCAGTACGCTGCTGTTCGAAGTCGGCGGCGCCTCGGCCACCAGCGAGACGCGGCGGCTGGATCGCCATTGGCGCAACGCGCGCACGGCGGCTTCTCACAACCCGGCGATCTTCCGCGAGCGCGCCATCGGCGACTACCTGCTCAACGGCATTGTGCCTGATTCGAACTGGTGGAAGGACGCCGAAGCGGGCCAGGTTCCGCCGGCGGATCCGGCTTGACGACGCCATATCCCATCCGCCGCAGCATCCGGCTGGTCCTGCTGAACCAGCGCGACGAGCTGTTGCTGATGCGGATGGAGCTGCAGGGGCGGCGCTTCTGGTGCACGATCGGCGGCGGCATCGAGCAAGGCGAAACGCTGCGCCAGGCGGCGCGGCGCGAGGCACGCGAGGAGACCGGCTTCACCGGCGCCGATCTGGAACTGGGGCCGGTCATCTGGCGCTGCGAGCATCTGCTGACCATCGCCGGGACGCCCACGCTGCACCACGAGCAGTTCATGCTGGCCCGCACGCGGCGCGAACAGCTTGGCCGGCAAGAGCTGACGGCCGAGGAGAACGCCGTGGTCAAGGAGTTCAAGTGGTGGCCGCATGCGGAACTGCTATCGACCAGGGAGTTGATTTTTCCGCCGAACCTAGCGCGTCATCTGGGCCCCGTGATCGGCGGCCAATTGCCGCCGCATGCCATGTCGATCGACTGCTCATGAAAGCCGATCGGCCATTGATAATCTGGGACTTTGACGGAACGCTGGCCTACCGCGAGGGTGGAATGTGGTCGGCCACGCTTGCCGAGGTGGTCAACGCATCAGGCTACTGTGTGCGACAACTGCTGCCTGCCGATTTCACGCCATATTACTGTCGAATCATGTGCCCGAACTGGAGTCCCTGGTCGGGGCTTTGGGAATAAGGCATCATTTCGACGCGGTGTGGACTTCCGCTTCGCTAGGCTACGAAAAGCCGCATCCAGCCGCCTACTCAGCCGCATTGGGCACCTCTCCGGCGGCGCCCAGCTGGATGATAGGCGACAGTATCCAAGCCGACGTGCTGGGCGCGGCGAAGCACGGCCTGCGCGCTGTTCTCGTCAGGTCAAAAAGTGATCAAGTACCTTTTTCAATGCTCGATCTAGCGAAGTTGCCCGAGTTGCTGCGATCACGTGGCTAGCGAAAGTGCGGCGCCACCGTCTAGTGACATTTCCAGTATTTCAGCAGCCCATTGGTTCAGGCTCTTTCCGTGGGCCGCAGCGGCAAGCGCGGCGGCTTCGTGGACTGCGGGATCGACACGAAGAACAAATTTCCCTGAAAATTTCTTGAGTGGCGTAATAAGCGGCACGTATTGACTTACACGCTGGAAGCAGTGGAGCCACAGTCATGGCTGGCTTGGAAGCGCGCCCGGTGTGCGATTGCCGGACAGCGCGGTGAAGGCCCAATAGGCCAGCGCCGCCACCACGATGCCCATCACGTTTTTCAACGGATGGGTGGCGAGCAGCATCACCGCCACGCCGCTGCTCCAGGCCAGCAGGCCCTGCCAGCGGAAGGCGCGGTGGCCGTCGCGCACGAAGCTGCGCGCCAGCCAGTAGTCGCCGACCAGCACGCCGGCGATCGGCGGGATCGTCACCGTCAGCACCATCAGGAAGCCCATGAAGTTGTCGAGGATGCCGACGCCGGCCAGCACGGCGCCCGCGCTGCCGGCCAGCAGCGTCGCCAGGCGGCGCCGGCTGTCCGGCCAGCCGAACACCTGTGTGATGGCCAGCCCCGACGAATAGGCGTTCATCACATTGGTGGTCCAGGTGGCCAGGATCAGCACCGACAACGCCAGCAGCGGCATGCCCAGCCTGGCGTAGATGTCGACGATGTCGTAGGTGTGCTGGAAGATCGCCAGCATCGCGCCGCAGGCGGCCAGCCCGAGCGCGGCCGGCATCAGGCCCAGCAGCGAGCCGAGCACGGCGGCGCGGCGGTCCTTGGCGTGGCGCGCGTAGTCGGGCGAGATCACGCCGCCGACGGCGAAGAAGCCGATGGCGATGCCGACCGCCGTCATCATGTCCATCCGCGCCGCCGGCGCCGGCCGGTAGTTGGCGACTTGCTCGAAGCTGTTGGCCTTGAGCGCCATGTACACGGCGAAACCGACCAGCGCGATCTTGCACGGCACCGCCAGGTAGTTGAGCCACTTCAGCCATTTGAAGCCGAACGCGGCGCTGAGCATCATGAACAGGCCCAGCGCCACCGAGGCCAGCGCCGGCGACACGCTCCAGCCCATCGACAGCTGCAGGATGCGCGCGGCCGACGAGCCGGCCAACGCGCTCTGCACGCCGAACCAGCCCAGCAGCGATATGCCCAGCGCCACGCCGACCACGATGCGCGCGCCACGAACGCCGAAGGCGCTGGCGGCCAGCTCCACCGTGTCGCGGCGCTGCTCGACGGCGGCGATGCTTTCCAGGCTCATGTAGGTGCCGACCACGGCGCAGCCGATGGCCGCCGCCAGCAGCGTGTCCCAAAAGCCGAGGCCGGCGATCAGCGTGCTGCCGATCAGCAGCGAGGGGATGCTGATCATGCCGCCGAACCAGATGGTGGCCAGCCCGAGCCAGCTCAGTGAGGGCGCGGCGGTGGTGGAGTCGTTCATGGGAGTCCTGGAAAAGTGTGGGAAAGGAGATCAGGCCGGCGTTACGTCGTGGCCCATATGGAGCTGCTCGACCGGCACGTAATCGACGTCGTAGCCGAAATAGCGTGGCCCGACCAGTTCCAGCCCGGCCGCGCCGCGCCACTGGGCGACGCACGGAATGCCCAGCACCGCCACCCGCAAGCCATAGCGCAGCAGTTCGCCGGTGACCGGCTCGCCGCTCTCCAGATCCAGCAGCACAATCAAGTCCGGCGTCGACACCAGCACCTGTTCGCCGCGACGGGCCAGCAGGAATTCGTTCTGAAACAGCAGGCTCAGCTCCTCGCCGTCGAAACCGTCGAGGCCGACGATGCGCGCCTGGCCGCGAGAAAAGCCGCCGTCGGTGCCGCGCTGCACGTCGACCACCTTGCCGGTGTGGACCAGGAAGCCGCCGGTTGCCAGCAGCGCCGCCTGGACCGGATCGGCATGCCGCGCGCGCGCCTCGAAGATCGCCCGTCCGGTCGCCAGCGCCTTGCCGATCGAACCGCGCACCACCGCCTGCCTGGCTTGCTTACCGTTCATCGAATACATCGCGCCCAGCGCGGATCCGCCCATCTCCGTGGTGATCGCGCGCACGAAGCGCTCGGTGTATTTGTTGCTGACCGCGTCCACCATCACCGCGTTGCCTTTTTCATCGGCCAGCGCCAGCGGCGAGGCGGCGATGCCGTGCAGCGTGCACAAGGTCATCTGGATTTCGGGAAAGGCGCGTCCCATGGTGTCGCCGTCGACCAGCGGCAGGCCGCGCACGCTGGCGGCGCAGAACGGGATGGTCGAATTGAGTCCGCCCACTTCGGCCGACATCAGCGCGGTGGCCTTGCGGCCGAGGAAGGCTTCCAGCGCAGCCAGGCTGTTGAGCACCTGCTCCAGGTTGGGCAGCTTTTCCAGCAGCACCGTCGGCGCGCCGATGCCGGCCACCGAGATCACCAGCGCGTCGTCGTCCAGGCTATCGACGTCGATCAAGGTGACCGGGCCGTGCAGCCGCATGGCGTGCTGCGCCAGCAATTTCCCCAGGTAGGGATCGCCGCCGCCGCCGGTGCCGTACACCGCGCCGCCGAGGGCGATCGCCTCCATGTCTTGCACTTCTATGATGCGCATCGGTATTCCTCTCAGCTTGTCGTTTGCAGGTTGCCGACCACGCGCACCCGGATCCGGGTGGCGTTGCCGGGCATATAGGCCAGCGGCACGTCCTCGATGTCGACCAGCTCCAGGCTGTCCGCCGAGGCGCCGGCGGCCAGCGCCTTTTGCTCCGCCTCGGCGCGCACCTGGGCGATGGCGGCGTCGCGCCCGATGTCGGCCAGCCGCAGCACGCGGTCGGCCTCGCCGCTGACCTGGGCCATGGCGGCGCCGACCGCGTTGGCGACCGCGAAGTGGGGCGGGCGCCGCAGTTCGAACTGGCCCAGCGTGTCGTGCAGCAGCACGCTGCCGCCGCCGACCACCAGCACCGGCAGGGGCTGGTCCGAGGTGCGCATGCGGTCGACGGCGGCGACGATCATGGCGCGCATCCGCGCCAGACAGGCCGCCGTGCGCGCCGGGTCGAGGCCGGCCACCAGCGCCGGGTCGCCGATGTCGGCGATGCCGGAGGCCGCCACCGCGATATCGGTGGCGGTCAAGGTGCGTCCGCCGAACACCAGCGCCTCGCTGCGCAGGCGGAAGCCGACGCTGTGCGGGCCGATGGTTTGATAATCGTCGGCGATCAGCGTGCCGCCGCCCAGGCCGAGGCTGTAGACGTCGGGCATGCGGAAATTGGTGCGCACGCCGCCGACTTCGACCGCCGTGCCGGTCTGGCGCGGAAAGCCGTTGACCAGCACGCCGACGTCGGAGGTGGTGCCGCCGATGTCGACCACGATGGCGTCCTTGCAGCCGGACAGGAAGGCGGCGCCGCGCATCGAGTTGGTCGGTCCCGAGGCTACCGTCAATATGGGAAAGCGCGCCGCGCGGTCGGCGTCCATCAGCGTGCCGTCGTTTTGCGTGATGTAGAACGGCGCCGCGACGCCGGCCTCCAGCAGCGCTGCGCGCAGCGCGTTGATGGTCTTCTCGCCCAGGTCGCTCAGCGCGGCGTTCAGGATCGCCGCGTTCTCGCGGTCCAGCAGGCCGACCCGGCCGATCTCGGACGACAGCGTGATGCGCGCCAGCGGCGACACCGCCAGCACGTGCGCGGCCGCTTCGCGTTCCTGGGCGTCGTTGATCGACGAGAACACGCCGGAGATGGCGATGTTGCGGATGCCGGCCGCCGCGAACTCGGCGGCGATGGCGCGGATTTCCTCCGCTTGTACCGGCGCCAGCACGCTGCCGTCGAATTCATAGCCGCCGGCGGCGATGCGGCAGTCGAGTCGGCCGGCCGCCAGCAAATCCTCGGGCCAACCCGACAGCGGCGGAATGCCGGTGCTGGCTGGCCGCGCCAGCCGGATCATGCCTACCGGCGCCAGATGCTGGCGTTCGACCAGCGCGTTGGTGAAGTGGGTGGTGCCGATCATCACGGCGCGCAGTTCGGCGTACGCGACGCCGGCGCCTTGCACCAGCTCGCGCAGCGCCTGCAGCACGCCGCCGGTCACGTCGGCGCTGGTGGGCGCCTTGACGGCCTGTACCACCTGGCCGTCGCGCATCAGCACGGCGTCGGTGTTGGTGCCGCCCACGTCAATTCCTATTCGATACATGGATCTGTCCTTGTGGTTGCGGGAGGATTAAAAACGGAACTTGGCTTCGATGCCGAAGGTGCGCGGCTGCGCCAGCGAACCGATGTCCATCGGCTTGCCGGCGCCGTAGCTCAGGCCCGAATAATTGGCCGAGGTGTAGTCGGCGTAGTAGCGCTTGTCGGTCAGGTTGCGCACGTAGGCCGAGACGCGCCATGCGTCTTTTGCCTCGGCGAGGCTGACGCGCAGGTTGAGCAGCGTCAGCGCGTCGGACACCGCCACATTGTCGGCGTGCCAGTACTTCTTGCCGCGGTATTCGGTATCGAAGCGCACCATGCCCTTCAGGTTGGCGCCGACGTCGGCGCCGTACTGGATGCCAAGGTTGGCCTTGAACGGCGTGTTCTTCGGTGTGTGGTTGCCGATGCTGCCGGGTTCGACGCGATTTTCCTTGATGGTGCTGTCGGTGATGCCGATGCCGCCATCCAGTTGCAGGTCGCGCAGCGGCAGGTAGCGGAAGTCGAAGTCGGCGCCCTTGATGTCGACCTTGTCGATGTTGGCGATCACCTGCGAGGCGGTGAGGGCGTCGACATAGAAATACTGGAAGTCCTTCGACTTCGAATAGAACAGCGCGCCGTTCAGGATCAGCCGGCCGCCCAGCAGCGTGGCCTTGGCGCCGGCTTCGTAGTTGGCCAGCTTCTCGGCGCCGAAGTCGGGCAGGTCCGGGCCGTTGAAGCCGCCCGAGCGGAAGCCGGTGCTGTAGGTCAGGTAGGACAGCGCGTTCGGATTGATTTTCTTGGTCAGCGTCAGCTTGGGCTGCCAGTTGGAGAAATCACGCTTGCGGTGCAGGCCGCTGGCCTGGTCGGTCTGGTCGCGGTTGTCGCGGTCGTAGCGCAGCGCGCCGGACAAGGTCAGGTCGCCGGCCAGGTCGTAGTCAAGCTGGCCGAAGCCGGCGTAGGCGGTGTTGTCGTTGTCTTCGTTCTTGTTGATCAACAGCTTGGCCGGATCGTTGTACTGGTCGAAGCTACTGTTGGTGTCGATATAGGCGCGGGTCTGCAGCGAGCGCTTGGTGTTCAGATAGTAGGTGCCGGCGATCCAGCGCAGGCGTTCGCGCGACGGCGAGGTGATGCGCAGTTCTTGGCTAAGCATCTTGGTCTCCAGGTTCTGGCCCTGGCCCAGCTGGAAGCCGAAGCCGGAAAAGCCGGCCGGATTGTCGACCGGATTGCTGAAATCGATATCGCCGCGATAGTTTTCAGTCAGCTTGGTGTAGCCGGTGATGGCGCTGATCACGCCGAGCCCGGTTTCGATCTCGGCCTTGAAGCTGGCGTCGGTGGTCTTGCCGTCGGACTTGCCGAGCAGGCTGCTGCGCGGGTCGCGGATGTCGTTCGGGTTGCCGCGGGCGCCAGGCTGGTTGATCTGGCTGTCCCAGACGGCGCCGGCGGCGAAGTCGGTCACGCCGACGCGGAAATCGAGATTGACGTTGTCGCTGGCCTTGACCGTCAGCGTGGCGCGTACGGCGTTGTCATGATCGAGCTTGTCGACCATCTGGTTCAGATAGGTGTTGCCGATCAAACCATCGGCGCGCTTGCTCTGGCCCACCACGCGCAGCATCACCAGGTCCTCGACCAGCGCGCCGCCGATGCCGGCCGACACTTGCTTGGCGCCGCCGTTGCCGACTTCCACGCCGGCGAAACCTTCGAATTGATTGCGCGGCTGCTTGGTTTCGATATTGATCGCGCCGCCGATGGCGTTGCGGCCGTACAGCGCGCCTTGCGGACCCTTCAGCACTTCGATGCTCTGCACATCGAACAGGTTCATCTTCAACTGCTTCTGGTTGTTTTGCGGCACGCCGTCGACCACCACCGCCACCGGCGAATCGGCGTTGTTGACCTGCGTGACACCGCGGATCACCACGAAGGAATTACCGTAAGTAAAAGAGTTGTCGAAGGAGACGTTGGGCGTCATCGCGATGAAGTCTTCGGTGTTCTTGATGCCGGCGTCCTCGATCTGCTTCGCCGAGAAGGCCTTGACCGACACCGGCACGTCCTGCAAGCGCTCGGAGCGGCGCTGCGCCTTGACGACGATGGTTTCCAGCTTCGGCTGGCCGTCGTCGGCGGATTCCGGGGCGCTCTGGGCCCAGGCCTGGCCGCCGCCCAGCAGCAGCGCGATGGCCAGCGGCAGCGGTTTCAGGCGGCGTCGTCCGGCGTCGGGCGATCGCGTTGGGTGACATGGCTGGCGATCGTGCGTGCTGTGGTCCAAGTGCTTCATCTGACTGCTCCCGGTGATTGAATGATTTTCTTTGTTGAATACAGTGTGCTTGCCGCAAGGCGGTGGTGCAACGAAAACGGCGGGGGATGCGGGGCCGCTTTTCGGGGGGGATGGCGACAAAACCGGCGGTGGCGGCGGATGAGGTAAACGGTTTAGACGGTTTGTGTTACATTTTAAAAACATACAGCCGATGGCCAGCCATGCCCGATTCCCCTCCACAGTCCGATGTTCGCGGCGATGCGCCATTGGCGCGTAAATTCCAGCCCATCGTCCACATCGACGACGCGGTCTGGCGCGAGCGGCTGATCGAGCGCATCCTGTCGGCGCCGCCGAGCACGGCGCGCCTGACGGTGGTGGTGGCGCCGGCTGGCTTCGGCAAGACCACGCTGCTGGCGCAGCTGGCGCGCCGGCTGGGACAGCGCGGCATGCGCACCGCCTGGCTCAACTGCGAGGCGCGCGACCGCGATCCGGATATCTTCTGCGCCAGCCTGTTGGAGGCGCTGGCGGCCAGCCAACTGGCCAGCCACAACAGCGGCCGCCTGGTGTCGGACGTGGCGGCCTGGGTGGCCAGCATCACCGAACCGCTGGCGATTTTCTTCGACGAATACGAAGCCGCGTCGAGCGCCGTGGTGGACGAATTGATCGACGCCATCGCGCGCGCCGCGCCACCCAATGTCAGCCTGGTGCTGGCCAGCCGCGAGCTGCCCAACCTGCCGCTGACCAGGATGCAGCTAGCCGGAAAGGTGCGCTTGATCGACGCCGAGTTCCTGCGCTTCAGCTTTGACGAGACCCGCGCCTTGCTGCAGGATTACCTGCCCGGCAAGGCGGTGCACCAGGTCGCCGCCTACGCCGACGGCTGGCCGTTCGCGTTGCAGCTGGTGCGTCTGAGCGCGGCCGGCGGCTGGCTGGCCGACTGGGTGGTCGACGCCCGCGTCAAGATGCCGCGCCGGCAGATTTTCGACTACCTCGCGGATGAAGTATTTTCAAAGCTGGACGCCGACATCATCGCCTTCCTGTCCGAGGTGTCGGTGCTGGTGACGATCGACGTCGCCGCCGCCAACGCCGTGCGCCGCCGCGACGACAGCCTCGGCCTGATCCAGCGCCTGCACGCTTTGAAGCCGATCGTGGTGGTGGACGAATCCAACTGGCAGGCGCGCCTGCACCCGCTGCTGCGCGACTACCTGATCGACTCGCTGGAATTGTCGACGCCGGGCCTGCGCGCCGAACTGCATCTGCGCGCCGCGCAGCACCTGGCCGACGGCGGCCGCGTCTACGAGGCGGTGGAGCACGCGGTGGCCGGCGGCCGGCTGGACCGGGCCGCCGCGATGATCGAGCAGGCCGGCGCCATCCTGTTGCTGGTCAACGAGGGCGCGCTGCGGGTGCGGGCGTTGTTGCAGCAATTGCCGGCCACCACCATCCAGCGCCATCCGCGCCTGCGCCTGCTGCAACTGGGCCAGCAGGTGGCGTTGGGGCTGGCCAATCCCAGCGAGTTCGGCCGCATCGAACGGCTGGTCGGCGACGCCGACGCCGGCCAGGACGAAGGCATCGTGCTTGACCTGGAGATGGCGCGCTGCCTGATGCTGGTGATCGGTTCCGAGCAAAGCGTCGAGTTTTCGCCGTGGCCGGTGATCGCCGCCGCCAAGCAGATCGCGCGCCACCGCCACGCCGCCGATTCGCGGGTGTTGTGCCTGTGCCTGGCGATCGAGATCACCATCCTGCACCGCTACGGCCCGGTCGAGCGCTGCGAGCGGCGCACGCTGGAGATCGGCCATGTGTACGCCAACGCCGATTTCGGCAACACCCAGCCTTTCGTCTGGATGTACCAGGCGCGCAACGCCTACGCGCGCGGCGAGCTGGAGCTGGCCGAGCACATCATCGGCAACCTGCTGCGGCAGGACGCCAACTTCGTCAACTTCCGCACCCAGTTCCTCGGGCAGATCACCACGGTGCTGCAGGCCCGCATTCTGTTCCAGCGCGGCGAGCTGGAGCGGGCGCGCGACGAGTTCGCCGCCATCATGCCGTCCGAA